>Ga0302280_1000497_pt1 | contig 34977 bp, 45 predicted proteins | sample III_Fen_E1_1_FD_198771 | JGI IMG/M metagenome (GOLD analysis project Ga0302280, IMG submission 198771) | Peat permafrost microbial communities from Stordalen Mire near Abisko, Sweden - III_Fen_E1_1 | ecosystem: Environmental > Terrestrial > Soil > Wetlands > Permafrost | place: Sweden: Abisko... | reverse complement strand
CCGGTCTTTTCCATAGAATATCTCGAGACTGATTGCAATCTAATAAGAGAAGCCAGTATAGGCTTGCACGATAAACATCAGGGCTAATACTGCACCGATTAAGCCTCCCACGAATGAGAATACTGATGAGATCTTCTGTACTTGACGAGTATAGATTAAAGAATCAGATGATTTGACCATAACCAATATCAGCAATGGATTGTTAGGATATACCTAAAAGGAATTCGTGAACATGCCATCCTCAAAGGAATATCCTGTAAAAGTTCGAATGTCACTGAAAGGCCAAATAGAATAATCTGTGTTAATAGTAAAATCATTGATAGAAAAAAAGGCGAACAGCCCAATATTTGTTCCGAACATGAGAAGCTTTCTGTCTTAGAGAGCATAACTGATGTAGTCAGGTTGTGTAGGATTGATGATAGATTTAATATAAAAAAGAGTTAGCTGAAAAGAGTTGGCTGCGCTTGCCACCATCGCATCAAAATCAGCTTGATTTGCACAAGTTTGATTTGGAGACGTACCGTTTTGGCAGGGTAATACAAAATAATCTAACCATTGAGATGCTGCTGATGCTCTCTCGCCATACATTGGATAAACTGCATTTATTGGAGGACACAACCAATTGCTGACCCCCAGCGCATCAAATCTGTCGACTACTGAAGGAAGACTACTCCAGTGTTCACGAGTGCATTGTTCCAAGACTACCATAGTTTAATTGCTTGTGCCAGATTCCGCAGTATACTTGATTCCCATAATATCAAAGTATTTAATCGGGGCTGATAGGTTTAACCCCCCTATTTGTATGCCGAACATGAAATTTTGATCGGGAGAGGTCACGACATTGGTCAGTGTAGGGTCTACATGATTGACTGTATTGAGTGTAAAGGTGATGGAAGTCAGATTAAGAGTTTGAATGATCATATTGGCGAAACCTGCCAGTATGGTAATGATGATGGCGACGGAGAAGAATCCGCCAGTAAGCGTGCGGTACTAATTTTAATTCTTGTACCTCAGCAGTTATGCGGTTTTAAAGAAGTCGCACATTTGAATGAGGCTGGAAATATATTTGAAGATCTTCATGGAAATGACTGCAATTAACGCTGATATTTAAAAATGATTGTATAAATTTTAAATTTTGCTAATAAATAGCCCTCATGAACTACTCCTGATTGTGGTAATAGTGTTTTATTCTGATAAGGATCAATAAACAATTGCAACTATAGTATAAATATTAGCAAAATATTATCATTCACAATCTCCTCGTCTTGATGACCTTTGAACTCTATCCTTTAACAGCATCGTATTTCATGGAACTGTTCGCGCTCTTCTTCATCTTGGTGTTCTTTATCACCATTTCTTACAGAAGAATGGGCGCCTGCAACTCCTTTTTACAACCGTTCAACGAACTGTTTACTCTTGACCGCTGGCTGCATTTCTATTTGGACTTGCTTACCAGACTCTGATTAAACTTTTCCCTGTATTTCCGGCTAATTCGATTCTCAATTATATTCTCCCTGCGGCATCCAGTTTTCTCTGTTGATTTGTTACCTCCTACCCGACCATAGTTAAAAGAGTCATTAATTTTGGCCTTACTGCTGAGTTTGGTTTTCTTTGACTCGGTGTTCATGTTGGTGAGAATGGTGTGATTTTGATTCAAACATCTATTTTACTTATTATCATTTTTCTACCGAGATTTCTACTTTGATATTTTCTTCCCCTCGCCCTCTGTACTTTTAGTAAAGAAGTTATCGAAAATAATGTTTTTACCAGTGTTTTTACGGCGGTACGGCTAGAGAATTGATTTGTCAAATGATTTACTAGATAGATCACAACTAGTTTGCCCTCCCTCACTGATGTACCTTTTTAGCGAGAGGTAGTATGTTGTTGTTACGTTATTATGACGATTCGCCTCTAGACATCGTGAGACGTGGTCTGGATCCAGGTTGAGAGTTCGCATGCTGGCGAGCACGTCCTTATCAATGGGTATCTTATTGAATCCAACGATAATTCCCTCCGGATATTCCCTATGTTCAGCCCTATTCATCCAAGGATGACTTCTGATTTGATCTATGGTGTATCTTTAATGCTGACTGTTGGTCAGGATGTTTGAAATTAGGTCGGTTGCTTCCACTGACACGGATCTATGAAAGGTATAGTTTCCTGACAGTATCTTTTTGTAGAGAGTTGGAGTATCTGGATCCTAAAAGGGGAGGTAGCCACACAACATAGCAAAGAGAATGACTCCGCATGACCAAATATCCACTCTCAGACCATCATACTTCTAGCCTTTAATCATTTAAGGTGCTGCATAACAGGGTGACCCACAAGGGGTTTTGAGCATTTCCCCCTTCTTATAAGTATTCGACAGTCCAAAATCAACTATCCGGATGGACTTCTTGCTGTCCAGCAGAATATTTTCAGGTTTGAGGTCTCGATGTACCACTCCAATTTTATGAATGTACTAAATTCCTGCAATGAGCTGATGAAACATTCGAACGGCTTCGTTTTAATTTATTCGCTTGCACTCAACGATATAGTCAAACAGTTCTCCTCGTTCCATGAACTACATGACAAGAAAGAGCTGTTTGGGAGTTTCGATGATTTCGTAAAGCTGTACAATATTTGGGTGTCGTATTAATTTGAGTATATGGATTTATCTTGACACTCGTTCAACGTCAGCTACTTCGCTGATTCTACTTTTTTCTAAGATTTTGATGGCAACATTTTGATTTGTCGGTTTATGAAGTGCCGATTTGACTTTACCGAAAGTGCCTTCTCCGATAGTTTTGCCTGTGTAAATCAAAATCTACCTATGATGTAATCTCCGAATTCCTTGCCTGCTTTGGGGGTTGCTTATTTTTTCATTTGATTTTTAATTATAACGATATTTTCATCTTTATTTAGCAGTAATTGCAGCCATTATATCTCAATCAGCACTCATCTTGTTTGGTTTTTAAATAGCCAATTCAGCAGTTGTATCTTTTTGATGTGGCTTCGCTTTGAGATCTTGGATCAGCGCAATGCAACAGAGAAAGTATTGCCATTAATATCCTCTTAACATCCCTTAAACTCCGCTTAAAAACAATATTAAAAGCCTACAATTATTCTTCTATAAATAATCGTTAAATTATAAAATGCCCCTCAATCACCTTCCCCATCCCCAATATACGAACAAATTCTTTTGTCTTCAAATCCTAACTGATTTAGCCGTAGCTTTACCCGATTGAACTAGGCCTATAAACCCCTTTCTATGAGTTTCCCACAATATAATTATTCCAATGTAATATTTCAGAAACTCTTAAAATAACAGACTTACCTCTTCTCTAACGCAGAAGGAAGTCTCTTTTGCGGCCGAACCGGATACAGCTTCGGACTCTAGCTTTGAAAACCCTGTTAGCCAGCTCAAAGACAAGACATTGACTAATCTCCCCTCCACAGTGGCATCACATCTCAGCTCTGTTCGATACGACTCAAATGATGAAAAGGAAATCTTAAAATAGCAGTAGTAACCCTAACTATGCGTATCTTTCTACAGTTGCGGCTACTGCCCTAACGGTTCCAGCTGCTGCTACGCCCACTCGCTAAAAACAATTTGTTAGATAAAAAATGAAAGAAAAGCAACGTTGAACACCCAATTGCTTCTGCAATTTCCTGAGCTGATCGGTGTGGGAATTCCTCGAAGGATACGCTCATTTTTGCAATGATCACTACAACTACATAACTACATTAACTTTTTGATCCTTTCTTAAATTAACGCTATATTGCTCTATAAAACTATCTGGTCATTCCCAATTGATTTCTAAAATATAAATGAATGAACAATACGAGGAGCGTAAATAGATTATATTGGCCTTCGTTAAGTTAGGCTTCATTTAAATAGGATGCTGGACTGGAATAGTCAAATTTATCATTTTACGCAAGAAAACCTGTATCTGACTCCAAATATCAGGAATATATCAATGCTCTTGTTTTCTGAGATCGGAAATGCATTTATTGCGAGGATAACATAAAGTTTGATAATTTATTTGATCAACTGTTTCCCTTAAAATTAAATAAAATTGGAAATATAGAATTCACTCTTCCATCCTTGTTTAACCACAGCAAATGATTTCGTTTTGAGTTTGATAATTCGTAATATCCTTGTCCCATCTCTATAATACTAACAATGCAATAAAAATCACAATTACAACTTAGAAAATAAAAGATGGCCAGCATCAGACTCTCCCTTATCGAAATGCCCATCCTCCATCAAACTACCCATCATCTTGAGGACAAAATGGAAAAAGACTCCATTCGCAGAAACAGCGCCCAGTATTCCTAAAATTAGGTGACCATCTCCAGAATGAATTCAGAAAGCGAGTATTAATCATAAAAATACCCCTCCCTCTTTAAGGACAAGTACGAAGTCGCTGAAAAGATAGGGGAGGGTGCACATGGCATTGTTAAAAAGTGCTATTGCAAATAGCAAAAGCAATTATACGCCGTAAAAATACTTCAGTTGGATCGGGAGCATATCCTCTTCCTTAAAAACAACTTTATGGACATCCGACAGTTGCGGCATCCGCACATCATCGATTATAAGATGCTTTTCTTCGAGATGAAAAATGAAACATGTTATTTAGTTATGGAATATCTGCCCTACCCCAATCTGGTGGAATTTAAAATCAACTCCGAAGAGGTAACTATCACAAAATGCAGCTGCTGAAAGAAATCATATTTCAACTACTATAGGCTCTTCAATATGTCCATTAGCGCAAGATATGTCACAGAGATATCAAGCCTGACAATATTCTCTATGACTATTAGCACAGGAACGTTATTTTGATTGATTTTGGGATCAGTAAAAAATGTGTGGAGAGGGGAAGGAAAAGAGAGATGCTGACTGTAACTGGAACACCCTTTTATCGAGCTCCAGAAATGTTTGAAGGCGGAGGCTACGATGAGATGGTCGATATGTGGGCTTTGGGCATTACAATGTTCCAACTAATGACTGGATAGACGCCTTTCGAGTCTTAGTATCCCAGCGAGACTATTGCTAACATTATGAAAGCAGAATTTTCCTTTCCTGCTTAGGCCGAGGCTAAATATTCAAGATCAGCCAGAAACTTAGTGACTCGGCTGCTGAAGAAGAGGAATGAACGGTTAACTGCGAAATAGGCCATAAAGGATTTGTGGTTCAGTGAATTTTATAAAGGGGAAAACGAACTCACTCGATCCCTAACCTTCAACCAAAAACATGGTTGTCCATTTACCTCTTCCATTCTATTCAACAACTCTTCTCTAGGCGCCAACAACAAAATCAAGAAGTAAAACCTGGATAAAATCGATTTAAAATCAATGAAACCAAAATAATAGGTTGAATCCTTGACTCTAATTTACGGTTGTGAGAGTCCCATTAAAAAACCGGTCTCTACAAAAGAAATCATGGCCCCTTATATCTGATGTTGTTAATACACCTTTAATAAATCGAAGAGTGCTTCCCCTCTTCGACTATTATCATTCTGTGATATCTATTCCCAAACTAAATAATATATTGATTAATTGATGCCTAACCATCATCCCGATCCCCATGAGATCTTCGAGACACGCATGCTGAAATTCAAAGAAGCGATTGACAACTACAGGAGGAAGGAGCTGAAGGTCATCTCGGAGAAAGCTGATAAGGAGGAGGAGTTCGAACTAGCGAAGATAAAGAATGACGCTAGGAACAAGGACACCGACTCATTCCGAAGGATGGATGATAACATTAAAGTTGCAGAAAAGATATTTAAAAGTCGCAAGATCAACGAGTGCAAAATGAAGGAGATGAAAGTCCGCTTCGATATGATTGAAAAGATACAAGAGGAAACCAAGCAGAGGCTGAGGTAGAAGACAAAGAATATCGCTGTCTATCGTGTTCTGCTCAAAGGTTTAATTCAACAAGGTTTGATTAAGTTGCTGGAGGAGAATGTCGACGTTCGCTGTTTAAAATGTGATTAGAAGTTGGTGAGTGAGGTCATGGTTGAATGCGAACGTGAATTCAATGCAGAGTGCGAAACCAAAACTACCATAAAAATCAATGTGAATAACTATCTGAGTGAGTCGGACATCGGCGGTGTGGTAATGACTTCTTTCAATGGCCGGATTGTGTGCGACAATACCTTAAAGGCTCGTCTTAACTACTGCATGCAGCTACAGCTACCCTAAATTCGGGGATTACTCTTCCATGAGAGTGATGTGGCTCTGGAGAGAAGTCGTAGGGAGAAGAAACAGCGAGAAATGGATGCCAGAATTAAATCATCACAGCAGGGGGAGAATGTTAAGGCGTGATTATCATGGATTAACAATATAATACGATAGTCAATTGGCACAAAAATATTTATTGACATAGTTATGTATTTTTTAAGTTCTAGGACCCTCCGCTAGATAGAGAGCGCATTTGCTAACATTCTTGACAGCCAAACCGTCAAACAGGGAGAGGAACGGCTCAAGGAACTAAGACAGTTGGAAGGATATGAGCTTTTGCTAGCCACCTTTATATCTCGCACTAATGTCTACAACTTGCGATTGCTGGCAGTGCTGGAGCTCGAGAAAAAGATGATTTTAGAGAAAGAACAATCGGTCTGGTCACTTAAAACTGTATATTATAGCGACAGTGATAAGATGGCGGGAATTGTGCTCAAACTACTCACTAAAAGGGATAATATAAAATGGGCGGGTGAATTTTTGCAGTGCAACTACGAAAAGATGGGACTGGTTGAAACTGTAAGGCTGATTGAATTTATTTTTAGACTGTTGGATGATCCCTAAAAAGCAAATGAGAGTATTGGCTGTCATTTTCAAGCTATTTATGACTCCTTATGGAAGGTTTCTGAATTGGTCGAATTTAATGATTAACTGAAGCTGCTGGTCCTACTCTGCAGTGGACTATTTTATGAAAACTGTCTACTCTGGGACACAAATAGACACTATCAATAGGGAAAAACTCATTTAATGCAACGATTTCGCTAACACTGGTAGCATATTATCGAAAAATGCCAACACAACGTTGATGTTCTCCTAGTCTCAGTGATTGGAAAGCTACTATACAATAGCTAAGTTAGCTCATAACAACAGTCATTCTTTTAGCTTCTCCAATAAACTTTGAAATCAGGACGAACTAACAATATGTTTAGGCAAAGATATTTGATAGTCTTTCTGCAATTCATCAGACTGAATACAATCATTTTCCACTCACTTGCTTCGATCTTTTAGTTTGTATAAGTTTTACAGCAGGAGAGAATGGCTAACAACTAACGAATTCTTATTAGTCTAAATCTCACTGGATAATCTTGGTAAAATTTAGCATCAAACGAATTCGACAGCAAAAACGAGGATGAAATACGCAAAATAATATGTGAACTTATTGAATAAATCTTTGATCGTCATTATGAATCATTAGTTGGGGGGTACCAATCGAAGGGTATGAACTAAACTCAAATTCACATTGAGCTGCTGCCTCTAATTAGTGACTATGGTTTATGCAATCAGCACATTTAAAAAATAGTTCCCAGTATGATTAGCAGCGTTGTAAGGCAGTTATAAAGTTATGTTTCAGACTGTAGACTGAACTCCGCCAATAAAAAGGAGTTGCTAGACTGTATTGAGTTTGTTGAGTTTATTATCAAATTTAAGGAGAAAGTGTAAATTGAATTACTACCCCATGTGGTCTGTCTTTTTGGGTAAGTTGCTTATCAGTATCCTAACTTCTCATCGCTTTGCTACTCGCTTATGGAACAAATTTGGGAGAACCTTGCCTTTTTACCACTCAACAACTTAGCAGATTTCATGATAAAGCATGTCAACAGTCTCAATCAGAACGAATGGGGTCATAAATTGAAAAGCTACTCATGCTTTTTGCAATTAGCTAACTACCTCGAAGAAAGCTATTAGTATTTCAGTCATGCTCCTGCCTCTGATGAACTCCTCAACAGTACTGTCTCTTCCCATCGAATTATGCTGTAGTTGCTGAAATAAACGAGCACTTAGAATCTCGACTTTGGTTTAATATATCTTATTATCAAGCTTACAAGTGATATATTAGCTAATCGGTCCCTCTCAAACTTAGATTAGGCACATGAGGGGCTCAGCATTAATTATTTGGTGTGCTTAATTGATAAGTATGCCTTGACCAGCAGAGAAGCAGCTCAATTAGTGGCTTGCCATCGTTATGTCACTCATAATCTGATGAGCCATTTGCTTTAAGATGGTCTGCATTGGCAAATCAACTCATAAGACCATATTTTTAGGATACAACTCTATTACAGTGAGCTGAAATACGCTGTACCGCATCTTTCAATCAATGAATATCAGTCCTACCGAAAATCTCTGTCAGCTAAAGTGATTTAATTCTTCTCCAGTCCGATCCAGCAAGAGTATCTGAAATAATAGAGTAATGAGTTACTAGCCATGATCTGTCAAGAATAGCCTCTTTCTTCTTCTGATTGACTAAATCTTTATAAGAACTTACCTATTTAAATTCTTGATTGATTTTTATCTTTAAAGGATAGTGGCTGGGAAATGTAATTTTATTACGGAAATAAATTAAATTATATGGAGTTTCATGTGGGTGATTCTCATGTTTGGATGGGTAACCTCCATTGGGAAGCTGCCAAAATTTTATGAGAGTTTGTGAGTTTACTTTTTATGCCCTTTTTGAGCAGAAGATCGTCATCAAATATTTAACGAGGAATTATCATAAGTTAAGTATTTGATGTTAGAGTGGAAAAATCATTGCGGGAGGTGGTCACCTTTGAGGAGGGATGTAGCCTGATTGGTGTCAGTGCTAATTGGCTCATCCAATTCCAAAGGCGAGCCTTCGAAGAGATTGTTCAGCATCTTGATTTTCTTGACTAACTTCTTTCGGTATTAATTTGGAGTGAGGGAATGACCGAATGGGGGATATGCTGGAGTTGAGGGTGTCTGACCTTGCATTTAAGAATATTTAACAATTATAGCCCACAAACAGGATTTTAAATATTAAACTACAATTTCAATGCGGATCTCTGAGCATAAACGACAACTGCAATGATTTCCGCCTATTGGGCGGTCCTGCCACCCACCGGAATCCCACATCTGGTTGATTATTCTTTTATAGTGATTTCTTCTATGTTCGAAATCAATCTTGGTAAGAATGCCGCCAAACAAATCTAATAAAGCGTAAATGCGGCAATAATAATTTCCGCCCCATTTAAAATTAATAGTATCGAATTCAATAATCACCCATCATTCTATAATCATCTTCTGATGTTTTGACAGCATCACTTGCTCCATTGCGTGGGCTGCAAAAGACTCAAGATGATAGATTGCCTTTGATCCACACAGAAGAGTCTTTTAGTGCTCTGCTGCCTGATGAACGACCTCCTTTATTCTCTCCTCTTTCAATTCATCGCTGTTGATGATGTTCTGTAGCAATTCCTTTAGGATGGTTTGTCCATCGATGCAGTTCACCAACAAATCGTAGAACTTGTCACGAATACGCTTGAGCTGCATTGGACTCTGCTCCTTAAAAATCAAGTCCTTTATCTCCTTGATCTCCCTTTTATGAGGCGCAAGCATTCCTTCATAGTTTTTAGTGTATCTTGATGACTGCAGTTGAATGAGAGCTAATCTCAAATTGCGATCACAGGTATTCGCTACTCTGTTGTACATTTATTGACTAAAAGTAAAATTGTTCAATGAGGAAGACTCAATCTTACCCACTTCAGCCAATACATCAGCAATCGCAACCTCATCTGGTGCTGGCACTCGTATATTGAGGCACCTCGATCGGATGGGATGGATAAGTTTATGCACGCTATTGCAGAGAAGTATCATTCTGCAATTCTTCATATATTTTTCCATTGTACGTCTGAGTCCTCCTTGGGCATCTTTTGTGAGTTTATCCGCTTAGTTTATAACCAACACTTTGAAACCCCGACCGCTTTTGGCTTAGATGTTTGTGTTGGCTGCAATCTATTTAACCACGTTCTGGATAATGTGTCTGTCGTTGTGTTCATTGTCAGCTGGTGTCATTTAGATGTGATAGTTGCTCGTGAATATACTATATTCAATTGTGGTTGAGGTGTTTTAGGGCTTAAGTATTCGTTACTCCTCTTTCAACTTGAAGACATGATCGCCGAAGATACGGGCTAAGAAAGCATAAACTCGAGTTTTTTTGCCTGAGCCATCAGGACCATAGAAGATGAGGTGCTAAATAATGGCGATGATACTGGAAAATCGTTAGTTTAAGCAAGTTGGCCAAGAACCTCCGTGATTTAAGGGTGATAGCTCAGCTTTTAGAGTGATTTTGGTCTGTATTTATCTACCCAGAGGGGATCCATCGGCGCTAAATATACAATATATCACTGCCTTACTAATCTTTCTGAAATTAGGCGCCAATTTCATTTATTGTTTAAGAGTACCATTAATAATAGAGATTAAGTACAATTGATGTTCGTAAGGTGCACTTAATATAAAAGACAAATCAAATGAATCTTCATTATTTAACAAGGAAAATAATAGCAAAATCAGATTGGTTTAGAGCATTCCTTCAAAAACAGCCACACTATCAATCATAATTTATTATTGGTATTTCCTATATATGTTAGTACACTGATCCGTCTTAATGAATTATAATTGATTCACATTTCCCTTATGAATTCTTTAGAAAATCTGCATCTAGAGCTGACCGAGAAATACAGCTATCAGAGATAAGCGCCCCTCTTCGAAAAAACAGGCTACCTCGTTTACGATGGAATTATGAAGTAACTGAATGTTTCAGTTACAATAAAGCTTGTAGCCACTCCTCCTGAAGAGTTGGGGCGTTACCTCAAAAAGCTAAAAGATTCGAAAGTAGAAAACACCATCAAGATATATGAGATTTTTGAAACAAACGGCGGAATGTACATCTCAACGTAGCAGGTAACTTTTAATAACCTAAAACATGCGTTGGCCAAATGTCAGAAATTAGACGATTATGATGCGGTGTTTATGAGTAAAGTCTTGCTTAACGTCCACGTGGAACTGTTAAGAGCAGGATTTAATTGGTTTGGAACTGAGGAGGATATTGAGTTTACTGATGGAGGACTCAGACTTTCTTGGAATAATAGTATCCCCTATTAAACTTAAAATCCTTTTCCTCTAATTTTAAGTAAACTCGCTGGAAAAATGGACATTCCTTAACAAAAGATACTGCCCTTTCCCAAAAGCAGAGTTCTTGAGGATCTAATCAAAGCTAGTAGCCTGAATGCTTCAGAAATAAGCTTGAACAACAACATGAAACGAAAATAAAAGGTGTTGAAAAGGAAAGGTCGAAACTGGCTCGGTTTGAAATAATACAAAATCGATTTCGAATACTACGAATAGACCTTACTGCTGGCAGTTCATAAATAATTAGGTTTTATTAGGGTAAAGATCTACGACACGGGCGAACTTGATCAGTAAATACTGTCTCTGAGTAAATCGAAGAATACATTTACTAAAGTTATCGAAAACTACGAATAAAGCAGCAAAATTTACCTCATATCATAATACAGCAACGATGGATCTCTCTATAACTACGTCAATAAACTAAAATCAAATGGGCTGGCCTTGAAGGAAAATCAAATTTAGTTTTTCTTCTTTTCTCTGTTCGAACCTTTGAAGCTGATCCAAGATTCTTCAATAAAAAGTCTGTGTATGTTGCATATTAAGAATATCTACATAGATAATGGGATTCCGAAGATAGGCGAGCCTGTTCCGATGAATCCAGAGCTGATTTTCCAGTTGAAGGAGAAGGCGGATGTGCCTGACTTTTACCATACCTCATTCAAGAAGAATCCGAACAGCAAAACTAATACCTATGATACATATTCATTGGGTGTGCTGCTGTATAAACTCATGTATACGGAGTATCCCATTTTCCCAGAAGGAAAAGTTCACATTCCAACCTCGCCCAACTATAACAAGCGATTAAAAGCAACACTTTAGATTTTCTTGAATGAGGGGGGACTTTTAAAAGATTTAGAAAAAAAAATTGAAGTCAGTGCTTAAGTGGCAAAACAAGTGAAACTAAACAAAAATAAACTGCTTCTCCAAAAGCAAAAAAGTCAAAAGCAAAAGACGGGTTTTGTGGAAGATCTCGATTAGCTGATATAAAAGGAGGGAGAAAAGAAGTAGGACGAAAATACTGAGGGTAACCTCGAAGATAATTATGAAGAAGATTAGACTGAGTAATGCTGTAAATTGTGCTGCGCTCAGTTATAGGATCCAACAATGCATAAAAGTGTAATGCTGGATTCGCTCGAGTAATCCCCCTACGCCTCATACAGAATTTTTACCAAAGCCATCCTTATCCTCTGCCTCTATATTTTTATCTTATATTTCTTTTTTCTGCAGTACTCCTTCAACATTCTTGGAAATTATTCCCAGCTGCAAAGGATGAACGTCACAATATCAACCATCAACTATGAAATCACAGTCATGTCCCCAAACTCTTTCTATACTTCCTTTAACGTTACTGACCGATCGCTTAGTTCGCTCATATCAATGGGATGCTTTATCAATAACTACCAAGGATCAATCGATTATACATCCGTGGCACAAACTTCTGCCTATCAAACATACATTATCTTTGGCATAATATCTCTAAGTACTGATCTCGCTATTTAGTAATCTTGCTCGTTTTCAAGACTCTTCAAATGATAAAATTTGATCTGATTCGCACGCTGTACAACATGAGTAACCTCAAGAGTAATTTTAACATGAGCAACTACATAATTTTCCACCTATTTCTAGCCTCACTGATCAACGACCACTACATCTTTTTTAACCAGATTTTTAATACTGATTTTCCGACCTGTTTAGGAGTGAACTATACTTACGATTATGGCAGTACGGATACATACTTTAATAGTCCATCAAGCGTAAGTTTAATTGTATCTTTAGTTTATGACTGTTTTTGGAACCATCTTCATCTTGCACTTTATTGTTGTCCTTCTGCATCTAATAATGATACTAAAGACTGACTCGATCCGCTATACAAGGATATTCAACCCTGTCCTTTTGCTTCTTCCATTTTTGGTAGGCTATTCCATTATTGCAAGGCTGGGAGTCATTCGCAATTACTACTATCCAAGGTATTATCTCATCCATATAGTTTATTGACTAGGGCGAGCACCTATGGCTATTTTTTTACCAATATTGACTACGTTAACTTATTGGGAATCATGCCTTAAATCCTATTCTTGTTTTAGTTTATTCTGGAGTGGATTGTCGATTGGATCTATTGGTTCACCCTCGATAAAAAACGAAGAATGCTCATCCAAGACTCTTCCTCCGCAGCAATCATCCTTTGAAATTTACATTATTCCTATTTGAAATCATATAACAAGGATAGAAAATCAACCATCACCATCTCAAGACTTCAAATATTTATTGTAAATTCTATGAAGGTCTATTTATGTCCGTCTCGTCGATCTGCTTCTCGAAGGTTTCCTTCTTTCAGTGGTGTTGAGTCTTTGTTCAACATGGTCTTGCTGGATCAGATAGCGTTTGCTTTGGATATTTCTCGATGCACTTTTCCGATCTGTATTGTTTTTTGATGGAGTGTAATATGAGAGTGCATTTTTACGTTATGTTTCACATATTTGATACTCCTTTATCAGTTCTGTTAGATCTTTTGGGTTGGTTCCTGTTCTACTAAACTGAAAGGGTCCGATATTTTATGGTTAATGCATACTAACCTGATGTGGTGATGCGTACGAGAACTCTTCTTTCCGATTTGTTGGCAACCGGTCAGTTTCCAGATAGGGTTTGTTATTATATCTCTGATTTTGTGCTTAAAAACTGCGATTATCACGTTTGTGAGCTTTGTCAAAGCTGTTGCTTTTTTATTTGTGTTGCGATCGTACAATGTGTTCATATTCCTTTAAATATCCATTGATAACTCGAGGGTTATCGTGAATTGTGACGGTATTGTCTTTACTCTTGAGATAGTTTGTTATCTATGCGTCAATGATATGACTCTTGCGCAAATTCAATTGTTTTACTTTTTCTTGGTTTTATTTTGCTTTTTTATCTTACAGTTAGTTGACTATTAGTCTTTCGACTCGATTCTCAGAACTTTGGCCTTCCTTTTATATTTCAGACAGGTCAAACTCTCTCATTGCAGGGTTGAAATTCTTAATTATATTCTCAATTTAGCTCTTTTCGTAAAGTTTACCAATGAGGGATACAGGCCATGGAGAGTGGAAGAAGAGTCTAGGAGAAGCAAAGTAGTTGTTCTTGAATTTTAATGATTTTAAGTGATGTTGCTTTTTGAATTCGGAGATGATTTGTAATTGGGAGCAACTATAATTATGAGTCACAATAAACTACTATTCAGTTTCGCTCGGAGACTGATGTTTGATAAGGGAATTGTAGCCAAAACTGAGTTGGTTGTTGTAATAGTCGATGATAAAGCCTTCCATCATTTTGTTCTTTTGAAAGAGGCCATCGCAAATGGTCATTTGAGTTTCATATATTCTGCCCAAACCCTCTAGGTTTCCTTTTTAAAAATGGCCGTATTTAAAAGGCCACCCATCTCTAAAAACCAAGCCAAACCCATTCATCTTCGACAGAGCATTGATATTTCCTTTCTTTTTGCTAGCATTCTCCCTAGCATTTTCCAAAAAACCAAAGAAGACTTCGTGCTCATTGAGTTCTAACTTGCACAGTTAACTTCTCTTTAATGTTTATTACTCTTCCCCTTTGTGACTGATGTTAGTCATTTTATCTAGGAATTATAAGGGCTTTGCAAATATTGTGGCATCAATCATTTCATAATTCACCTATTTATTATTTTATCTTTCCTTGTTGAAAGGAGAAAATGATTCAAAATTCGGAATCTACTTTCTTTGCTTGTTTCCTCCATTCTCAGGTGTTACGCTGCCTTTTTAATACTTCGAGTTGAAATCAATGACTTCGCATTCGACTAGCTTTTATTGCTAATCCTTCAATAATTGACTGACAAATGCTCTGTTATTATGCACGATATAGCATTGATCGATCAGCTTATTCCTTAAAAATCTGCCTTTAATAATAGAACCTGAAATGTTATACATATAGTTGTCTCCTTCCAGAAAGCCTTATCTAATGCATCCGTACTGGCAAATGCCAAAGCACGCCATAGTTTGGTTGAACTCCTCGACGATATTGGATTTGAACAAAAAATACATTCCCTCAATTTTATTGTTTTTCCACTCAGCAATGAGTAGATGCCCCACGTCATCGATGGTGATTCCAATGCCTTACAGCGTTTAATGACTGCCATTGCCATTATCAAACTAATTTCTATCTTTATGATAGGGGTGGAAAAAGGTATGCTTGGTTGGAACATGTTGATTGAAGTTAAGTCTGCCCTGTTCTGCAGCTTTATCTCGGGAGTGATGTGTATTATTAGCAATGTATCCGAAGTGAAAAGCATTCTTATATTAATGAAGTTCTGCTCCTTTGATATCATAGATATTCATAAGCTATAAAATATAATAATAGAATTTATTTCCAAATTTATTTCTGTAATCCCTGAACCCGTTATCGTGAAGTAATCCTTCAGCATGTATTTAAATACATGAAAGATGCAATAATAAAATATGAAGTCACCGTTTCTTCTGCGCCGTCCTAATACCATCCTTCTTTTACTAAATTAATGAATTTATCGGCAGGTAATTCTTGAATTGATCCTCTTTCACCAGAAACTATTTCATTGTTGCATTCGAAATGTTAGATTCCCGTCGGCTTTCACGCTTTGGCTTGTCCACGTTTATCTTGTACTCCTGGAAATTACAGTCGTTCGGAAAACCGATTTAGAGCTGTCCGAAGTTTGAATGATAAATGGAGTGAACTCTCTGCTTGAGCTACTCTAAGTTGTTATTTAACGTTGATTCAGTCTCCCACCCAATGCCCTCCAAACTCTTGGGCACTTCCGAAGTGCCGCTAGCCCTCATCTCGTCCTCTACATGTGACATGTCCATTTCAATCAACTTCTGCATTCTTTAAATTTCTGCGACTATGCTACTAGTCAGCACTTGAAGTTGCTTATTAAGATGTTGATTGAGGTTCTACAGTTTCGCTATTTTTTAGCGGCTCAGCAGCAGGGCTTTCTTATACTTTTTCTATCTCTCGAATAGCACCTTTATTTGTGAGACGAGGTAGCTATTGTGGTCTTTCAAATTAGTGTTTTCACCCACTAACGAAGTTTACATTTATTTATAGTATTCCTCTGCTAAGCTAGTCACTCCTGAAGTTGCTGGGCTGGTATCGCGGTTCATTTAGAGCCCCTTCTTGAAGGAGGTGCTTTGCCGAGGCCGCTGATAGGCAATCATGGAGCTGTGAGTGTTGCCATGGCTTTTGCTGTCATCTCTATTAATCAGCAAATCCGAAGACCTGGGTTCGGTTGTCATTTTAAACTATTCTAAAATAGAGGGTTCAGCGTGATCGGAGTTGCCCCTAAAGCTTTTTCTTACTTGTGAAATCATTAACTATTATTAATTAAGTACCAGTAGCCTTTAGGCTATTAAATTTAATTTATCGAAGTTTAAATTTAGGAGAATTTACCGAGCTCAGATTTACATGGGCTTCGGGTATGCTAATCTCTGTGCCTTTACTTAATCAGAAAATGTAAACAAAGCGGGAATAAGTCATTACTTTGGAGTCAATTTGTTATTTATTCTATGATATTAGTGTAAATTAATATTACCACTACTTAACAGCTGTAATTGATAATAGTTATATAACACGTATGAACTTCACCAATTTCTTAGTCGTTCTCCTCCTCTTGGGTTTGTCACTGGCTGATATCCCCCATTACAACAAAAAGCAAATTCAATAAAAGATCGATGGAACCAAGGTCATGTACGGTGCGACCATTAGGATCAAAGCTGCTGCCTTTCCCTATTAGTATTCCCTCATCAATCTAGTTTACACTCTCACAATGTTAACTATCCCAGAGGAAGTGGCCAGCAATCAGTGACTGGATTTCCTATGGATGACGATTATAACTCGCTGTGGACCATCAAGGAATCTCATCGATAGAACGTTAAAACCTATTGTAGATATTGTAAGATATAGATCATCCACTACTCTGTGGAGATGCACTCAGATTAGAACACGCTCTTACCAAGCGAAACCTACATTCTGAAGAAATCTTTCAATCTATGATCACAAATGGACAGGAAGTATCCGCCTTTGGAGAAGGAGGTGAGGGTGACGACAGTATTTCATTTTTAAATATCAGACGATAACTGGATCCTGCATTGCCTCAACAAAAAGGATGGATAGAATTTCTTTGGAGGAGATGCCTTCGAGTTGGTCCATGAAAGTACTGAGAAGATATTGAAAATGTCAAGATACTACGAATACAAATTCGATAATTGGGAGAGTTGCCCTTTCCAGGGTCAGATTGAAGTCAGCTCAGTGGACAGATCATCCAGGGAGACGGAGTTCAAGATCGTTGGAGGAGTATTCTTCACGGATAAGCCCACTGCCGAGCCAGCAAACGAATAATTGTGATGTTCCATGCCATCCGAATGTACTCTTAATAAATAACAAAAATATTGTTAAGTCATTTGTTGATGTCAATCAATGATCGATTGTTGTTTCCCGTTTGCTGTCTTGATAATAAATCTGATCAATTCTAACAGCTTGCTCATGAGTGGTGTTAAGAATAATACTAATAACGGAACGTAGACTCCTATTCTGTGTTAATTCATTAAGATACTTGAAATCATTGGGGAACATGTCAATCACTCCGACACCATCGTCCGAAAGCACATCAAATTTAAATGTAGTTTTTGATGCGAATTATCCTTTAAGATTGTTATTTATGACTGCCAGAAGCATGTCAATTGACTGCAGTTCATCCTTATTATGAAGGTAGGGCGAACGAAATTTTCCTTTTTTAATGAATTACATTATCTTCTCAGGCTTTTTCAGCCATTATTATATCTTTTCAGACCAATTGACATCTTTGCTCTGAAAAATAAAGGATAAATAGCTAAGAGTGCTTCTTGTGTTCTATAGATAAGCCCTCTGCTGAATGTCAGCATATAGTTATTTGCAGCTAAATCCATAAATCTGATTTAGTCTCATTATTTCATAAACAGAAAGGGCTTCACTTAAAGAAGTAAAGATGATCTACGGTGCAGTTTGATCTACAATTAATATTTCCTTATCTATTTTCCAGTAACTCTCGCTTTTTTCTGCGGAATGGTGTACAAAGAATACAGTCCTCTGGCTACAATGATAATTGGTGTATTTGCAGTGAGAAAAGGAGGGGAGAGTTCTTAATTGTTTCGCTATTTCTTTCAAATAATACTAGTTTCTGTACTCGCCGTTCTTTAATCGAGCAGCCACGTTTTCTTCAATAAATTCTGATCTGAACTCTCGAAAGATAACGAAAATGGTGGCCTCCTCACTCGTGAGAGACATTTCTTATTGCCATTCAACTACTTTCAACGACATTTAAAGATCATTGGTGATATAGTTCAATCCCTAGAGAACATGCGATTTAATTGTTTATTTCTGCAAGCAAAACTACGAAAAAATGAGGACATTAATAATATTTATCTTGATGAAATTAGAATACACTCCTATAACATTGTTTTAGTGAATGTTGCTCTCGATTTCAGCCAGCAGACGAGAAGACTATTTTGAGTTCCCCTCTAGTCTTCGTTTTTGTTCTAGCTCACTAATTTTGATTGTGTACTATTCAGTGAAGGTTAAATTTGTTCGTAACTTATCCACTTTATTGCTGAGTTATTGAATAAGTTGGAGATACCCATCAGCATCACCAATATCCAACTTGTATGCTTCGTATGAATAGATGATGCCGAGGGGAATGACGATGATTGTAACTAGCAAGAGAATATGGCCGATTTTATATTGTATATTTAAACTCATTATTTATTCTGCTAATAATTAAACTATCATACAACAACTACAGATATAAATATATGTTGTTGTTTATTCATTCCTTGCCAGAATAAAACCTTATTACCACAATCAGCAGTAATTCACGAGGGTTATTTATGAGCAAAATTTTAAATTAATGCAATTATTTTTAAATATCATCCCTAGTTGCAGTCATTCCATGAAAATCTTCAAATACATCTCCACCCTCATTCAACTGTGCGACTTCTTTAAAACTGCACAGTTACTTAGGTATAAGAATTAAAATTAGTACCGCACGCTGACCGGAGGATTTTTTTCTGTCGCCATCATCATTACCATAATGGCAGGTTTCGCCAATATGATCATTTAAACTCTTAATCTCACCTCCATTACCTTTACACTCAATACAATCAACCATGTAGACCCTACACTGACCAATGTCGTGACCTCTCCCGATCAAAATTTCATGTTCGCCATACAGATAGGGGGGTTAAACCTATCAGCCCCGATTAAATACTTTGATATTATGGGAATCAAAGATACTGCGGAATCTGGCGCAAGCAATAAAACTATGATAGTCTTAGAGCAATGCACTCGCGAGCACTGGAGTAGTCTTCCTTCAGTAGTCGACAGATTTGATGCGCTGGGGGTCAGCGGTTGGCTGTGCTCTCCAATAAATGCAGTTTATCCAATGTATGGCGAGAGAGCATCAGCAGCATCTCAATTCTTAAATTATTATGTATTACCCTGCCAAAACGGTACGTCTCCAAATCAAACTTGTGCAAATCAAGCTGATTTCGACGCGATGGTGGCAAGCACACTCAACACTTTTCAGCTGACTCTCTTTTATACTAAATCTATCATCAATCCTACACAACCTGACTACATCAACTATGCTCTTTAAGACAAAAAGCTTCTCCTATTCGGAACAAATATTGGTCTGGTGGCCTTTTTTAATATCAATGATTTTACGATCAACACAGATTATTCGATTTGGCCTTTCAGTGATATTCAGACTTTTCAAGGATATTCCTTTGAGGATGGCATGTCCACAAATTCGTTTTAAATAACTTCTGGCAATCCATTACTGATATTAGTTATAGCCAAATCATCTGATTCTTTAATCTATACTCGTCAAGTACAGAAGATCTCATCAGTATTCTCATTCGTGGGAGGCTTAATCGGTGCAGTATTAGCCTTGATGTTTATCGTGCAAGCCTATACTGGCTTCTCTTATTAGATTGCAATCAGTCTCGAGATATTCTATGGAAAAGACCGGAAGAGAGACCCCTAACTGGAGGAGAAGCTGGACACGAGCGAGATCAACGTGAACTTCTTCCACTTCATCAAGTACCATCTGTTCTCCATCTTCAACAGCAAGACCAAGATGGTGAACTGGCCAATGATCGACTACATCTACAGCTGCCGCAAGGAAATCATGCACCATTTAGACATTAACTCTCTCGTTAAGAGACTCATCTTCCTGGAGCATGCGCTGAGCTACCTCTTCGATGAGCATCAGCTCGAAGGACTCAAGCTTAATCGCCCAACGACTCTTTCTTCCATAAAAAAGTCGAGGTAAAGACTGTTGAATAACTCTAATAATACAGATGACGTGGAGTAAGAGTCTGAAAAAAGTTAGGATGCCTCAGTCATTTCTTAGGTTTTTAGATCATATAAAAGGGATATGACATTCAAGGCAAATCCTCCCCCTGAATACGCTATGCATGAGTTTGACGATAAAATGTCTATTGATGAAGGCTTCGATAAATTAGGGCCAAATCTATCAAAGTTAGATTCGAACATACGAATGATGAAAAAAAAAAAAGTAAATCGAGAGGATGATTTGGCAATTTAGCATAAATTTAGTCATGAAGATAAACATCATTTATAAGATTAGTAGGAAAGCAAACAAAAAGAAGAGGAGGAGATGACCGATCAGCAAATCAATGCAGGCTACTCCAACTTGAATCATCTCAAGCAATCAGCGCTGAAAGGGGACATGGTGAGCAAACGCATTTGGCTGTAGATTCATAAAAATATGGAAAAGGAAAGACACCAGAATGAGGCCTTCATCCCAGTCCAATGGGTCGATAAATGATTTCATTCAGAATGCAATATGAGCTAATATTTTTCAGGCAGCCTTTCTCCTAATTTAGTTAATGAATGAATAATTGTAAGGAGTTACAGTTGTTTATTCTTCTGTAAGAATTGGTGATAAAGAACATGATAATGAAGAAAAGCCAAAACAGTTTCCATGAATATAATGCCATAAAGTCGAGAGTTCAAAGGTCATCAAGATGAATAGAGGACATACAAATACTTCTTTATTTCTTCAGTAGTTTGTCTCATAATCATCCTATATCTTCTTATAAATTTGGCAATGGCTAAGCCAATTATTATTATTCACATAATGACTCTATATATATAAAATTATATATTATAATGAGACTCAAAGCTCAATGGATCCTGTCCGAATAGGAGATAATGTCCTTCCAAAAGCAGAAACCCGAAATGTACTCGCAGTATCAACTCTAATGTCTAAACGAGCAACTCCTTACCAAAAATCACATCAAGAAATTCGTTCATTTCATGCGGTCGCGGAGGAGTCAGATTGATTATCCGTTAAAATTCGAAAAGGTGATCTACTATGCTGTTTCGCTCTACAAGAGGTATTACTTGGTTAATTCCTATATTCAGGAAGAACCTATTCAGACACTCATTTGCGCAGTCTATACTTCACTTAAATTTAACGAGTATTAGGAAAATTTCTTGATAAAAATGGCAGGGAAGTGGAGAGAAAAGACAGTATTCGCGCCCACAAAGAGACTTCCTCATTTTGGGGATGAGGGGTATACCATGCAGTAGCTTAAATTTTTGTCCGGAATCGGCTTTCAGACAGCCCTATCTAAACTAATTCAACCTCTTTAAGCTATTTTAGATTAGATCTCGAAACGATCTCCTCGAAAGTAATATTGCTACTAAATTAGCTAGACCCTCAAAGACCGCAGCTATGATTACTACCACGTCCTTCCCTCCATCTTTTAAACCTTATAAAAGCTGTACTGCCATCCAACCCTGATCTTCCTCTACTAGGGTTCCAAACTAGCCCTCGTAATAATAGTGATGGTCTTACGTAAACACGAAAAGCCCCAAAGCATCATTGGTTAGTAATTGCAAACAATAGTTTAACAAAATATGGAGGAGATTGAGTCAATCATTCAGGTCTTAGAGATGGGAGTTGAAAATCCCACGGAAGGGGATATGATGAAACTCACCAAAATTTTAAAATTCAAAAAGCCTTAGCCCCGAAAATCGTCTCAGTCCCCTAGATTTTTACCCAAACACGATAGTCTACTTGAGTGATGTTTATTAATTGAATCCTATTGACTTGGTCCATTTTTAATATTCGCTTTAGATTTGCATCAATTATTATAATTGACTTCTTAGTAATGAATTATGAAGAGCTCTATGCCATTATACCCAAAATGCATTGGCAGTGGAACGTGGAAGATACCGCCCTTTGGCTGGAATTTATCGGTCTTCCCTCCTTGCAAAACAAATTTCGTAATGTTCTTCTTATTTATAAGCCTGCTCAATTGACGGCAGTATCCTCGGCGAACTCAGCGAAGACGACCTAAGAAAATAGCTTGAGATAACTTCTCGAATCCTAATAAAAAAACTGCTAAATTGTAATAGAGGTTGCATTTAGGGATGACAGTTGGCCTTGTATAGTTCGACAAATTTGTTTAAAGCCAATAAGATATGAGAAATACTAACAAAATGCACGAAGGCCGCATACCAAGCATCATTAAAAGCAAAAGTATGCAAGAAGAACGATAAATACGGGAAAAGGCAAGATGCGGAACTCATCCATATCAATCGAAAAAATACGAGTCCAATGAGATGATCATCCGGCAGGCTGAACAAGGCCAAGTATAGAATTTTTATCTCAAGCAGAAAGGAGGAATCATTGGCAGTTACATCGAGAATTAGATTGTTATTATGAATGAGTAAGTCTCGAGACAGCACGCTGAGATTATATATGAAGAGAAACAGTATTTTATTCGGGATTTGGGCAGCAGCAAGGGGACGTTTATTAGAATTGCGTAAAAGATGGAGTTGTGTAACGTAGTCATAAACATATGCAGGGGATGATCATCGAAATGGGGTCGAATCAGTTCGAAGTCAATCTTGATAATTTAACTATCACAGCCATTTAGGGTCCAAACAAAGACAATTTTTATTCTCTTTTCGGAGTAGAGAATTATTCAATCGGTCGTAAAGAGACAAACCAGATCAGTTTCCCCGATGATCAGCACCTCAGCAGTATCCACAGCAAAATCTTCAGAATTAAAAGTGACTGGTTTATCGAAGATATCGCTACAACTAATGGGTAAATTCAGTTTCACATAGGACTTGGTTTCGATTATCAAGGCCAGATTAGAAGAGTGAGCCTTATCTCCTCTAGGATGAGTCGCAGTTTAAGTTAAGTTCAAATTTGATATACGTTTGCCAAATCAACACGAATAACCGCAAAACCTCCAAAGCGAGTTAGTAGAAATGCCTATTCTGCAAGACCTAAGATAAAAACTCGATAATAATACCATGCAAACACGTAGCCGGTTGCTGGAACTGCTTATCCAAGCAACTCTCGTGTCCAATCTGTTCGAGTCCCATCAGCGAGGTGATTAAAATGTTTACGGCTTGACCGGCTTAAATTTTAATAAAGTTAAAATCATTTTAAATCATGAGCCTTCACTATCTCAATGATGCTACCATAGAGATCGTGATGCGCTGTTTCACTCCAAACGTAGTCCAAGTGATTGTAGTCGGCGATTTCGTGAGTCTCTAACTTTTAAGGGTTAAATCGGCTTTTTAAGTCGATGAAATCTTGGTCCGACATCACTGCGTCCTTCATTCCTTTGAACAGGTATGTTTTGAAGGGCAAATTCTTTAAATGCTAAAGACAATAAGTTGGAGGCTCATGATGACCGTACACCTCCACATTCTTGAGATAACCAAAGTTAAACTTCTGCATGGCTCCAGAACGATAGCATTGAACCCAGTGCAGGGCGTTGTTGGCGGAAGAACCTCCTGGTTCGTGTGTGATCATTACACCAAACAGTTCCTTTGGGACTTTATTCCTGACGCTGAATCCACATAGCAAGCGAATGAATCGATGTATGATTTCAAAGTGTAAACCACTGTTGTAGATGAGGACACCTACTGCTCGTGACAGTATCTTAGGGAGGATCAATATTCGTTTAAAGCCGATCAGATTGCAAAGTTATAAGAGATAGAAACTGGAGAGCATTTTGAGGACGAAGTGCGATTTGACATGTCGGAAAGAAACCACTGTTCCAAGTCCAACAAAGGCAGCTATTTTCTGCTAAAGCTTTTCGTGAATGCCCAAACCGAGGAGAAATTGGGCTGATCCCTGTGAATGACCAATATAAACAATCTTCTCCTTTCCTGTTAATTCAAGAACCTTATTAATAAGTGCAGGCTGATCGTACTCCACCAAATGGTCTAAGTTATACTCCCACGACTATGCTGTATCCTTTTTTTAGTTCATTGAGACACGATTGCCGCGGTTGTTGCCTATCCACACGTCATAACCTTCGGAGGCCAGCATGTACGGTAAGCTTTTTGATCTGATTCAAGAAATATTTACTTGTCAACATGTAGAAACCAGGATGCTGAACAATCCAGTAGGCCGTGCATCATCAAAATTGGATAGGGTTTGACTGTTTATGCGTCGGACAGTTTAATTCTCCATAGGCATACCGTTGCTCCATCTGAAGTTTAAAATTCATGAGTGTCAACAACGAAACCTTCATGCGAAATAAGTTAATCTGACTAGTATATGATTTACGTAGGGGTGCAAAGACATGAGCGTGCGTGGCAGTGAAGGGATTGACGTGATGCTTATCTGTACTGATTTGCGCAACTATTTTCCATGCATACTTGACTATGTTGAGCAGAAAGATCAAAACGATGGCGACATAGTAGTGTATAAAGAAGAAGACCAGTGCCAGAACTTTGAGAAGTTTCATAATAGCAATATTAGCAATAATAATATTATTATTATGCCTTAATAATATCACTAAACATTATTTAATTACTGGCTGCGCCCTTATTGGATATTTACAGGCCAACTCAATTTATCAGTTCCCAAACAATTAAGGGTTGGTAGTTGTAAGTAAGGCAGATGTAAGTAGAATAAGCTCCTAAAAACAACATTGATATTTTATTCATTATCTGCTCAATAATAAATTGTAGCTATACGCCAATATCAGAATATTGTTATATAAAACTATTCACCGCTTTGTTATGCTGCTTTTCTTTCGACTGTGAGCAGTCGCCGCCCTTTTACTCGTCAACTCATCACTTTTTTGTCGAGTGTGCTTTTGAATAGCATTTGTCCCCGTCTATTTGTGATTATTTTGATTCAACTTATTATCATTAATTTGCGTTTCCATTGTGATTACCTCTTTCCCCTTCTTGTCTTTCACTAGCATTTTTTTCTAATTATTTAGATGTTGGATTTCAAATTCCTTGTGATGCATCAGATCATTATATTTGCTCAGCTGACCCTGCAATTTCTTATTGATTCTTTTCTCTTCTGCCAGTTCTTCCATCAAGCCTTTTTGATACTATTTAAACTCAAATTCCTTCTTTATGAAGGCTCGATTCATGTTTTCCTGTCGTTGGAGTTACTGCTACATTTTCTAATACATATCGCAATTATATTACTCGCTAAGCGTCGATCCGCTTTGCTTGGTCCTTAAATTGTCTAGGAAGGTATTTACGAGAGCGTGAATGCTGGCCAGCAATGCTTATTCAGTCTAAACAAATTGTTGGTCACTTGTTTGAATGCTCAAAAGATGGCTGATTTCTTGCAACTAAGTGACAGAAGGATTACTTTCGAGTAAATCAGCAGAAGCTCTTCGAATTGGCAGTCTACCATGCGATTATTATTATTTGATTTATATGCCAAAATTGAACAGTTTCACAAAACCAAATAATTTTTATAGTAGTCTGTGTTTCTGGCATCTTCATTGGACAATGAGTATTCTCCTTTGATTATTTTAATAAAAATAATTGTAATCAATGGATCAGGTAGACTCTCCCTAATGTAGGATAGCGAATCCATCGAGGAGGAATAATAAAAACGACAGAGTAAGATACTCATGAGTAAAATTTCCTACGCTGATGATCCTGAAGGCAACACTGTACGCATCTTAAGACTCAGCCAAAAAGATACACCTACAACACAGAGTCAATCACTCCTTTTTTGTACTTTAATAAACTGCTAGCCCTTCGTCCCTGCGATAAGACACACAAATTCAAACTAAAACTAAACATCCCCGACACAATCATCTTTAACGATAAGGACGCTCCATTAATGTGGATATTTACTAACGAAAAAGGGTAAGTTTGTCGAGTAGATAACGTGCCCTATTACACAATAACGGGCAAGCTAACAGAGGGTGCCCTATAAAAATAAGTAGTAGCTGTTCTCAAGAAAGTATAACTTATCTTATAACAGCCAGAATACGGATATGGAGGAATTAGCGGCAATGATGTCAAAATATTTAGCTCGGCTGAGATCAAAACTGTCCTGTCGTCAGTACTCAGTTCCAGGGGATAAGTCAGCGTTATTCAACGATTTGTCAAATGCAACAGTCCTAAGCCTTCAATTATGCGAACGTGTTGGCGCAAGAGTGGAAACTGTGAGGGATGGATTCTCAGTTCAAATTACGAGTTTACTTCCACTGCCAAAGTCAACGAAATTAGCAAATTCATCGTGAATACCAAAATGATAAAGGCCTTCAACGCAGTAAAGTGCCATAGCAATAAATATCTGAAGTAAACGCTTGGATACGTTAAGGATATCGGCAAATTCGTATAAACTCACCTGAAGATTAGCTTCACCGAGTTAGTCTGTGATTTTATAAAGGACTAAGGCGGCAACTGGTGGTTTCTGAACACTCGCGCCTTTATCCTTAGTCATGACGTAAAGGTGGATGTGAAATTAATTACCATGCACGATGACCAACCCTCCTAAAATAAGTAAAAGCAGAAACTGGAAACGTATACTCGATGTCGAAAATGTCGCTATTGTTATAAGACTATTGCTTAACATCTAATGACTCATAAACTAACCCTATTGATGATACTGCAATGCGATCAGCACTTAATTCGATTGGGTAAATCTTTCCCGTGGTTAGAACGGTCCTATTTTTTGCATCTTGACTCAGTCAATCTCTACGTGGAGCATAAGATATGCGATAGCTGTTATAAGTTTTATAAGGAAATTGAAAAGCTAGTTAATTTGGAGAATAAATTAGCGTTGCTAACTGGAATCAAGGTACCTGCTGACAACCGCAGCGCTATTTCAATTACTTCCCTGCCCTATTTCAAGGGGCAGTCGACTGAATTCGGCACTCGTCTTCAAAAAATGAAGTATGACGTGTAGATGCCCCTCGGTTGGTAACTACCTCGAGAAAAACAATTGAAGATATAACTGGCCAACTAAAATCTAACAGTCGAGAAGTACCGATGGATGATCTATATTCACGGTATGCGTGACATCCCTGCCTCCTTTCTCGGATCCACCAACAAATATTCGATCCAATATGATCTGCTAAACCAAAGAGTTAAAATCCCACTAAAATTTGATAACTACGAAATGTTAGAGAAGGATTTGTTTAAGATAGTGACCGAGAAGATTAAGGTGTTCTACTTCTTTACTTAAAAACGAGAGAATATTAAAGACTACATCAAAAATTAGCCCAATCTCCAAATTCTGCTGTACTAGAATGACTCTATATTTGGAGCATTAGATCTGGAGCTTGAAGAGTTCAAGAGTGATAAAGTTATCAAACGAGACTACTTTAAAATGTTTTCAGGGAGAAAGATTTATCCCTATTTATCGTGGGGACTGTTCATTTCCATTGGACTGTTTCAGTCCGGCACCATTGCTACCTCCAACTTGAAACTCAGTAAGAAATATGAGCTGCTCATTCCAGAAGCATAATATCATAACCCTGATCCTCTGCCAGAGGATTGGATCGGTATGATTAGAGATAAACCTGACCGGGTGATTGACAAAATGTAAACCTAGTGTTCAAATTCTAGGGGATCACAAGATCCAAAAACTAGCACTAATTTGCTTATTAGTAAGTAGATCGAGGAGTACAGCAGAAGGAAAGCACCATCCTCATATGAGCCCAGGCGTAAGGCTTATTACTCTTGATTCACTGTCTTTAGATTATTTAATGTAAACCTTATTGTATGCAATATAATGGACAGTTAAATGATTCCAATTTAAAAGCTTAGATAGAATCTAGTGGAGTCCGACAAATGGAGAACTGCTTTTCGATAATAAATTAAGAAGTGCCTCAGTGATATAAGCAATAAGAATGAGTAGATAATTGCAACGGCGAAAGGAAACGACAACCTTAAGAATCAAATTCAAAAGCAGAGATGTGAGCTCAAACGCTCTTCAGACGAAAGTCAGAAGGTGGATTACAAAACAGCGAAGATGATGATTCAAATAGAGTAACTCTAAGCAAGAATTAAGATGTATCATTAAAGTCTTGCAAAGAAGGAAGACTACAACAGAGTGCTGACCAATAAGGTCTTGGGGTTCGAAGTTGATATTGAGAGAGAAAAATCGTTGCTGTATGAATATGCCACTGATGAAACTAGTGATAGCAATCCTTCTGACGACAGTCGATCAGTAAGTAGTCGGATATCCGAAGGCGGAATTTCCTTTAAGAGCGCTTCCCTAAAAAAAGTATTTGGAGCTCCTCGAACAAAAATAAATTAAAAGTTAGATAAAGTTAAAAAGATGGAGTATTAGCATATAACTTTAATGGAGAAGAACAGGAAGAAGGAGGAAGAGCTTTAGAGGATAAAAAAAATAGGATAGCGGTTGAGATAAAAACTAGGAGCATTTTAACATGAATTAAATAGTAGGCTGCGCGTTTTAGAATAATCCATTGGTAATGATGCCTACACCTAATCAATTGACCTAAAATTGTCATAGTTTTCTTTTAAAAACGACTCATTAAATAAAGACATCCAATTTTAGCAATAGTTTATCTAAAATGTTTTTGAGTCAATGAATTGTATCTTGCTTTGCGATGGTATTAGCGAAGATATCAGAAAGCAAACCGTTATACTTGAGCGAGAAGCCAGGCGTTAAAAATGCACCATGGCCACGATCGGTACTTATCTGGCGAAACAAGCTCATTTATGATGTGTATTACTGGTTATTTATGTATCATTCAGACTATTAGAGTGAGTCGATATATGCATATCTTTAATTAAAAATAAAGGAAGGTTTTGTTACTAATAACCATATTAATAAATGTAAAAGGATAGCAAACATCCAAATTTTTATTTAACTAAACTAAACCCACTTCCCAACAGCGATGTGGATTTCGCCTTCAAAGGGAGGAGTGCCAGTACAATCAGCAAACTACTCTCCATGAATCGGTCAATCGTTGATCTGGGAGATATTGAGACGCTTCTGACTCGACGCGACAGGGGCAGCAGCGATTGCCAGATAGTTAACTTTTAGAAGAGCCTTTATGAAGATAAGATTGAGCAAAAACGAATTCACCATAATTTTACATATTTTGCCATCAGAGGACATGGCAAAACAGCCAGCAATAAGTTTATCAGTCACCCATCCTCCGAAGTTTAAGCCTAACAGTTATAAACGTTGCCGACTAAAGGCGAATCTATCATTTTAGGCCGAAGGAAAGACCTCTATGATGCTCATATCGACAAGTACATGAAGACGAAATACTAAACACAGTAGGCTATCGAGCAGTACCTCATAAACAGATAACAGTTCATCAAAGAGGCCTGTCAATAAATAGAACATCAAATTAAACACGATCCCAATTAAGACAAAAGAAAAATTAACAGGGCCAAACATCGGAGCAGCTTGCCCAAGATTTAATAGTTTTGCTGCCATATGCTGCAGAAGCCTTCCCCAAGACACTCCAATGGAGTCTATCACCAAGAGATTAGCCAAGTATTTTTTCTCTAATCCAGCTGAAAAAAGCCGAGTAACTCGATTGTAAAAACCGTAAGAGAAACCAGCGAGTATTTCGAAGGAGAATGGGTGAGCTCGAGACCAAGTTATAGAAATGGAGAACCTTTCGTCAAGACTGACTTTGTTATTATTTTTATGTTTGTTTATTGAATGAAAACGGATGATGGTGGATATTGATTTATCTGTGGGATAGAATAATTTCGAAATATAGAAAAGATGATAAAAAATTCAGCCATTGTATTTAAGGACATCCGCAACATGCGTCGCAATCAAACCATTACGCTTGCTCATGGTATGAGTAAAGACCTGATCTCTAGCACCAAGGATCTCAAAAAGGCTCGTAGTTCTCAGCAGATTGACTTAACCAGTTACCTCTAGGTACTTTTTTATTGATTCAGAATAAAAATGAAAAGATAAAAGACATTGATGTCAAACTGTAGATTCATCACACTGAAATACAGAAGAACAACGAGATCATCGAGCAGTTAAATCAGAATTTTCTTAATCTGAAGGAACAGATTTAGAAGGAGAAGGAGGCCACACAAAGTGAGGAGAAGAAGAATCGATTGCTTAGGGATTAAATCGAAAGGACGAACAAGATATTGAGGGCAAAGAACTCGAGGTATTACTTAATTTATTTAGAATTTAGGAGTGTTCTAAAAAGATAACTGATCTCGAGAAGGAAAACTAAGCTTTGAAGGCACTTGCAGCCAAAATTGACGAATATACAAGGACAGTTAATACTTTGAGAGCCAAGGTTGCCACTCTTGAGGAAAATAATGCAGATTTAAAACGCACTTTTGCGGAGAAAGATAAGGAGATTGCCAAACAAAAGGAAAAGAGTGCCAATCTCGAGGCACTCAAGGGGAAGGAGGAAGATTTAAATGGCAAAATCTTGAGCAAAGATCTTCTCATAGGAAACCTCAAACAAACCATCCAAGATCTTAGCAGTGAGAAAAGTAGAGATACGCAGGAAAAGAATGTCTTGGAAGGAAAAATTTACAGGTTGGAAGCAGAACTTGTCAATACTAAGGAGGCGAACACAGCCTTGTGCCAGAACATTTAAAGTTTAGAACAGAAGGCAGATGCCTATAAATACAAATTGAACAACCTAGAATCTTCATCAAAATAATACGAGTCCAGACTTAAATCGAGGGAGCAGCAGTAATCAAATCTTCGAGGAGATTACAACCAAATCAAATCAAAATACAGTGAGTTAAGTGCATTGAGTGAGGAGCGAGTAAAGGAGATGGCAAGAAAGGACTCAAAGATTGAGAAGCTAAACCAGAAGATTAATGAATTATAAAATAACCTGAGTGAAGCCTACAAAGAGAAATAAAAAGGAAGGGGATTTTAGGATAAGATTGATTCGTTGAAGAAGAAGGTCTAGGGATTGCATAATATGTACTATGGCATAATCCCGCAGATCCAATGCCCATTCGGCCACGAACTCAAGAATCCAGTGACTATAATTCCTTGCGGACATAACTACTGTCTCGGCTGCAAGAAGGGATACACCAAGGAGTGTATGCAATGTTCCGGAAAATTTAAAATCTAGGCTATTTACCGGAACTAACTCATGGACGACATCATTGGCATTGTGGGAGGCATCAAGCAGATCATGGAAATACTGAAGTGATAGTACTATAATTATTGTGATTATTAACTATTATAATATCGCATCAATGATCATTCACTTCTTTTCGGAGGTAATTCGAGCGCGACTACCAGCCTATAGTTTGGGAGGAACGTATTTGGGGAGGCTGCCTTTCAGCAAATACGACCAATACATCTATGAAGTCTATATAATCAGCTTGCCTTTCTTTTCTTTGCCATATTCAACAGGAGTGAACGATATGAAGAAATTCGTGCCTTTACTGCCAAACTTGGCTAGTATTCCTTCCTTCGGCTAAACAGAGAATTCATGAGCTAAATTATGGAATAAATACCTGAATCCGAAGTGAACTTGGCTTTGAATTGAGCGGAGCTCTTGTCAGAATTGGTCATCTTGAAATTTATAGTGGAGGTAATTAGCAACCCTGACTAGATTTCAATCACATCGTCAGGCTATGGCTCAGTACCTTCCACTTGAATTCTAAATCGCCACCTCGATCCTTCCTCCCTCATGACTAGAAAATCAAACATGGCTTTTCCTGGTTTCATCGGCTTGAACAAAAACTCGAATTCAAGAGTATCCTTGGAGTGATTAAGACTTTTCTTGGTGCAATCAATGATCAAAAACTTATCGATGAGGTTAACATAATGCTGAGGAACGTTTTATAGTTTGAACTCATAACTATTATTCTGTTTGTAATTCTCAATTCCTTCGAGAGGGATCTGCACATATTCCGTAGTAGTTGTACGGCACTGTGCGGTTAGATTTGCAATGGTTTTCCCTTCATTAATCTCAGTAATTCCCTTGATGGGAAAGGTCCAGAATATCTTCTCACTAATCATCACAAGAATCTTGCATTCGTACATTCTGCACCCGGTTGGGATAAATGAAAACGGAACCTAGAGCATACTAAACGACTCAATCTCGAACTTAGATTTAGAAGTGTTTAACAAACGGAAAACACGTTCGTCCGCTGTTGTGGTGTACAACATTTTGACGCCCACTGTTATGTCATACTTGAAAGGATTACGGAATTTTACTGAGTCAGAGTGCTACTACAGCAAACCGTTGTAAACGATGTAAGGAGGAAAAGGAACAGGGGAGAGGCCCATTCCGCTTAGTTCGTATTACCAGTCGCCGATCTACTTTGATGTGAACTTTATATTTGCGTTTTATATATTGTCTAGACTTGCAGGAATGTACTCAATCTCTACTCTACGAACTTAGAATGCCCCAAGTTTGATAAGATTACTCTTAAGAGCGAATTGTTCTGGGTTGCTATTGACCACTTTAACTACCACCTTTGAGTTAGTAGGATTTTACAGTTCTGCTTCGATAAAGGTGGAAACTCCAAGCGGAGATTTGATGTTATTAATGGTAGTGACCGGTCGTGGTGTGCACCTCAGGTCAAATTCGTAAAGAATTTATCCAATCTAAGGATTGATAAAGCAAATTGATCCTTTCTCTTCACCAACCTCCAAGGGTACGTATTCTAGTTGATAGATGTTGAGCATTCCCGGTTTCAAGGAGATAGAAGAGTACCCGTTAAGCCCTACTCCGTTAATAATCACTTGATAAGCGTTCTCCCTCTCTCCGTCGTATGGTACTTCAATCTTCTGAATATGTTTCTTTCTGATTTCGCTCTCAATGTTCATAGTCTTTAATGCTACGGGGTAATTGGTTATAATTGATATAGTATACCATATATACTGAGGGCCTTCTTCTTCGTAAAAGGTAATGCTGCCAGTATACTCGCCGCATAGCATAGGCTGCACTGTGAACTCAAACTTTTATTTCCCACCAGAAGCGATGGTTAGTTTTTTAGTGCTTTCACAGTTCAGCAGATCCGTCTCTACTCGAAGAGTAATTGGCTTTTACTGATAGGGATTTCTGATGACTAGATCTTTTTTGACAATCTGCTTTGCTTCGCACTTGATCTCTATATGCTCTTCAGCCAAAGGTTCCTCTCCATTACCCGTGATTTGATACTAAAAGTTATCCAACGTTAGAGGATTACTCATAATCAGTTTGGCTTCGGCCTGATATGCCCATTTCGGTTTGAAGGTAATGGGAAAGTTGCCAATACTGTTGCGTTTGACAGGGAAAGAAGACGAAAATGCAGGGTTAATGATAAAATAATTTCCGTTTTTAGCAGGATCTGGCTGCCAAGTAATTTTAATATTCCAATCCCTCTCTGTGTTATTGACAATGGGTAGATTTTGAGTCACTTAGCTGCGAGCAGGCACATTCATTTCCAAAATAGCCTTAAGTGGTTTCGGTTGAATAGTAAAGACAATCCTATAGCGTCTTACATCAGTCTTCGTTTTGTTACTGAGCAGGATGTAGGTGGAAAATTCGTAGACTGGATTTTTGCAGACGATTGTAAAGGGGATCTTGTTTTCAGTATTGAGAATCTATGTGTCGCCTTTTATTGAATCCTTCTTCTTTTGATCGTTGGCTTCTCTCGATTTGTCATTAGGAGGTCTGTCAGTAATTGTGACGGTTTCCTTCGCATTTACGTAGGGATTGGCACCGATTTAAATCGTAAATGTCTCAGAAGTGTAAGCATCGGCAGTGGTGCGATTCTGCTGCAAAGTTGCGATGCTTCCTTTCTTTGTTTTCTTAAGGCTGTCAATGGCTTTCTTGGCTCTAACGATCATATCATTTTTAGGGTTAATGGGGTAGTCCCAGTTGGCAATCTGATCTACGCTAAGCGCCATTGTGGGTCTAATTTCAGCCGTAACGGCTGGTGGTTCGACAGTGGCAATGATTTAATGCTGAAACTCTCCCACTACATTGTTTACGAAGAAGATTGTAGTCCTTGTTGTGAACATGCTCATAGGAACATAGTTAAGAGTAAGAGTAGCGGTTGCATTTTTGCGAATCTTGATGTTGTCTGCCTTGCCGTATACTGTTTGTATCTGTTGGTCTTTGGGAAGGGGCACTCCTGGATTTTTGCCCTTAAGCATTTTAGCTTAAAAGATGTATTCGGTTTGATAGGTGATAGCGAAGTCGACCAACTCTGCCGAGCTGAATTTGTTGGCAACTTATATGGGAAATTCGATTTGCTCATAAAGAAGACCTGAAACATTCCATATTCTATCGCTCACTTTGCCAGTTATTTCGGATTTAAGCTAGAAGACTAAGGCAGCTGCAGTCAAACTCTTTTCCTTGACGTTTATGAACATTATCCTACCCTTTACGGCAGCGCTCACTCTTGAAACAAAGCGTACCTCAAACTTATATGTCTGTTTCGCCTATATTTTAAACGGTTCATTATTTATAAGCTTAAAATCGTCACATCCTTCATACTTGACCAAATAATTAACTGGTTTGTTCGATGGGTTATTTAGCTCAATGGTTCGAGTAACTTCCT
>Ga0302280_1000495_pt1 | contig 35011 bp, 28 predicted proteins | sample III_Fen_E1_1_FD_198771 | JGI IMG/M metagenome (GOLD analysis project Ga0302280, IMG submission 198771) | Peat permafrost microbial communities from Stordalen Mire near Abisko, Sweden - III_Fen_E1_1 | ecosystem: Environmental > Terrestrial > Soil > Wetlands > Permafrost | place: Sweden: Abisko... | reverse complement strand
ATATTAAATTCCTGTTCCATTATTTTTTCTTGAAAGATGTAAATATTTCAATGAATTCATCATTGAAAGTTTTCTTATTCCCGGTTGGCGGGAAAATAGCTCCGCTGCAAAAGAGGACACTATGGAAAGGTGGTATCAACGTCGTACCCAAAAGGGAATGGGGCGAACAGAAAAAACTGTGCACAAGGGCACAGCAAAAAACCCACGCTGGTTGAAAGCGTGCAATATCACCTTGGAGAAGTGTGATATGTGTGAGTTTTTTTTCATTTCAGATGTTGATGAAATTGTATCAAATTATTTAACACTGCAAAGAAAGACAATTTTTTAAAAGAATGGAATATTTTAACGTATTATTTTAGGGAAGCAGATCAGGAGAACCGTTCAATGAAGGGCAGCTTATAATTTTACTGCAACGGAGTGAATGGCGGCACTCATTTCTTTGATAAGCGATTCATCTTTTTCGATAGCATTGCCAACAACAATCAGGTCTGCGCCTGCTTTGCAGTTCAGGTAAGCTTTTTCAGGGTCTTTGATGCCGCCGCCAATCATCAGGGGGATTTCAATTTGCCTTGAAACAGCATCAATCATTTCTTCAGTGATGGCACGTTTTGCTCCGCTGCCAGCATCCATATAAATCAATTTCATGCCCAGCATTTCGCCTGCCATTGCTGTGCATATAGCAATTTCGTTTTTATCTGACGGTATAGGCGTTGCATTGCTGATATAAGAAACCGTTGTTGGCGCGCCGGCATCAATCAGCATATATCCGGTTGAAATAATTTCAAGCCCGCTTTGCTTTACAAATGGTGCTGAGATTACATGTTGTCCGATTAATAATTCAGGGTTTCTGCCAGAGATCAGCGACAGGTACAATAAACCATCAGCATATTTTGACACCTGTGATGGCGTTCCCGGAAAAAGAATGACTGGTATGCTGCAATTTTTTTTGATGCGCCGAACCACTTCATCAAGATGATTGGAGATGACAAGGCTTCCGCCAACGAGCAAATAATCAACGTGAGCACCTACTGTCAGTTCTGTCAGCTCATCAATTTTTTGTTCATCCACTTTGTCTGGGTCTATCAGCACAGCAAATGATTTTGCTCCCCTTTTTTTTCTTGCCAGTAATGATTCGTAAATATTTTGCTTCATTGTATTGCCATTGGCCTGTTGCAAAAATGCAAAAAGTTTTCGGGTTTAAGTAACGGGATGCGCAAAAAGATGAAATAACGTGAAATTCTTTTCCTTAGGGCATTGTATCATTATACAGGAATTGGTTTCTCAAATATACGTGGGCAGTCAATATACAGTTTGATAAACCTTTTTTTCTTCTTTCCCAAAAAAAATTTACCGGAAAAGATAAAAAGAATGTGCAAAAATCAAATGGAGTAATACCCATCTGCACTTCAAAATTTCTGCACCAATTTTTCCACAGCTTGTTGATATTTAAGAACGGGAAATATCAAAATCAAAAAATACTTTCGCTTTCCCCTTAACAATTTCTTAATAAACAATAAAAGACAGTTACTAACCGATGGCCAGCAAAAATAATTCTATGAAAGGCTTGCAGTTTGCCCGCCGTTTCACAAAGGAAAATGTGGACGTGTTCGAGCAGTTCGAATACGATTACCGCACATCCGTTATACGCAACCCGAGTGGCGAGGTTGTGTTTGAAATGAACAATGTGGAAGTGCCCAGGCAATGGAGCCAGATAGCCACAGACATTCTTGCTCAAAAATATTTCCGCAAAGCCGGTGTGCCGCAACCGGATGGCTCTTTAGGCAGAGAAACTTCCGTAAAGCAGGTTGCCCACCGCATGGCTAATTGCTGGCGGGTATGGGGCGAGCGGTATCACTATTTTTCTTCTGAAAAAGATGCGCAGATATTTTACGAAGAACTGGTGTATTGCATTTTAAACCAGGCATGTGTTCCCAACAGCCCGCAATGGTTCAATACCGGTTTGCATGAAAGTTATGGCATCAAAGGGAAACCGCAGGGCCATTATTATGTCGATCAGATTGATGGCCAGTTAAAAAAATCTACCTCAGCATACGAACGTCCTCAGCCCCATGCATGTTTCATATTAAGCGTTGATGATGATTTGGTAAACGATGGCGGCATTATGGATCTTTGGGTTCGTGAGGCCCGCATCTTTAAATACGGCTCCGGTGTTGGGACTAATTTTTCCAATATTCGTGGCGAGGGCGAAAAACTCAGTGGTGGCGGTACTTCCAGCGGATTAATGAGCTTTTTAAAAATCGGTGACCGCGCAGCAGGCGCAATCAAATCAGGTGGAACAACACGTCGTGCAGCTAAAATGGTTTGCCTGGATCTCGACCACCCGGAAATCATGAATTTCATCAATTGGAAAGTAGAGGAAGAAAAAAAGGTAGGCGCATTGATTGCTGCCGGCTATCCAGGCGACTATGAAGGTGAAGCATACAAAACAGTATCAGGACAAAATTCAAATAATTCAATACGCATACCCAACGAATTTTTCGGGAAGCTCGAAAAAGACGAAGATTGGGAATTGAAAGCCAGAAGCGATGGAAGGGTGATGAAAAAAATCCCTGCCAAAGAAGTCTGGAATCAGATTGCGTATGCAGCATGGCGTTGTGCTGACCCGGGTACCCAATACGATACTACCATTAACGAATGGCACACGTGCCCCAATGGTGGCCGCATCCGGGCTTCCAACCCTTGCTCTGAATACATGTTCCTTGACAACACGGCCTGTAACCTCGCTTCTGTGAACCTTCGTAAATTTTTCGAAGAAACCAACAATGCTTTCGATGTGGAAGGTTTCGAGTATACATGCAGGTTATGGACTGCCGTACTCGAAATCTCTGTGTTGATGGCACAGTTCCCGAGCAAAGAAGTTGCTCAGTTGTCTTATGACTACCGGACTCTCGGTCTTGGTTATGCGAACTTAGGCTCTATGCTGATGGTGATGGGCATACCTTACGACAGCGAAGAAGCAAGAGGTATTGCGGGCGCTATCACGGCCATCATGACCGGTATTTCTTACAAGACTTCCGCAGAGCTTGCTGGAGTGCTTGGTGCTTTCCCGAAATATGAGGAGAACAAAATGGAAATGCTCCGCGTGATGCGCAACCATCGCCTTGCTGCTTACGATGCGGATGAGTATGAAGGATTGCAGATCAAACCCCAGGGTATTAAAGCAAAATATTGCCATGATTATTTATTGACTGCGGCAACCAAAGCTTGGGATGATGCAGTGCAATTGGGTGAAAAATTTGGCTATCGCAACGCACAGACTACAGTGATTGCTCCGACAGGAACAATCGGATTGGTGATGGATTGTGATACAACCGGAGTGGAGCCTGATTTCGCACTAGTGAAATTCAAAAAGCTGAGCGGTGGTGGTTATTTCAAGATCATTAATCAATCAGTACCTGCAGCATTAAGGAATCTGCATTATTCAGAAAAAGAGATTGATACCATCATCAAATATGCGGTTGGTTCCGGCACTTTTGCAGGCGCACCTCATATCAATCATCAGTCATTAAGCGAGAAAGGTTTTATCGCAGAAGAAATTAAAAAATTAGACGCCGCTGTGGGATCTGCTTTTGAAATAGGTTTTGTATTCAATGTATATGCTTTGGGCGAAGAATGTTTGCAGCGCCTTGGTTTCAAACCTGAACAATATTTCAATTTTGAGTGGAGCTTGCTGGAGGCGCTTGGGTTTACAGATGACCAGATTGAAGCAGCGAACGCTTATGTGTGCGGTACCATGACTGTTGAAGGCGCGCCTTTCCTGAAAGATGAACACCTTCCCGTTTTTGACTGTGCCAATAAATGTGGGAAAAAAGGAGAACGTTACATCCATGCGCATGGCCACATTCGTATGATGGGCGCAACGCAGCCGTTCATCAGCGGTGCAATCTCCAAAACAATTAACCTGCCAAATGAGGCAGTAATTGAAGAAATTGCTGACGCGTATTTGCTCAGTTGGCAACTCGGATTAAAAGCGTGTGCACTTTACCGTGATGGCTCTAAATTATCTCAACCACTAAGCAATAAATCTGATAAAAAGAAAAAGACGGAAGAAGAAACAAGCGGGAAAACGCAGGCGGTTGCTGAACCAGCTATAGAATCTAACATTGTTGACCTGGGCAAATTAACCGTGCAGGAATTATTGGAAGAAGTGACAAAACGCGTACAGTCTTCTCCTGACACAAAATTAAAACGTGCATTGGCAACGATAGTAGAAAGAAGGACTTTGCCAGCCAAGCGCCGTGGCTTTACCCAAAAAGCAAAAATCAACGGGCAGGCTATCTTCTTGCGTACGGGTGAATACAGTGACGGTACTGTAGGGGAGATTTTCATTGATATGGCGAAAGAAGGAGCAACCATGCGCAGCATGTCCAACTGCTTCGCGATTGCAATTTCTATTGGCCTGCAATATGGTGTGCCGCTGGAAGAATTTGTTGAGAAATTTGTGTTCACCAGGTTTGAGCCATCTGGCATGGTTGACCATCCGAATATCAAGAGCACAACTTCTATTGTAGATTTTATATTCCGTGCACTGGCTTATGAATATCTGGGAAGAACAGATCTTGTGCATGTGCTTGATAAACCAGAAATGGCAAACACAGGCACCGATGATTGGGATGAAATCCCCACCTCATTGGAGTACGAAAAAAAAATGCCCGAGCTAAGTGATGTGAGGATAGTGGCAAAAGCAGCAGCAAACAAGCCGGCAGCCCAGCCTGTGAAAACGCAAAAAGCGACAACAGTGAAAGCAGAAAGCACCATGGATGCAGTGAATGCAGCAGCCAAAAGCATGCAAAGCGATGCGCCGGCTTGCAACACCTGCGGCCATATTACGATAAGAAGCGGTACTTGCTATAAATGCCTGAATTGCGGGAACAGTATGGGTTGCAGTTAAGCTTTTTGTCAACCCATATTTGAAATAAAAAGGACGGTTATTTTATATAAACTTCAAACCTGCTCATTTCCATGAGCGGGTTTTTTTGACATATATAATTGATAACTGGAGCATGCACGTACGATATCTTATTAATTATAGAGCCAATAAAAAAGCTGCCTCTAAGTGCAGCTATTTTCGTTTTACAATATTTCGATTTATTTCGATTTGTCTTTAATGAACTTTCCCAATGCTTTTCCTCCATCTGCATAGCACTCGGCAATCCTTTCGCCCGTATCATAATCGCCACCCCAAAAAGATCTGCCAGGGACTTTTTCAACAGATATTTTGGCGATCACATTGCTGTGGTTTGCAGTTTCCACAATCCGTACCTCTCCGTTAATTTCTGCATTCTTTTTCCAAACGCCAACATTAAAACCAGGCTCAGTAAAAGTAGTGTGGAATATCAATGTGTATTTGGAGTCCTTTTTAATCGAAAGCTCGCTATATTTTTCGAATAGCTCATTGAATTTGGGCTCAAAACGAAATCCCCTGTCGCTTACCCAGGCTTTTGCCCAATTGTCGCCACGGCCGGGTTCTTTTTTATTGTACTCTTCTTTTTTGGTCGATAAATAATCATCTTCTTTGTCAAACTTGCCGACTTTCATGTTGTCATAAGTGAATTCGACATTGATTGTTTTTTCAGATTTCAAGGCAGAAAGATTGCCATCGTTGATTTTAATGCGTTGTGCGCTTATGCTTATGGAAACAATAACAAACGCAAAAAAAATTACTGCATTTTTTAGAAGATTCATTTGGGTGAGTTTAAGGTTAGTGAATTTGATAAAATTAGCAAATTAATGCAATTAAGGAATTATCTTTTGCAATGCATATGTTGCCCCGAAATCTGCAAAATAATCGGGATTGAAATTACAATTTGCACTTCAAAAAATGGTCAATAATTTTTTGATAGTGGTTTTGCTAAGTCTGGTTCGTAAAAAACCCGGTATGGTATGATATTATACGATTTACTTGTATAACAATTTTATAGAATTAATTTCGTTATATAATTCAATCATAATCCAAAAATGAAAACCATGAAAAAGATTCTCGCCCTGATACTTATTATTGCCTTTTTCGCTTCATGCAGCCGGTCCGTTACTCCTTATGAAGCAGCAACGAACCATTATAGCAAATGCAAAGCAGTCAGATAATAAATCAGCATATAAAATAATTAAAGGTTGCCATTTATCTGGTAACCTTTTTTATTTAATGCCTATTTTTATCTTTCTAAAATCTGTCTGCTTACATGACGATATCTTTTGGGTATAATAAAAAACAGGTACTGCAGGCCTTGCGCTATCATTTCATTACAAGGCCGGAAATCAAGATATTGCTGATAATTGTGAATGTATTTACGGTGATTTCTGCTGTACTGGTATACCTGCACAAGATACAGCCGATATCTTTTTTGATTTTTTCTACCCTTTGGTTTGCGCTCATTATAGTAGTCTGGCGCATATTGCCTTCCAACATCTATAAAAAATCGCACACATTCCAGGATGATTTTTCTATGAGTATTGATGAGTCGGAAGTCATACTGGGAACATCCCGTGGAAGTCAGGCCTGGCATTGGAATGATTTCAGCACATTTGTCGAAAGCCCTTATTTTTTCCATTTGTATTTCAACAGCCGGTCATTTTTTTTAGTGCCCAAAGATGCATTCAAAGGGATTATCGAAATACAGGAGGCCAGACAGCTTATGCGCGATAAGATTAAGAAATAGTAAAATTTTGCTATTTTTTATTGATCCGGATGACAGAGCTCAAATAAAGCTTATATTGCAGAATTGTATAAATAACCCTAAATGTTTCTCCCTCATATTTTCCTGTTGTAAATTAGAAATGTTTATGCTGGATAGGTTGCCGCTGCAGCATTAATAAACACCTCATTATGCCAAAAGTTACTTTCAACAATAAGAGCAGATTGTTTTACACTTCACTCAAATCCTCGGTGGACGAGTATTTTGCCAACAATCATTTAAAGAAAACAGGCAACTGGAAGTTATACACGAAAACAGGTGTGTTAGTGCCTTCCGCTACCATTATCTATCTTTCTTTATTGATTTTTCCAATGCCCGCTACTGCCGGAATTTTATTAAGTGGGCTTTTTGGTTTTGTTCTTGCAAGCATCGGCTTTAATATCATGCACGATGCATGCCATGGGAGCTACTCAAGTCATGGATGGGTAAATGAATTGTTGGGCTTGAGCCTGAACGCTCTTGGCGGGAATGCTTTTCTGTGGAAGTTCAAGCACAATATTATACATCATACCTACACGAATGTGGATGGGGTAGATGATGATATTGCCAAGAGCCCATTGATGCGCCAATGCCCGTCCCAAAAATGGGTACCTGCCCACAGGTTCCAGCATATTTATGTAGTACTTGTTTATGCTATTTCATCTTTTGCATGGGTATTCATGATGGACTTTAATAAATATTTCAAAAGAAAAATTGTAGATACGCCGCTGCAAAAAATGGAAAGTAGGGAGCATATTGTTTTCTGGATGAGCAAAATATTTTACATCCTGTTTTACATAGCAATACCGGTGATGGCGGTTGGATGGAAATCGTGGGCTATCGGATTTGCTTGCATGCATGTGGTTATGGGCTTTACACTGGCCATTGTTTTTCAACTCGCGCATGTTGTTGAGAATGCCGAATTCGAACATGCCGAAGCCAATCATGATTTAAAAATTCAGGAAGAATGGGCTATTTATCAGGTAAAGACTACTGCTAATTTTGCGCCTAAGAATAAAGTCATTTCATGGTTTGTTGGCGGGTTGAATTTTCAGGTGGAGCACCATTTGTTCCCTCGTATCAGCCACGTACATTACCCTGCTATCCGGAAAATTGTGAAACAGACCTGCGACCAATTTAATATTTCTTATAACGAGTTCCCCACTATGACAAAAGCCGTTGCCTCACATTTCAGGATGATGAAGCAACTAGGAAAAAGGCCGTTAGCAGTTAATAGCTTATAGGCCTGAATTCATAGTATGAAACTATTGACCCGGAATTATCATCTCAGGAGTTTATCGCGGTTTATATTTTGTCTCTTCAAAAATCTTTTTTGCATCGGTTGTCATCAATTGCAGTGGAGTGACGGATGGATTTTTTTCAGCATAATTTTTTACGATCTGCCAGCCTACCCATTGGCCAATATTGCCCGGTGAAGCATCAGGCATCCCCGCGGTATTGGGAGCATCTCCAATATAGTTTTTAATGATATCGGGATCGATCGTATATAATTCGTCATTCGATTGCAAAAAATAATTCCATATCAGCCCTTCATTTTTTCTGCACCACTCGCTTTGTTTTTGGGAAAATCCTGTAATCAGGCTGTCATCGGCTTCGGGAAGAAACTGGTTTATCAGATACCAGTATTTGCCTTTCTCAATCATCTGTTCAATCAAGGGCTTGCTTCCACTTTTGTCAGCAAACAAATCTTCGCTGATGGCCTTCATGCAATTCACGGTAATATAAGATGGCTCAAAGCGGCGCGAAATATAGGTAGGGTACATTTCCTGCCCCTGCATACTGGTGTAGAAAGAGAAATTTTTGCCTGCATATAGTTGCAACCCGATAGCCAATGTGTATTGCGTGATGGCAATGCCCGGCGCGTCAAAAGGGCCAATGAATGTTACTACTTTTGGCGGTAGTTGGTATTTTGGGAAATAATATTTCACCAGCTTAAAGCTTTTCTGTAATTCCCTCTCAAGCCATCCGAGATTTTCAAATTTTTGTTCAAGGGAATCCCTCGCAGGCCAATAGCTGGAAAGAAACTGTCGCGCAGCAGCAAACGCTATTTTGCTGGTATCGCTCAGAGGCTCTGCACCTAAAATATTTACTACAAAATCATTGGTGAAATAAGGAAATTGCTGATTAAGCGTATATAAGCCTTGCTCAATGTTGTTTGTATCAAGAGAAAAGAATGCTTTATCGAAACGCCCGATGCTAATGGTGACGGGGATATTGGAAACATCGGGGATATTTTTTTTGTTCCCGCATGCATTGGCAAAAAAAAGTATAAAAAGTGCCGGGGCTATTTTCTTCATGATGAACAAACGTTCTTTGCCGCAAATTAGTGTTAATTCATTCAATTCGTGTTTGTCGTAAATTCGTACCATGAAAATTGCATTAGCGCAGCAAAATTATCACATCGGCAATTTTGAAGTGAACACCCGCAAAATCATTGATGCTATAGAGAAAGCAAAAAATAAAAAAGCAGACCTGATTGTGTTCTCAGAGCTTTCGGTTTGTGGCTATCCGCCAAGGGATTTTCTTGAGTTTGAAGATTTCATCAATAAGTGTTACGAAGCCATTGAAATCATTAAGGAACATGCCGACACAATCGGGGTCATAGTAGGATGCCCGCAAAGAAATTTACTTGATAAAGGGAAAAATTTATTCAACGCAGCATGGTTGCTCTACGAAAAAGACGTGAGGGGCATAGCTCACAAAACCTGCTTGCCTACTTACGATGTGTTTGATGAGTACCGCTATTTTGAACCGGGTTTTGAATGGAATGTGATTTCTTTCAAAGGGAAAAAAATCGCTTTGACGATTTGTGAAGATATCTGGAATCTTGGGGACAACCGGCTATACCGAAACTCGCCCATGGAAAAATTGATTCTGAAGACCCCTGATTTAATGATAAATATTTCTGCATCGCCTTTTGATTATGACCATGATGATGACAGGAAAGAGGTGGTAAGAGCAAACGTGCTGAAATATAAGCTACCGATGTTTTATTGCAATGCAGTCGGCTCACAAACTGAAATTGTTTTTGATGGGGGAAGCCTTGTATATGATGCGAGTGGCAATATCATTAAGGAGCTAAAATATTTTGAAGAAGATTTTGCAGTTATAGACCTGCCCCCGCTCGTCAGTCAACAATCAACGGAGAGTACACGACAACTGACAACCGACGCCCGACGGCCTTTCGATAAAGAAATGCGAGTATCCAAACAAAACGATGCATCAAAAATTATAGATTACTTCACGGCTGAAAATAATATCCATCAAATTCACGATGCGCTGATACTGGGTATCCGAGATTACTTCAGTAAAATGGGTTTCATCAAAGCAATACTTGGCAGCAGTGGCGGCATTGACAGCGCAGTGACATTGGCACTTGCGTGCGAAGCACTGGGGAAAGAAAATGTCAGAGCCATATTGATGCCTTCGCAATACTCCACTTCGCATTCGGTATTGGATGCGGAGAAGCTTTCAAAAAATTTGGAAAATCAATACGACATTATAGCGATAAAAAATATTTACGATTCATTTATCTCTTCGTTAAATCCCGTTTTCAAAGATTTGCCCTTTGGCCTGGCAGAGGAAAATATTCAGAGCCGCACACGTGGTAATTTACTAATGGCCATCGCAAATAAGTTTGGGTATATTTTGTTGAACACATCTAACAAAAGCGAACTGTCAACTGGCTATGGCACTTTGTACGGCGATATGGCTGGCGGCTTAAGCGTGCTTGGTGATGTATACAAAATGCAGGTGTATGCTTTGGCAAAATATATCAACCGCAATGGAGAAATCATCCCTCAAAACATCATTGACAAAGCACCTTCCGCAGAATTGCGCCCTGATCAGCGAGACAGCGATAGCCTTCCCGAATATGACCTGCTTGATAAAGTACTCTATCAGTACATTGAGAAACGTCAGGGCCCCAAAGAAATCATTTCCATGGGGATTGATGAGCAATTGGTGAAAAGAATATGCAAGCTTGTGAACACAAATGAGTATAAAAGGAATCAATTCTGCCCAATCATCCGGGTGAGCTGTAAAGCGTTTGGTGTTGGCAGGAGAATGCCGATTGTAGGCAAATATCTTTCCTGAGAAATTAGTTATTGAAAAGTTAGTTTCTTTTTCACGATACCAGCGACACTAACTCCGGTTTGGCATTGTACTACGCACTCTTGTTCATTTAGCTTTTATTGATCTGACGCATCATCTTCTTTGCTACTCTGCTATTTCAGAGATTTTCTCGCAAAAAAACATTACAAGTCCATATTGGACAGCATTACTAAAATTATCGCCCCCAGAAGAACAAAAACCAGCAGCGACACAAAGTGTATAGATTGAAATCGCTTTTCTTTTTGCTCTTCTTCTTTCATTCTTGCACGTGCAAATAGAACAAATGTGATAACAGAAATCAATCCAATAATGGAACAAAGAACAATTAAAAAGTGAAACAGCACTTAGATTTTTTTGCTTGATGAATAACCGTTTTTAATCAGCCATTGAAACACTTTATCAAGATGATCTCCCTGGACAATGATTTCTCCGTCCTTAGCCGATCCACCGGTTCCGCAAAATGATTTTAACTTTTTGCCGAGTTCTTCCAAATCTTCAATCTTTCCTGTAAAACCTCTAATAAGCGTTACCACTTTGCCCGCACGCTGCTTTGTATCCAATCTTATTTTTAGCTTTTGCTGGTTGGGCAAAATGGTCTCCACATTTTCGTTTTGTTCCTGGAACTGAAAATCCGGATCAGTGCTGAAAACGAATCCATGATTGTCAGGTTTGCTTTTCTTGCTCATAAAAATGTCTCCCCATTTTCAAATTTGCTAATTGTCACATTAGTATAGCTTTCAAACTCAAATCCAAACTTTTTGCCTGATGAATCAATGCCCCAACACTGATATAATCAACCCCGGTTTTTGCATACTCAATAATATTATCCAGATTGATGCCGCCGCTTGCTTCTGTCTCATATTTCCCGTCAATAATTTTAATTGCTTCCTTAATTTGTGCAGGAGTAAAGTTATCAAGCATGATGCGGTTCACTTTGCCGATTTCCATAACGCTTTTTACATCATTTAAACTTCTTGTTTCAATTTCTATTTTCAGCCCAGGGTTTTTGGTTTGCACATACTCATTGGCTTCAGTAATTGCGTTCTCTATGCCACCGCAGTAATCAATATGGTTATCCTTCAGCATGATCATATCATACAATCCAAAACGGTGGTTCATGCCTCCGCCGAGGCGCACTGCTTCTTTTTCCAGCAGGCGAAAATTTGGCGTCGTTTTCCTGGTATCTAAAATTTTGGCTTTATAACCTTTAATTTTTTCTGCATATTGATGCGTTAATGTAGCAATGCCGCTCATGCGCTGCATGCAATTTAGCACAAGCCTTTCGCATGCAAGTATAGTGTGAACTAAGGCTTCTACTTCAAAAGCCTTATCTCCGGCGAGCATCTCACCGCCATCTTTTTTGAATGAGATAAATCCTGTAGAAGGTTCTTTGATTCTGAAAATTTTTTCTGCAATGGCGACGCCGGCTAAAATGCCATCCTGCTTTATTTTTAATACTGCCTTACCTTTTGCATCGGCAGGTATGCATGATAAGGTAGATTGATCTCCATCGCCAATATCTTCCTCCAAAGCAGCATTCAATAAAATAGCTAACTGGTCATCAAAATTCAGCATGAGGCAAAACTAAGGAAGAAAGTGGTAAGGATAAGTCGTAAGCGACAGGCAAGTATCAGAAATAGAAAAGCCCGGGTTTCGTTCGGGCTTTAAATGCTTTTGAGAATCGTCTTATTCAGCAGATTGAAACCTGATTTCCTGAAGCAATTGCTTATCGCCTTTCAGTTTCATGAAGAGCAAGGTCCTGAAATCGCCATTGCGCGTTTTTAATAATCCAACGCAAAATTCCGATCCTCCGTTTTCGCCTTTATGCTTCACCTGAAAACCCTGTACGCCATTGGTGACAAAAAAATCCCGGATCACCATCTCAGCCTGTGTTTTGCTGTAGGTGTCACTTTTCTCTGGTAAAGAAATATCAACCCTGTTGTCCAAATACCTTGATAACTGATTTGCATTTCCCGATTGAATGGCTGTTGCTACGTCATCAATACTGAAGTAAGGCCGGAAGGATAAGAGGACAAACGAGATAAGTATTATCGCAAGCCCTTTAAGGTGTTTCATGCTAAAATTGGTTTTTCATTGAATACTCCTATCCCAAAAATATGCCAAAGTACTTCCATCATGGAAAAATACAATGAAACATAGCAATAGTTACTAACTTTGAGCTGCTAAAAATTGTGTTTTAAACAGAATAGTATGGCAGTTAAAAGGTCAATGCTCGTTATCATGGATGGATGGGGACTTGGCAAAGTAGCATCAGCGGATGCAATCCAGCACGCTAATGTACCTTTCGTGGCTTCTTTGTATAATAAATATCCAAACACCACACTGGTTACCTGCGGCGAAGCGGTGGGCCTCCCTGATGGGCAAATGGGCAATTCGGAAGTGGGGCATTTGAATTTGGGCGCAGGAAGGATTGTTTATCAGGAACTCCAGCGCATCAATGTTTCCATCCGTGATGGCTCGTTTGCAAAAAACGAAGTATTGCTGGATGCCATTAGGTTTGCAAAAAAAAATAATAAGCCCTTACATTTGCTGGGCCTGGTGAGTGATGGTGGTGTTCATTCTCATATCAATCACCTGAAAGCCATTGTTGATATATGCAAAAATGAAAATCTGCAAGAAGTATTCATCCATGTTTTTACTGACGGCCGCGATTGCGACCCAAAAAGCGGCCTCGGTTTTATCAAAGAATTGCAGCAGCATTTGGATAAAAGCATTGGCAAGATCGCCACTGTGAGTGGGCGCTATTATGCCATGGACAGAGACAAACGCTGGGAGCGCGTGAAGCTGGCATATGATGCACTGGTGAATGGTATCGGTGAAAAAGCTGCTGATGCAATCACTGCCATAGAGGAATCATATGCAAAAAATATAACCGATGAGTTTATTAAGCCCACGGTCATCATAGATAAAAATCATCAACCTGTTGCTGTAATCGAAAATGAGGATGCCGTAATCTGTTTTAATTTCCGTACTGACAGATGCCGCGAGATTACAGAAGTGCTAACACAAAAGGATATTCCTGAACAGGGAATGAAAAAATTATCGCTCCATTATACAACGATGACGCAATACGATCATTCTTTCAAAAACGTGAAAGTAATTTTTGAGAATGATGATCTTAAAAACACATTGGGCGAAATCATTTCTCAAAATGGCCTGAAGCAGATACGCATCGCAGAAACAGAAAAATACCCACACGTTTCTTTCTTTTTCAGCGGTGGCAGGGAAAAACCATTTGATGGAGAAAAAAGGATCATGATACAGTCACCTAAAGTGGCTACTTATGACCTGAAACCGGAGATGAGCGCCGAAGAAGTAACAGATGCCATCATCCCTGAAATTGAAAACAAAACATCTGATTTTATTTGCCTCAATTTTGCCAATGCGGATATGGTTGGGCATACGGGAATCTGGCGGGCTGCTATTAAAGCCGTTGAAACAGTTGATAAATGCGTAGAGCGTGTAATTAATGCAGCTTTAAAAAATGGCTATACAGTCTTTCTTACTGCCGATCATGGCAACGCAGATTATCTCATTAATGAAGATGGATCTCCAAATACAGCGCACACATTGAACCTCGTGCCCCTTTTTATTATCGACAAAGAATGGAAAGGATCTCTGAAACCCGGGAAATTAGGTGATATAGCCCCCAGCATTTTGACTACTATGGGTCTTGAAATACCAAAGGAAATGACAGGGGATGTGTTGATTGGTTGAAAAGTTGGTAGCTGATTAAGCCCCACTTCAAAACTTTGATGCCGACTCTTCAACCCAATCAACCAAACAGCCATTCAGCTTCTGGATTAGTACAACTTTTTTATGAACAAAGCAGCTTTTGCTTTTAAAAAATGTCTAAATTACAGGCAACTAAAGGTTCGTAATGACCGAAGAAGCCATTTTTCAAGGTTGTCTAAAAAATCAGGCTGACGCACAGCGGGAATTGTACAACAGGTATAGTCCTAAGATGCTGGCTGTGTGTTACAGGTTTGCCCACAATAGAGAAGACGCCGAGGATATGCTGCAGGAAGGCTTTATAAAGATTTTTTCTCAGATACACACGTTTCAGAACAAAGGCGCTTTTGAAGGATGGATCAGGAGGATAACTGTTCATACATGTATCAACCATTTGAAAAAGAACAAGCGCTTTAATGAAAGCGTGGATATCATTTATGCCAGCAGTATACAGGTAAGGGAAGAAAGCATACCATCTATTGTGCAGGCGAAACAGGTTGTTGAATGCATTAGAATGCTGCCTGTTGGTTATAGAACTGTTTTGAACTTATACGCGATTGAAGGCTATTCGCATAAAGAGATTGGAGAAATGCTGGATATAGAAGAAAGCACCAGTCGTTCACAGTACACCAGGGCAAGGCAAATGCTGGAAGATATTCTTGTAAAAAAGAAAATCATCCACAAACAAAAGGAAAGAACAGGACTGTGGGCTTCAATCAGGTAAATAAGCTAATCCTAATGAAGATACCCTAAAACAATTTACTGTAATGGAAAGGAATTTCTATAATGAAGAATTTGAAGACCTGATCAGGCAAAAGGCTGATCAATATAAAATGTACCCTTCAGATAAGGCTTGGAATAATATTCATTCTTCACTCCATACCCGGAGAAAATGGTTCATAGCCGGCATGTTCACATTGATCACAGGAATTTTATTTTTCGCAGGCAAAGAATTATTAGCTCCTTCCCCTCAGGCCAATGGCTCAAAAAAAATAGCAGCAAACAATATTTCTTTATCTAAAAAGGCAATAACAACAGAAGTATCAATTACACCAGCTTTCCCTGAATTTAAAATTGTTGTTCCTTCATCAGCCTCAAAAACAAATATTGACGATAATAATATTGCAAATAATAATGACTCAACAACTATTGCAGGAACAAATGACGGCTCCGCAATAGTTGCCGGCATTTTTCAAAACCCATCCGAGGATTTGATTACAACATCTGCTCGTAGCCTGAATCGGAAAGGGATTTCGATCGAAAGCAGTAATAATATTCCAGGAGGCTTAGAGAATATTAATCTCAACCCGATACAGCAAACTTCAGATGAGTTGGTGGTAAATACATCGCCAATAAATTTTGAGGATAAAAGACAAACAAGCTTGCTACAAAGCAGCGCGCCGTATCAATTATCATCACTGAAAAAGCTCAATAGAAAGTACTGGCAAATTTATGTTTCGCCTACAGCAAGCTATCGTAAGCTATCGGGCGGCGACATTTATGCCAACATGAAATCAAACCTGCTCAATGGCCCGATCGCAGCTACGAATCAGACTAGCAACCTGAACCAATATATTAACAATAAACCTGCCGTTGGTTTTGAACTTGGTGGTAGTTTCCTGTACCGCCTCACAAGAAATCTCAGTCTAAAAGGCGGTTTGCAGTTTAACTATAGCAGTTATAATATCAATGCCTATGCGTCCAATATACAACCTGCTACGATTGCCCTGAATTCTTATTTTGGCTACCCGGTTAATACAATTACTTCATATACTAACATTGGGACTATAGGCGGTAAAGCTACCGTGAATCTTCAAAATCAATATTACCAGCTTTCTGCCCCTGTGGGTTTTGAGTTAAGGATAATGGGCAACGAAAAGCTACAATTTCATGTAGGTGCAACCGTTCAGCCTGCTTATCTGCTCAATAGAAATGCATACTTGTTAACCGCCGACTATACCAATTACGCTCAAGAGCCATCTCTTTTCAGAAAATGGAATGTGAATGGCGCAGTCGAAGCATTCCTATCTTATAAAACCGGTGGCATCCGCTGGCAGATTGGGCCACAATTCCGCTACCAGTTGCTTTCAACATACACCAGCCAATACCCCATCAATGAAAACTTGAAAGAATTCGGGGTGAAATTTGGCATTAGCAAAACCATCTTTTAAATAATTCAATAAACTTAATTTTGCAAAGCTGTGGTATCAACCACAGCTTTATTTTTTATTATAGTTATATATTGATTCAGGATGAAAAAATATTCTGCTTTTATATTCCATGAAAAATAATAAATTGGAATTGCAACAATTGACATGCATGCAGATACAGGCCAAGAGCCAAATAAAGCAAGCTACGTCCATTTTGAAAAATCAATCCAAAAAAATGACATGTTGATAATAAAAAAATTTAGGAAAACAATAAAAATTTGCAGCTTGCCACCATCAGGAAGTTCTCAGGTAAAAAACTGAAATAGAACAATTAAGAGTTGTCTAAGATCCGGAATAATAGAATAATATGACACAGCAACAGTTCCAGATTATAGCGCCGGGCATCCCAAATGAACCCGGCATTTACAAATATTTCGATGATAAGAAAGAATTGATTTATGTCGGTAAAGCGAAAAATATCCGTAAGCGCGTCAGTTCCTATTTCTCAAAAACATTCACCACCTATAAAACATTCGAGCTTGTTCAGCGGATCAGCCATATTGAGTTCACCATTGTTGGTTCAGAGCAGGATGCGTTCCTTCTTGAAAATGCGCTAATAAAACAATTCCAGCCACGCTTCAATATCAATCTCAAAGATGATAAGAGCTATCCGTTCATCGTTATAAAAAATGAACCATTTCCGAGGGTTTTTTTAACAAGAAGAAAAATCAGTGATGGCTCACAATACCTTGGCCCATTCACATCTGTGGCAAAGGTGAGGGAATTGATCCAGTTTGTGAGAGCCAACATTCCATTACGCACCTGCAAGCTAAACCTGACAGAAACGAACATACAGAAAAAGAAGTTTAAGGTCTGCCTTGAATACCATCTTGGCAATTGCAAAGGCCCTTGTGAAGGTCTGCAGTCAGAGGGCGATTACAACGAAGAGATTTTGCAGATCAAAAATATCCTCAAAGGCAATCTTGCGCCCGTTATTCAGCATTTTAAAACAGAGATGAAAGATGCTGCGGCGCAACTGAAATTTGAGAAAGCTGAAATACTGAGAAAAAAAATAGAGCATCTGGAAAACTATCAGGCACGGTCTGTGATAGTAAGCAGGCACGTTTCCAACGCCGATGTTTTTACTATAGCGATTGATGGCGACATAGCTTATATAAATTATCTGATGGTAGAAAACGGCACAATTATCCAAACCCACACCACAGAAGTGCAGATTCCTTTGCACGAGCCAGACGAAGAAGTCCTGGCTCAGGCAATTGCTCAATTGCGCGAAACTTTTAACAGCAAATCCACAGAAATAATTGTTCCGTTTGAAATAGCGTATCCGCAGGAAGGCGTTACAGTTTTAGTGCCGAAAGCCGGAGACAGAAAGAAATTGCTCGATCTGTCAGAAACAAATGTTGAATATTTCCGCGAAGAATTGATTAGAAAGAAAACGCTGCAATTAAAAGATAAAACGGATGAAGAGCATGTAAAAGTTTTGTATGAATTAAAGGAAAGCCTGCGATTGCCTGAGCTACCAGTGCATATTGAATGCTTCGACAATTCAAATTTTCAGGGATCTTTCCCGGTGTCCGCAATGGTCTGTTTCAGGAATGGGGTGGAGAGTAAAAAAGACTATCGCCATTTCAACGTAAAAACAGTTCAGGGGATAAACGATTTTGCAACCATGAAAGAAGTAGTCTACAGAAGATATAAAAGACTAACAGAGGAACATCAACCTTTACCGCAGTTAGTAATCATTGATGGAGGCAAAGGTCAGTTAAGTGCCGCAATGGAAAGTATTGAAGCACTGAATATTGTGGCAAAGCTCACCATCATTGGGCTTGCAAAAAACGAAGAAGAGGTCTTTTTCCCGGGAGACCATGAATCAATAAAGCTTCCTTACAACAGCGAAAGCCTGAAATTAATACGAAGGATTCGCGATGAAGTGCACCGCTTTGGAATCACTTTTCACCGGCAAAAAAGAAGCAGCGGCGCTTTCAAAAATGAACTTGAAAGCATAAAAGGTATTGGCAAGAACACTGTCGATCACTTATTAAAGCAATTCAGGTCAGTGAGCAGGATAAAACTTTTAACAGAAGAAGATCTTGCTCAGACTATCGGATATTCAAAGGCAAAAATAATCATAAAACATTTCGCAAAAGAAAGTGGGAATAGCAGCTAACGGTTATACATATCTATTTTTCACAAAAATTCGTGAGCAAAGAAAAAGCATGCAATATTAATTGCATGCTTTTATATTCATACTCATTCTATGCTATTGTACGGTAATCTGCTTAGGCGTAAATCCACTGTTCACAATCTCAACAAAATAGTTCCCTTTTGCAAAACCATTCAGAGAAATAGTAGTTTGGCCTGAATTGGGATTTAAGCTGTATTGACCGACCACACTTCCTGCTGCATTCATAATTCTGACATAATTGCCAGTTATACCCTGATATGATATAACAATATGGTCTGATGCCGGATTGGGGTATATGTTTATCTCGGGACCTGCGCCACTTATTTTCGCGGATACAATCGGGCTGTAAGTGAAATGCCCGGTTAAATCCACTTCTTTCAGGCGATAGTAGTGAACGCCTCCTCCGGGATTGTAATGCGTGAAATCATAGCTTGAGATGCCGACTGTATTTCCGGTAGCCGCTACCACACCTATTGAATCAAATACCGAAGCATTAACACTATGCATCACAACATAATTCTGTAAATCGTTTTCGCCAGATGCTTTCCAGTTCAGTAAAATATTTTGTCCGGAAGCGTTAGCCGTGAAGCTTAACAAATTCATTGGTAATACCCCTAAATTGCCACCCTGCAGATAAACTTGTGAATATATCCACGGGCTGTATGGCTGGCCAAAAGTAACTGCGGTGGGAGCATATTGTATCCTGACCCTCACCTTAGTTGCTTTTGCAGGGGCTTTGGGGATCAGGTTTTTGAATTCTGTGCCTCCGGCTGCAATTGTACCGTATGAGGCCTGCTTTCCGGTAATCACCACATTATTTGTGATTGATGTCGGATAGCCCTGAAATGGAGTGCCATTAGATTCGGTTTCCCACACGAGACGCCCCTTGACAGTGCCAAAAGGTGATTGTACGGAAAGCCCCAGACCAAAATCATGCTGGCTCAAATTATCTGCCGCAATCGGATTGGTAAGATCGGTCTCATACAAACGCAACACATTGCTCGCATTGTGGCCAACTGCGTTATTGCCATAATATACGTGAAGCGCGCCGTTCTTGGTATTGATCGTGTTATCAACGTACACGCCAACAAGCACGTCACTGTAGCCATCACCGTTCACATCACCGGCACTGGCAACAGAACGTCGGAAGTTGAAGCCTTCAAGATTTGCATCCGTTGAACCCTCATCTAAAAATGAAGTAGCAATTGTAGAAGATAATCCGGAAGGGCCTCCTAAAAAAATATAAGCTGCTCCGGTTTGTGCACCTGCATTTGATGTCGCCAGAGTGGCTCTTATGATCACATCGCTATAGCCATCGCCATTCACATCTCCCGCGCTGGAAACGCATGCACCAAATTGATCAGTGGATGTTAATCCGGTTAGTATAGTCGCCGGAACATTTGACAAGCCACCTGAACTTCCCAGAAATAATGAAGCAGTCCCACTACCACCAGCATCAGTGTATGCACCTACAATCACATCCGAAAAACCATCGCCGTTCACATCGCCCGCGCTGGAAACGCTTATACCAAAATTTCCGGATCCGGTTAACACATAATCTGCTGTAGCGTCATTTGCTATTCCAGTTTTGCTGCCTTTATATACATAGACTGAGTTGTTTCCATAAGCACCTATAATTATATCACTGTAGCCATCGCCATTCACATCACCCGCACTGGCCACACTTACTCCAAGCCCTGCAAAATCGGCAACCCCGTAAAGTGTATCTGCAGTCGCAGTGCTTTGAATTCCGGTTGAGCTGCCCATATACAGATACGTTACCCCTTGTGAATTAACTCCCGCATTAGGCGCACCCACAATAATATCATAATACCCGTCGCCATTTACATCACCTGCACTTGCTACCGAAGTGCCAAAATTGTCGTTGGGATTTACACCTGTCAAAGTAGCATAGGGACTTGCCCCATTAGCTATTCCAGAAGAGCTTCCTAAATAAATATAAACCGCACCCTGATTGCCATTTGCCTGCGGGGTTGCAACAATTAAATCATCATAGCCATCCCCATTTATATCTCCGGCTCCGGCAACGCTCCACCCTGTTGTAGTGCTACCCCCTACTGATAATATTGCCGGTGCTGGGCTTGATATAGACAGCCCTGTGCTGCTGCCATAATATATATAAGCGGCTCCTGTTAATGCGTTATATCCAATCACACCTATCACCACATCGCTATAGCCATCCCCATTTAAATCTCCCGCGCTGCTCACGCTAAATGCCAACCTGTCCTCATTACTGCCTCCGTCACTGTTACCCAAGACTAAAATAGTACTCGTGCTTACTGACCCTGTTGGGCTTCCATGATAAGTGAATGCGTTGGAATTATCCGGTGCTCCGACAACTACATCGCTGTAACCATCGCCATTCACATCACCGGCACCGGCAATACTCAGGCCATAATCGTTTGTACCTGACAAGGAAGTCGTTGCAGTAGTTGTATTCCCACTGGCGATGCCTGTCTTGGTGCCGTTAAAAACGAATGCGGTTCCAAGCGTATCGCCAACAACCACATCAGCATAAGCATCTCCATTAACATCTCCAGCTCCGGATACGCTGAAACCAAAACTCACCCCGCCTGTCAGCGTAGTTGAAACAACAGCAGAGAGGCCTGAACTACTGCCTAAATAGATATATGCAGCACCTCCTGTGGCACCGACAGCAGGCGCTCCAACAATTACATCACTATAGCCATCGCCATTTACATCTCCTGCACTTGATACACTAATGCCGAAACGGCCTGAACCAGTTAATGTAGTGCTTGCTGTTAAGTAAGTAGCGGATGGTATACCAGTTGTAAGAACGCCATTAAATATAAAAGCATCTCCAATAGCATCTCCAATGATCACATCACTAACACCATCGCCATTTACGTCGCCGGCACTGGCAACGCTTAGCCCAAAAGTCCCAAGGCCTGTCAACGTAGTTGTCGCAGTGGCTACATTTCCTGATGCGATCCCAGTTGTAAGCACTCCGTCAAATATATATGCATGCCCGGCCGCATCGCCGATGATCACGTCACTAACCCCATCGCCATTCACGTCTCCGGCAGTCGCAACACTGAAGCCGAAATTGGTTGAAGTATTCTTTAAAGTAGTATTTGCAGTTAGGTAAGTACCTGATGCAATCCCGGTTGAAAGGACTCCGTTAAATATAAACGCATCACCTAGCCCATCTCCGATAATCACATCGCTGACGCCGTCGCCATTCACATCTCCCGCGCTGGCTACGCTGAGCCCAAAAGTTCCGAGGCCGGTTAACGTGGTGGCAGGGCTGGAAGAAAGACCAGATGCGCTGCCTAGAAATATATACGCAGTGCCAGTTGAAGCCGACCCAACGATCACATCGCTATAACCATCGCCGTTCACATCGCCGGCACTGGCAACACTGTTGCCAAATGTACCTGTGCCTGCTAATGTTGTAGATGGAGATGTGCTTAATGGATCTATGGTAACAGGATAAACTGCGTCGGCAACTTCTGTGATTATTTCAAATTGATAATTATCTTTCACTTCCATTCTTGCTGCTAATGCTTTGCCGTTTGCATCCCATGCTTTCAGGTCATTGTAAGTAATTTTATTTTCTAATTCACCATGACTTTTCTTTTTTGCAAAATGCAGCTCTCTGTCATGCACTTTATTCACTACCCAATCCCCTGCTGCTTTCAGGCTCACTTTCAGTTCATGTACATTGGTTGCAGGTTTTTCTTTCACAATAAAATTCTGGCGAATGCCTTTTGAATCATTCCGATATTGTATTGAATAAACATTTCCGAAATTATATTCAACATTGTTATCATTGTTTGATGCCACTGCATTTTCGCAAGTCGGCGGTTCCAATAAATGGCCATCTTCATATATGCCGCCCACTACTATATTTAACTGCCAGTCGCTATTCGGATGTGGCTTTTTTTCGTTTAATACTGCTGGCTGGATAGAGAACTGACCGGCACCATAAGTCGCTTTTAAAGATTGCGCATTATTAATGCTGGTGAAAGTCTTTGGGGCTTTCTCAGCTACCATATAGTACATTCTCTTCTTGATGTCCAGCTTTACTGTATTAAACCAATCACTGTTCTTTAATTGGTTGGTATCTATCGGTGCAACCGGAGAATGACCAATCGCCCGTTGATTAAGGTGATTGGCTACATCGATCATTTTTTTTGCACAGACATTGAGATTTGTTTTGATTGGCGTTGAGTAGCCAACTTCTTTCAGGCGCATCCTCGAATCAGAAGCCAGTAACACTACTAAACAAATCGAAGCGATTCCCGCAATAATAAATTTTGCATAGCACCTGAAAGAAACCTTTCCAGATAAGGAGTGAACATTGGTTTGCATAAAGTAAGCTTGAGTTATAAGATTGACAACGCTGTTTTGTTATTAAGCACAGTTTGTTAAATCATTCGGTTTTGCTCAGACAGGATGCATAAATATGAAATGAAAATGGATTGCGCAACCTGCCCGTGGCAAAGATTATTAGTTCAATGAATCTACAAATGAAGATTCTATCAACAGGGTGTGGAAATCATCATTTCAATATGTTGTAAAGCACATTTTATCATTGGTAATTATCCTATATATCCAAATCGCATGTTGCTAAACAAAATCGCATTCATTTTTTTACTAACTTTCTCTTTTAAAGGAAAACAAAAAACCATGGAAGAAATCGAAGTACCGACAGAGCATCTTCAGGAAGCCATTCATGAAAAAGCCGAAGAACAAAAAGAAAAATGGGCGCTTTACGTTGCGCTTTCGACAGCATTCATGGCAGTGCTGGCGGCCATTGCGGGATTGCTGAGTGGCCATCATGTAAATGAAGCTATGATAGATCAGATAAAGTCCTCTGACCAGTGGGCTTTCTATCAGGCAAAGGGCATCAAATCAGAAATTGCTTCTTCTTCGGACAAAATACTGAAGTCACTTTCTGCAAAACCTGTGGAAGATAACAGCCAAACCATAGCACGTTACGAAAAAGAAAAAGAAGAAATAAAAGCAACCGCAGAAGAAAAAGCCAAAAGCTCCGAAGCACATTTGAGCAGGCACGTAACACTGTCTAAAGCAGTTACCATCTTTCAGATCGCCATCGCCATTTCTGCTATTTCAATTCTCACAAAAAGGAAATTGCTATGGTATATCGCTATAGTGCTGACGCTTGCGGGCTCTGTATTTTTAATACTGGGTCTTATTTAAAACGATTTCAAAATAGCTGTTGCCATGCAGCATGAAGAAAAGCTGATACAGGAAGAGATTTGATAATCCGAATGTCTTGTAAAATAGTGCTTTCATTATCCAGGAAATTAAAGATATCAGCCATGTCATTCCTGCTGAACATGTCTGTGAAGATTTTATCTGCAGGGAGTTTCCCCGTAGCCAGCACATTCAGCAATACGCTGTCATAAAAATGAAATTTTTTTTCATTTCTGTTCAAAAACGGCTTCCCGGTTTTTAATAAGGCATTTACAATTCCCGTCGTTTGTTTCTGTATAAACTGAAAAGTATATCCGCTGGAGCCCTTTGTCATTCCTCCGGCGCTCCCTATATTAATGATATGATGATGCCAGAGAGGAAAATGGTAATTGGTCATCGGTATTACGCCAAATTCCTGATCGGTTACATGGTAATCACCTATCCCCAAAAATTGATGCATGTAATCCCGCAGCCCGGCTTCATATTCTTCCGGCTTCAACATTTTTTCACTGAACGAAGTATATTCCACTAGAGCTTTGGTCGTGGAAAAAGGCATTATATAAACAAAACTGTTCCCTTGTTGCCGGCTTACACGAAAATCCATCAATGTTGCTTCTTCAGGATTGAAAGATTTCTTTTTTGTCTCAACGACCCATCCTTTGAAATGCTGCAGCAAATAAAATTGCCCTTTTTTTAGCTCCGGCTTGTTGAAAATGATACTGTTGAAAACATAATCCGCTGTAATTTTTTTTTCATCAATTATAACAAAAGTTTCGAAATTATCAGACCAGGAACTTTCTATATTTCCGGTAAGCAACTCAATATTTTTTTGCTGGCGGATAATATTAAAACAATGATCATAAAAATCAATTCCTCTGATCATTTTATATTCAAACGGAGAAATTTGCTTTAACGAAGAATAACCATTTGCATGAAACCAAAGCTGTTCCCAGCGTTTAAAAACAACGGGCTCGAACAATCCTTTTCCTTTTTCCCAAAAGCACCATGTACGGTCATTGATATTCTTTTCATGCCTGTCAACAAGCAAAATTTTCTTTTCAGAGAATTTCCCTGAGCTGATCATGCGCATCACCAGGCTAAGCCCGGCACAACCTGCGCCGGCAATAATATAATCGTAATTGTTATTCATGAAAATGAAAAACGTGCACATTTAAAAAGTGCACGTTTTTTTGAATGAAATTAAATGCTACACTGTCTCGGGATGCTGAATTTGCTTGTCTCGCTTCACTTTCATCCGGTATTTTCTGTGAACATAGAGCATTCCGAATGATTCGCCATCTTCTTTGCCCAAATGCTTGTGGTGCATCTTATGTGCCCATCGTATTGAACGCACATAGGTGCTGTTAGACCTTGTGAACCATTTGAACCGCTGATGGATAATCACATCATGCACCATGAAATAGGCAAATCCATAAGCCATCACACCAAACCCGATAGCCATAAGCCAGTAAATTTGATAGATAGTGGCAAATAAAAGACTGAAAAAAGTAGGCACTGCAAAGATGATGAAAAACGCATCGTTTTTTTCAAAAAAACCCGGTTTTGGCTGATGATGATCTTCATGCAGATACCATAACAAGCCATGCATGATGTACTTATGGGTGGCCCATGTAATACCTTCCATAATTAAAAAAGTAATAAAAAAAATACCTATATCAAATAACCAGTTCATTTTTTTTCATTTTACTGAACAGCCGCCTTCTATTTGAAATCTGAATCCTGCATTATCTTTTTTACCAATGGAAGGGCAATATGAAACCAGGGTGTGAATTTGTGCGGATGCGATTTCAATGACAATTCAATTTCATCAAAACCCATAAAACAATAATCGGCCACTTCTTCTTTATCGGGTAATATTTCTCCATTATAATAACCAACAAAAACATGGTCAAATTCAAATTCAGTGAGGCCGTTCTCAAAACGGTGCTTGTAAGTAAAGTCAAATATTTTTGAGATTTCTGTTGTGAAACCCAGTTCCTCCCTGAGCCTTCTTGCAGCGCCGTGCATGGTGTCTTCTCCTGGTTTGGGATGGCTGCAGCAGGCATTTGTCCATAAACCGCCGCTATGATATTTTTTAATTGCCCGCTGCTGTAGCAGCATTTCATGCTGGCTGTTGAAAATAAAAACACTAAAAGCCCTGTGTAGAAGCGCCTTTTGATGACCTTCCATTTTTTCAATGATGCCAATCATCTCATCATTTTCATCCACTAAAATTAACTCTTCCGGCATATTGATTTTTCAGATTAAGTTCAATTGATTTTTTAACCCGGCTCTGAAAACAATCATCGCTTTCCGGTAATTTGGTATGCGTATGCGTTCTTCTAATATGCGCGATGTATGCACTTTTTGAATCTTCCTGAAAAGCGATAAATAATATTTATATGCAACATATACTCCAAAACGGGCTTTCAGCGGCAGTTGCAAAATGCCCTGATATGCGTCCTTAAAATCAGCACCAATCTCATCTTCAATTTTATTCTTCATGCTGTTTGTAAAGTTACTGAAATCAACACCGGGAAAATAGAGACGCTTCAACTGGTTATAATCTGCTTTCACATCACGCAAAAAATTTACTTTTTGAAATGCAGCTCCCAGGGATTGCGCAGATGGCTTAAGTTGTTGCCATTGCTTTTTATCACCCTCACAAAAAATATACAGGCACATCAGACCCACTACTTCTGCGCTTCCATAAATGTATTCCTTATAACTGCTGCAATCGTATTGCTGAATCCTTAAATCCATCTCCATGCTTTTAAAGAAATCCTCGATCAACGTCATATCAATATTATATTTGTTCACCGTCATCTGAAAGCTATGCAATATCGGATTTAGGCTGATCTTTTGATTGATGGCTTTATATGTTTCTTTCTTGAACTCAAAAAGCAGGTTTTCTTTATCATGCTGGTGAAAAGTATCTACTATTTCATCTGCAAAACGCACAAACCCATATATATTATAAATTGGCTGCCGTATATCTTTATGCAACAGTCGGATGGCAGATGCAAAAGAAGTGCTGTAGGCTTCGGTGGTTGTCTGGCTGCATTGCTGGCTGACTTTATGAAATAAATCTATCATGCTATTCAATATGTTTTTGCTAAAACTTTTAATTGCTTGAAATTTATTTCAATTATTTTAGTAAATATTTTTTTGTTAAACATTAATAACGGTATTTTGGAGGAATAGTTTAACGTGCTATCCAAAGCGCTTAATAACTTCTTGTGCAACTACTTCTCCGCTTATCAGGCTGGGCGGCATACCTGGCCCGGGTACGGTCAATTGCCCGGTGTAAAAAAGGTTTTTTATTTTTTGGCTTACGCATCTCGGTTTAAAAATGGCTGTTTGCATAAGTGTATTTGCCAGGCCATAGGCATTCCCTTTAAAAGAATTGTATTCAGCGATAAAATCATTCTGAGCAAATGACTTTTTGCAGATGATCGAGTCTGAAATGGATTGCCTGGTATGCTGTTCCATTCTTTTAATGATCCCATCAAAACATTTTTCGCGAAGCATTTCATTGTCTTCTTTTAACCCTGCCGCCAGGGGAACCAGAAAAAATAAATTTTCACAACCTGCAGGTGCAACCGTGACATCGGTAACTGAGGTAGCACTGACATAAAACAATGGTTTATCAGGCCATTTTTTAGAAGTATAAATTTCATTGGAATGCTGCTCAAATGGAGCATCAAAAAATAATGAATGGTGGGAAAGCTTAGATAGCCTTTTATTCAACCCTATATAATATATCAGACAGGATGGCGCCATCAGCCGGTCATCCCAATATTTATCTGAGTAGCTTCGATACATTTCGGGTAGCAATGTTGTTTCAATAAAATGATAATCAGCACTGCCAATAACCACATCCGATTCAAATTCATTTGCCTCTGTGACCACTTTTTTTGCAATGCCCTTCTCAACAATGATCTCGACCACATTCTCATCGAAATGAAATCTTGCTCCCAGGCTCTCTGCAAGCTTGTGCATCCCCTCAACAATACTGTACATGCCTCCTCTGGGATACCATGTGCCTCCAATAATGTCGGCATAATTCATCAGGCTATACAGTGCGGGGGTATTCTCTGGCATTGCACCTAAAAACAATACAGGGAATTCAAGCAACTGCTGTATCTTGGGATGGCTGAAGTATTTTGAAACATGTTTTTTGATTGAAGTAAAAATATCCAAATGATAAATACCCTTAATTACATCCCAATCCAGAAATTCAGCGGGTGACAGACCAGGCTTGAGAACCAGTTTCTGCATGCCCGTTTTATATTTGAAAGCTGCTTCCTCAATAAACTTTTCCAGTTTTTGTGCTGCTCCCTTTTCAAAGCTTTCAAATAATTTTTTCAATTCATTAAAATCCGAAGGGATGTCAACTTTCCCCTCTTCCCAATAAACAGAATAAGATGGACTTAATCTTTCGAGGGTATAATAATCTGAAACACTTTTACCGAAATGATTAAAGAACCTTTCGAAAACATCGGGCATCCAGTACCAACTCGGCCCCATATCAAACACAAAACCACCTTGCTTAAATTGCCTCGCCCTTCCTCCCGGGATGCTGTGCTTTTCAAGCACAGTCACGTCCCATCCCGCCTGTGACATAAAAGCAGCAGCAGACAAACCTGAGAAACCGCTTCCGATGATTACTGCTTTTTTGGGCAAGATAAATACGGTTATAACTTTTCTATTTGTGCCTTCAGTAGCTTTCGCGCAAAATGAATCCTGCTTTTAATGGTGCCCAATGGCTCACCAAGCATATCCGCAATTTCATGATATTTGAACCCATCGAAGTAGAGGAGAAAAGGGTTCCTGAAAATTTCCGGCAGGTTATGAATGGCGTATTGAATATCCTTGATCCGCAGGTTGCTCTCAGCAGCATTCGCTACTGCGCCCTGATTCATGTTCAATAGAAACCCATTGGGAGTGCTGTCAAAAATGGTATTTTGTTTCGCCTTCCTGCGATAATTATTGATAAAAATATTGCGCATGATAGTGTATAACCATGCCTTAATGTTGGTGCCGACGTTGTATTTTTCCTTATTTGCCAATGCCCTGAACAAAGTTTCCTGAAACAGATCCTTTGCCGCTTCCGAATCCTTCGTAAGCGTGATAGCAAAAGGTTTTAAAAACTCTGCATTATTTACCAAAAGCTGATCGAACTCTAAAGTTGACATATTATTTGTTTAACTATTACTAATGCAAATTTAAACAAAAAATGATCCTAAAAATGGAATTATTATTAAAGGAATTATAAAAAAAATAAAATAATCAATATCAGGCCATTGAACTTCTAATTATTATCATATACGAGAAAAAATGACCAAAAGATTACAAAGTACTGACAAATTCAAGCACTTCTGGCAACGACCTTTTGACCTGCACGGTAACAGGAGTTTTGCTTTTAAGTTTCTGCGAAATTTTGCCTGAAATGATCAAGGTAGTTTTAGGAAGGCTTGCATGAAATTGCGAAAGATATTTCTCCAGATGGAAACCTCCTGTAATGCAGGTAAGATGGGTGTACAAATAATCAGGCTCTTTATGTTCGCATACGAATTGAATATCTTTTAAGGGCACGTCAGCACCCATATAAATCACTTTTACACCATGCTTTTTGAATAGGTAAGTCACATAGAGAAGCCCTAATTCATGATGCTCTCCTTCAGGCAGGTACAGCAGTATTTTTTTATTGCGCACAATATGAGATGAGACTCCTTCAATACCCACAATCAGCTTCTGGCGTACAATATTTGTGACAAGGTGTTCCTGCCCGGGGTTGATATGGTTGGTGAGCCACAATATCCCGATCCTGTCAAGAAAAGGAAAAACAATTTGAGTGATTGTCTTATCAATGCCCTTTGCCAATATGTAATTATCGAGAATGTTCTCGAACCGTTCCACATCCAGGCACACCATACATTGTATCAGTTCATTCACCATCCGTTCCTGCTGAGCTTCAGCCGTAGATAAAGAAATAATGCTTTTCTTCAAATCTTCTTCATTCATTTTATCTATATGCGAGATCTTATAGCCGTATTTAGTAAGCAATGCTATGTTCAACAGCATTTTTAGCTCGTGGTTATTATAATAACGTATATTGGTTTCGGTGCGCTGTGGCTTTAAAAAATTGTAGCGCTGCTCCCACACCCTGATAGTATGTGCTTTAATCCCTGAGAGATTTTCGAGGTCTTTTATGGTAAATTCATTCATTGAATAATATTACAAAATCAATGCTTATTTGTTTAATAATTAATGGACAAATCTTAAACTTTTTATTTAAGAATACAAAAATTTGATAATGAAAAAGTAAAGTGAAAAGAGAGGGGGAAATTAAAGCTGGGCGTTAAGTATTTCGCCGGAATCGATCAGCTTTTTAATAACTGGCATATAGGGAGATGACGATCCCAGCAATTCGAGATGACGTGAATTGTGCAGATCGGTGCCTATGAGATTGATATATCTTTGTTTGATAAGATAGTGAGCTAATTCAACCGGGGCTTTCCCATAAAAACCACCAAGGGAAAGCACGTTAAGCTGGAATAGACAGCCTGTGTCTTTCATTTCTTCATACCAGTGCTTTTTTGCCCCGAAATACAAATATCTTTCCGGGTGCGCTATCACCGGCTGGTAGCCTTTGATCTGCAGTTTGAATAATATTGCCTTTAATTCATTTGGCTCTTTGACAAAAGAAAATTCAACAAGCACCAGATTGTCTTTGAATGTGAGCAAAGGGGCATCTGTGTCAACTAATTTTTCAAAATAATCGTCCAGAAAATATTCGGCAGCAACTTCAAATTCAACCAGCAGGTTATTTTTTTTGAGTTCATTCTTTAAAGCATCAAAACGGGGAAGGATAATTTCGGGTGTATTTTTATACATATCCCACATGATATGTGGCGTGGTAATAATTTTCTTATATCCCAGTTCACTGATACCTTTTATAAGCTGTATAGAAGTTGCTGCATCCGGCGATCCGTCATCAATTCCGGGTATTAGATGCGAGTGCATGTCGCAACCGAGCTCACTAAAGTCAGCCTGAGGATTATTCTTTTTTTGAAAAATGGAAATCATAAAAATTGAGGAAATTTAAACAACATTTTTATGCACGGAGTTTGCTTTCGCAAATTCACTGTAAACACCCGCAATCCCATCTTCTAAATCAATCTTTGCTTTCCAGCCCATTTCCAGCAATTTAGTTATATCCAGCAATTTTCTGGGTGTCCCGTCGGGTTTGCTCAGATCATGCACTATGTTCCCTTTGTACCCGGTTATTTTTTTTACCAGCAGCGCAAGGTCTTTGATCTGGATGTCTTCGCCAATGCCGATATTAATGAACCCCGGTTCATTATATTTCTCCATAAGGAAAAAACACGCATCTGCAAGGTCATCTGCATGCAGGAATTCACGGCGGGGCATACCTGAGCCCCAGATGGTCACAAAAGCATCATTATTGGTTTTAGCTTCATGAAACTTTCTGATCAATGCCGGAAGCACGTGAGAATTGTTAAGATCGTAATTGTCATTAGGGCCATAGAGGTTTGTTGGCATCACCGAAATAAAATTACATCCATATTGCGACCGGTAAGCATCGCACATTTTAATACCGGCTATTTTTGCGATGGCATAAGGTTCGTTAGTGCTTTCTAATTCGCCTGTCAAAAGGTATTCTTCTTTCAGTGGCTGCGGTGCTAATTTGGGGTAAATACAAGATGAGCCAAGGAACAATAACTTCTTAACCCTGCTTTCATAAGCAGCATGAATAACATTGTTTTGTATCATCAGGTTTTCATATAAAAAATCTGCACGGTAAGTGTTGTTCGCAAGTATGCCTCCTACTTTCGCTGCAGCAAGAAAAACATAATCTGGTTTCTCCTTCCCAAAAAATTCGCTCACCGAATGCTGATCACGCAAATCAAGTTCCGATGAGGTTCTTAAGATCAGGTTTCTAAAATTTTCCTGCTGCAATCTTCTTACGATGGCTGATCCAACCATGCCCCGATGGCCTGCCACAAATATTTTATCGCCTGTATGCATGTTTTACTTTATTCAAATTGGTTCTTGATGTAAAACCCTGATTCTTTCAGCAATTTCTCTTTCTTAAAAATATTCACATCCCCTTCAACCATTTCTTTCACCAGCATTTGTAAATCATATTTAGGTTTCCATCCCAGTTTTTGATAGGCTTTGGTGGCATCGCCAATCAGCAAATCCACTTCTGTAGGGCGATAATATTTCTCATCTACCACAACAACCTGTTTGCCAATATGCACTTTATATTCGGGATCATGGCAGGCTGTTACTATACCATGTTCCTTAGCACCGCTTCCCTTAAATTCAATCTCAATGCCAACTTCTGCAAAGGCCATTCTCACAAATTCGCGAACAGGCGTCGTGACCCCGGTTGCTATCACATAGTCTTCGGGTTCGGACTGCTGAAGGATAAGCCACATCGCTTCCACATAATCTTTTGCATGTCCCCAGTCGCGTTTTGCATCCAGGTTGCCAAGGAAAATTTTATCCTGTAGCCCCAAAGCAATTTTTGCAACTCCCCTCGTGATTTTTCTGGTCACAAACGTTTCTCCGCGCAAAGGAGATTCGTGATTGAACAAAATTCCATTGGTTGCAAACATCTTGTAAGCCTCGCGATAGTTTACTGTAATCCAGTAAGCATACAGCTTTGCAACCGCGTAAGGTGAGCGTGGATAAAATGGAGTTGTTTCGCTTTGAGGCACAGCCTGCACCAATCCATATAACTCTGAGGTGGATGCCTGGTAAATCTTTGTTTTTTTTGTCAACCCCAGCAACCTGACCGCCTCGAGTATCCGTAAAGTGCCAATGCCGTCTGCATTTGCAGTATATTCAGGCGTTTCAAAGCTCACATGCACATGGCTCATGGCTGCCAGGTTATAAATTTCATCTGGCTGGATTTCCTGGATCAGCCGGATAAGATTGGTCGAATCTGTAAGATCTCCATAATGGAGTCGAAAATGAACATTTGATTCATGCGGATCCTGATATAAATGGTCTATGCGGTCTGTATTGAATAATGAAGTTCTTCTTTTAATACCATGAACATGATACCCTTTATTTAATAACAATTCGCTCAGGTAAGCGCCATCCTGCCCTGTAACACCTGTGATCAATGCGGTTTTTGCCATAAATTATCTGATTAAAAACTGTGATATTTTTCTGATTGGTTTTGCATATAGTGTAAAAAAATGCGGTTCAAGCCCATTTAGTTTCCATGCCAGCCGGTCTTCCCGGTTTGCCGTGATCCGGCTCTTGAATGAAGCATTGCTCATGCCACCGGAACGCATCTTTACAATCACTTCCGGAATATAATGTGTCGGTATCTCATGTTTCACCAGTATGCGCAGCATCAATTCATAATCAGCAGCGGAACGCAAAGAGCTGTTGAACAATCCAACTTTCTCGTATACTTCCCTGCGGACAAAAAAAGTCGGATGGGGTGGCATCCATCCATAATAAAAATTCCTTCTGTTGAAACTCCCTGACCTCCAGGTTCGGACTATTTTATTTAAATTATACTGCTGGACATATTGCAAATCAGCATAGCTCGTTTGGACACTTGGGTCCGAAAAAATACTGCTGATCGCTGAGATCACTTTTGGCCCGACGTAAATATCATCTGAATTCAAAATGGCAACCACATCTCCTGTGGCAGCTTCAATGCCTTTATTCATGGCATCATAAATGCCCTTATCTTTTTCAGAAATAATTTTTGAAACATGCCCGAACTCCTGAACAATCTGTAAGGTCTTATCAGTTGATAAGCCATCCACTATGATATGTTCGATGTCCGGGTGTTCCTGTTCGTTTACACAATTCAGGGTATCCCTGACCGTTAGTGCGCTGTTATAAGTGGCTGTAATAATGGAGACCTTCATTCAGATATTCTTTTCAATTTCTTTTCCACACCAGATAAATCGAGATCAGAGATAATACCAAAGCAACCAAAATAAGATAAGAGGGAATAGAAAAATTACCAGATGAAATATTTTTTAATACAGCCGGTGGTTGTGCTGTGCTTACTACATTGCGAACAGCCACAGCTACTGATATGTTTTTTGTATGAGAAATGGATAGATTAAAATCACTATGTACAGGCTTACCAGCTTCAGTATGCTCAATCACAATGCTGTTAAATCCCTTATTCCGATAAGAATTATCAGCCTTGGCGATCGCTTCCTTGGCTGCAAACAATCCTGCAAAAGAGGCATAAGGATCGGGTTGCAGAATACAATACGCTATTTCAGAAGTTGAAAAATTCATTTTGTAAAAAGCGTCCTCGCGAAAATCATTTGTTCTTGGCATGGAATCAGTTTCTTCAATATCAATACCAATACCCGAAGCTTGATGATTATCTGTTGCCTGATCCGGTATCAATGGCTGAACTGAAACAGAAATTTCATCTATGCGGTTTGATTGGCCATTCACGCGTTGCAGCAAGCCGCCAAAATTTTTCACCTCCCAATAGTCCGTGATATTAAATCCCTGCTCTGATAATTTCGCATACATACGATGAAGCACGATGGAACTGCTCACTGCTGTGCGGTCTATAACGGTCAAATTGCCAATCTGGTCGACAGGAATTTTTGTATATATAGAAACAATTTCCTTAACTTTTTCTTCCATGTCTTAAAACCCTTTTAAGCAGCTCTGGCAAATATATCCTTCATACCCGTCTGGAGTAATGCATTTTACAAAACCAGTCCCGCCAAGATCTTCTTTCAATGTCTTATAGCATTTGAAACAACTGATATTTTGGTTTAAGCGGGGGTGGTATTTTGATTGATACGATTCAAGCCTTTGTTTCAGTTCACTTAAAA
>Ga0302280_1000493_pt1 | contig 35062 bp, 26 predicted proteins | sample III_Fen_E1_1_FD_198771 | JGI IMG/M metagenome (GOLD analysis project Ga0302280, IMG submission 198771) | Peat permafrost microbial communities from Stordalen Mire near Abisko, Sweden - III_Fen_E1_1 | ecosystem: Environmental > Terrestrial > Soil > Wetlands > Permafrost | place: Sweden: Abisko... | reverse complement strand
AGCTAATGTTGTTGTAGGTGCGATTGTCGTAGTCGTTGTCGTTGGAGCTAATGTTGTTGTAGGTGCGATTGTCGTAGTCGTTGTCGTTGGAGCTAATGTTGTTGTAGGTGCGATTGTCGTAGTCGTTGTTGTTGGAGCTAATGTTGTTGTTGGAGCAATTGTCGTAGTTGTAGTCGTTGGAGCAATTGTCGTAGTAGTAGTTGTAGGAGCAATTGTCGTAGTTGTAGTCGTTGGAGCTAATGTCGTTGTAGGTGCTAATGTTGTTGTAGGTGCGATTGTCGTAGTTGTTGTTGTTGGAGCAATTGTCGTAGTTGTTGTTGTGGTCGTTGGAGCAATTGTCGTAGTTGTTGGGGCTTTTGTTGTTGTTGGTGCGATCGTTGTAGTTGTGGTCGTTGGAGCAAGTGTTGTTGTAGGGGCTTTTGTAGTAGTAGTAGTTGGAGCTACGGTTGTAGTTGGTGCTAAAGTTGTTGTGATCGCTGTACATCCCGACGGTGCTGTCGACTGCCAATCGGTATGATTACCTTTAGTTCCTCCATTGTAGTACATAGTAGTGACCCCTGCAGGAAATGTAAGACTGATTCCTGAACTAATAGTAAAAGTGACACCTGAACTATTCGGACATCCTGGTGGTAAACTGATCGAAGTACATGTAACTAAAGTGTATGTTATCACTAAATTTGTTAAAAAATAGTAATGGGGAGTCAATAACGAAGTAAATACAACAATACCGTTCGTACCCAGAATATTTATCGTCCCATTCGCCGAATTGACTATCGTGTTCCCAGATATATCAGAAGAAAATGTACATCCAGATGATGTTTGTACTGTTAGTAACAACGGAGCATTCGACATGTGTATGTATATGGACGCATATTTTATTTTTTTTAAGAAAGCTATTTAATGGCAGAGATCATCAATAATTGTATAAGTTATGAACCAACATCACTTGAGCTCATCCTACCATCACCTATCATATTCAATACATTATGTGTTAGCACAGATCGCACTACTCTCTTCATTGTGTCTATTATTCGAATTCTTTTCTACGTAATACTCTACTATGTACTCAATGACATAATCAATCTTGAGGATTATCGGTACATTAAGTACATATTATTGGTGATGATAATTGTCAACATAATCTACGTAGGATTCGTTGTTTCGAAAGACACCACTTTCAGTATAGGTGCAGATGTCAGTATACTAGGCGCAAACGGTATCAGTGATAGACTCAACTATCAGAGCTCCCAAGGTTAAAACTAGTAGTCGTCAAGCTTAGTCGTTGAACATAACATCGTCATAGTGTCGTTGGGCACGATTAACATCGATATATCCTTCGTTCGGATCGAATGAGTGTAAAAGGCATATCTCAAAATCCGTCAGATCTGTTGTATCTTCTTCTAGGATCTCATCGGTCTTATTTGTAGTAATATTATTAATTGTAAACCCGGCTTTCTTCACCATCACGACATAGTCCTTATGAAGACGTTGTCCCAGACCTGTAAGATCACCGTTCATCGAATATGCTTCAAATATGTCAGGTCTCGCTTCCTTCATGTGTCGAAGATACTTTTTGGCTTCTTCTAATTTGTACCTTAACGATACTTTTCTAGAAGCTGTTGATCTCCAACTCAATTCTTGGGGAATCTCTACAGCAAACCTATCACCGTGTGTTCTGTCTGGTTTTAGATACCATAGATACGTAGGTAGTTCATCTACATCTATTCCATGATCTTCAAGATCGATGATTCTTTTTTTCTTTCGAGTATTTTTAGCGTAATCCTTGTCTCTTATGTCAAACTGTAGATTTTCTAGACGATTATCAAAATGAATGTTGTTGGTGTGAATGATAGAAGCTCCATTAGTATTATCTTTTTTATCTACATCCATTGATCCGATTCTTGCTACGACCTCATGTAGATACACCGGATGAGATCCCGATTCCGTATCATCTCTATTGTGGATGCAGTAGACATGATTTTTATCATTAACATACCATTTTTTATCGAGGCGACTAATGATCTTGTACACGTCCCTATCCAAAAGTATCGGTAACTTTTGATTTTGTCGAACAATACTACAAACACTGTATCTCTTATTATGATACTCCAATGTTACGATACTGTCCAGATTACTCATTAGCTGTTCTAACAATTAGTGGGAAGATTATATCTCACAATCCGTCAAAAAAGTTGAACTTTAGATTATCTGAGCTATTCACTATCTAGTTTAGACTATTAAATACATAGATACAACATATGAGCAATACTGTTGAGGTCACTGATACAACCATCGAGACTACTGAGACAGTCCATATCACGCCGGATGATGTTAACACCGTAGATTGTCAAGAAACCTCCCCACAAATCATAGAACATCTTTCACAACCGCAGATGCCAGTCTTAGCTGATTTCACTCTTACACCGGCTGATCGTGAAAAACTTGCTCTGGTTAATGGATTCCAATCGATCTTCACTCAAAAAAATCAACAAGGCGAATCAGTAGACTCGATATGGGGTGGTATATTCCTCCAACGAGTTCCAGCATCTATCGCAGCAATCGCTTTTCTAGCAGTATTAGAAACTAATTTAACAAAGTTCGAAACGGATTCTGTTAAATACGCCAACTTAGAACCTATCTTGGCTCAGGTCGCAAGATCCAGTTACATTGAACTTGCCAGACGTGTAAATAGAATCGTGTGTTCTGGTTTTTTGACAGTGTCCCGTAGCTCTGCAAATAAAAAGGAGAGATTCAACTACTTTATTGATGTGAGTGTGAAAGAGCTCAATACACCATTATGTCAGTGTAGTATCTGGACATTAGCCAAAAGATTAAATGAACAAGTTCGAATATGTGTCAATAACTGTTTCGACAAAAGATCCAAAGACTTGCCGATCTCAACTAAAGATATCGATACTAGTGCCGCCCCTAAAACCAAAGGTAAAGCTAAAGTTGGTAAAGTTGGTAAAGTTGTAAAATCCGAGACTTCTAAATCTGACGACAATAATTCACATGGTATGCGTTTCCCTGAGGATGCTATGATGGATTCTCGTACAAGTGGAGAATTGATCGATGCAATGTGTGATATTGCTGTCTGTTACAATAAGATGTTGAAATCTAAACCTGATTTTTCAGAGAGCTACAAACTTAGTTCCAACATGCGTCGTGAACAAAGAGACACATTTAATGAAGAACGAAGAAAACAAAACAATTCTAATTCTAATACTAACATGAGTTTCGAACCGCGTCAAGATCAGAGACAATATCAAGATCGAAATCAAGGGCAAAGACAATATCAAGATCGAAGACAAGGTCAAGGACAGAATCAAAATCAGAATCAAAATCGTGACCGAAATCAGGGACAGAGACAATATCAAGGACAGAATCAGAACGGTACTAACGCAAGTTTTGAACCACGCCAAGGACAAAATCAAGGACAGAGACAAAATCAAGATCGAAGACAAGGACAAGGACAAGAACAAAATCAGAACAATACTAACGTAAGTTTTGAACCACGCCAAGAACAAAATCAAGAACAAAATCGAACCCAGAGACAAGGACAGAGACAAGGTCAAAGGCATAATCAAAGGCATAATCAAGAACAAAATCAGGGACAGAACCAGAGACCACCAAGACAGAACGTTCAAAAATGGCAACCTAAATCCGATAATAATCAATCCTCTACTGATGTTTCAAATCAAGTTCAACCTCAACCTCAATCTCAACCTCAATCTCAACCTCAATCTCAACCTCAATCTCAACCTCAATCTCAACCTCAATCTCAACCTCAACCTCAACCTCAAAATGTATTAGAATCTGTTGTTAATTCAAATGATTCAAACATGTCTAGATCTAAATCTAATTCTAATCAAAACGCAAATCGTCGTGTTCGTGTAAATCGAGAACCTGATGTATCGGTTGATCAAGAAGGATTCACTATGGTTAAAAACAAAACCCATAATCGAAATCAAAACTCTAACCAAAGTCAAAACAGCACATGAGATGTTTGAACAATTTTTTTATTGATAACAGATAGTACATAGTAAATAGAATGCCTGGTGGTTTAATAGATGCAGTATCATATGTTAGTTCGGACCTCTATTTAACGGGTTCCCCCCAGATAACTTTCTACAGAATGGTCTATCGCAGATACACTAATTTTGCAATGGAATCAATATATCTCGACTTTGATGATAATATAAAATTTGGATACAAAACAGAACTAATACCTCCTCGAATCGCTGATCTCATGCACAAAGCATATCTTCATATCAGGATTCCTAATATTGCAATAACTAAAAGTGATGTTGGTATCGATATGCATGATCTACAATATGTTTATTTGAATAAAAGAATCGTAACAGACTATGAAAAGATTCGATTGGTGTATATGAAAGTAATGACAGAGATCTATCGTATCGTATTTAAAGCAGTCAATGCATCTAATGTTACTTATTCTGGTCTGATTCGTGATGTCTATGATTATGCTAACAGTCCCGGAATACAAGATATATTGATAGCTTATGATGCATTGTTGTTAGAGACTCAGCAAAACATCCTGGCCGAAAATGCAAACGGTACTGGTTTGAATGGTCCGGAGTCTCTTGATGTTTTACGCCGTATCGATTTACAACAGGATAGTCAAGTTGCCAGAAACATAGCCCTTTTAGACAGTAGACAATCGAATCTATGGTACATTATCACTCATTCTAACATATCGAAGTATCTAGCTCATGCCGAACACACTATTGATCCTGACAGATTCGAACCGAACTCTGATGAATATCTCAAAGAAGTACAACATATCATGAAATCAACAATATTCAGAGATATCGATAGGGGGTTTGGTTTTTGTAAGGATGTACAAAACTATTTTTTTAATCGTTACATTGAGTTCACCCGTCAAGCCAATGATGACAGATCACAAAACATTAGATGTGCTTGGGTCAAGAATCTAGGACACTCTATCATAGAAGCCATCGATGTTTATATCGGTGGTATCAAGATAGATTCTCATCTAGGAATCTGGATAAATCTGTGGTATCAGCTGACATACAATTATGCACAGATCGAAATCTACAATGAGATGATCGGAAACGTTGAGACACTAACTAACTTCGATAATCAAGAGAAACCTTGTTATGATATCTATGTCCCTTTGACTTTCTGGTTCAACAAATTTAACGGACTGGCATTCCCTTTGATCGCAATGCAGTACAACGATGTCAGGTTTTTGGTAAGGCTTCGAAGATTTCCAGAAGTATTTTACATTGAAAAACTCTACAGAGCTCTTCTGAATGGAACGGAAGTTGTTTTGACTGCTGAGATGATAGACTTTATTCTTAATCGTTCCGAAAACAAAGCAGATCTAACATTGACTCACATTCAAGAAGTTCGGGATATCAATCTGACTGATATTTGGGAGGACAAGGGGAAACAGCTATTAGGTCACATCATGATGGATTACGTTTATCTCGAGAGTCCCGAACGTAAACGGTTTGCTCAATCCGGTCATGAGTATCTTATCGAACGCATACAGACAAATTATTTCGAAAATCTCGATCAGACGTATTTTGAGAGGAGATTAGATTTTACCCAACCGAGCAAAGAGATCATGTGGGTTCTTAATAAAGATTGTACAACACAGAATCCTTACGGTTATACCGAATGCAAATGGTACGATCATAGTCTTTTCTTCGTCGATAGAGGTTGTTGTGACAGATGTTACAAAGATAGAGATTTCGGCAGGTTAGAAGGAAGAGTAGAAGCCTTTGATAAGGATTGTTGTACTAACTTCTACGGCAGAGGAAACCCCGTTTTAGATGCTAGACTAGATTTTAACAACTATGTTCGAATATCCCCTCAATACGGTAGTTATTTTGATAAACTACAACCTATATTGTATCATCATCGCACTCCGAGTGATGGGATAAACATTTACAGTTTCTGTATCGATCCTCTGCAGCATCAACCGACAGGATCTTGTAATTTTACTAGATTGACAGATGTCAGATTATTTTTGAACATTGATAATATGTACTACAGATATACTGATGCACAGATATATCCTCATGATTTGGACATCAACTTCAAAATCATAATAAATGATCCGGATGCCCTACTCGAACAGATAGATATTGAATTTGTTAAAAAGACTATCCGTGAATACAAAGCTGCTTCTAATCGAACTGATATGTCCAGACATTTTACAGGGAGTGTTGTATCAGCTGATATCATTAAACGATTTGAAGATGCCAATGTAACACTGTTTGTGTACGAACAACTCGCTGCGGGTAATACGATCGAAATCTATCTTGATGCATATCGTAGACTTCTATTCAAAACAAAAGCAATGTGTCATGTTTTCAATCTATCGATGAACGTTTTGAGATTGATCGGTGGGTACGGTGCCCTTGCATTCTCTGGTAATGATTTCTAAAATATCTTAAGTCTTAAACCTTGCCCCTCCCAATGTCTAAGACTGATTATTTGAGCATAAACAATTCTCGCGACTTACAGTAAAGATTAATAATCATCACAAATAAAAATATAATGGGATCAGGGATACTTTCACTTGCTGCGACAGGCATCGCCGATCTTTATTTAACAGCCGATCCTCACATAACATGGTTTAAGGTCATCTACAGACGACACACCGATTTCGGAATGATGGACCAACCACTTAAATTCTATGGTAACCTACAGTTCGGTACGACCCATACGATAAAAGTCCCACCGATCGCTGATAAACTTAATCGGGTATCGTTCGTTATCGATCTACCAGTCCCCGAACTAAAGATGAAAAAACCAACCGTACAGACTATCGCTGATATCGTTAGACCTTATGGTGTAGACTTCGTCACGACAAAGAGACCCACCGATAAAATCGATTATGATGACTTATTTAATGACGACCAAAATAGTTTGGGTACCGCTCTCGTCACACAATCTCGATCTTTAAATGAAAAATACGATACAAGACTCGATGTTCTGAACGATGTCCTGAGTACATATGTTGTCGACAGTTCTCGAACAGGACGTTACATCGCAGTTGATGCACAATCTATCGATTTTAAAGTATTTGGTGAATCTGTGGACAAACATGGCTATTTTATGTTAACACATGAAAAAACAATAGAACTGATTGAATCTATCGATATGATAGTAAATCTCGACGAACGATCATTCATCTATCTTCAAAATCCGTTAGTAACAACATCAACATCATTAACAACATCAACATCACAGCTACCGACAACTGATCGTTTAGTAAAGATCTATCCTAGAGCAGTTCCGGGTTATGTACCGATCGTATCTCCAACGGATCTGTCTATCAGATATGGATCCAGACAACACATCATTCTGAGTATCGAATATCTGAAACTGGTCAAAGAACGTAATATCCGTCTTCGGGAACTTTATCTATTGACCCACACTAATGATGGTACTGACACACTACACATGGAAACGGATCTGAATGAAGAGATAGCACGCAAGCTCTGGTTCAATAATTTTAACTACGATGAGATGTTAAAAAATACACAATACGATACGGGTCTATACGAATTTAACGAAGAATTTAATTCAGATGAAGATCAATACGATCCGGATTACACTATGTATCGTCTACTCGATTCGATTAGACTACCTGTTGAGATCAGACACATAGATCGTGATCTGGTTACTAATATCTTTAATAGATTCGATGTCAATGAGAATGCGTTTTATGATCCGACATGGAACTTTAATAAACAAAAAAGAGGGATATGGTTGATCGATATGAGACCTGTTGATAGATACCCTGATACGCAAGATGTTATTGAGATAGGTGATCTTCATTTTAGACAGCCTGTATCTGTTAATTCGACAATTAGTGGTCTAAATCAGACCGTTCTAATCAACCCTCGATACATTCATAGTGTCCCTGACATGATCGGATTCGCACCGTTCGATACAGTTCACAAATGGTCTGACTCTATCGCAAAATACGATGTAATAAACAACTCTCGAATTATTGAAGAGAAGGTCGAAAACGTATTGGACGGGATGAGTACTATCGCAAAAGTGTTCGAAAATGTCTATGATATCCCGTCCATTGCAAATAATTCTAATATCATCGCAGAAGATGCGATGAAGAGACTCAATCTCGTTAATGTTGAACTCGGAACGAACGATATTAGAAATCTTCATCATATGTTGTTATCGATGTATGATGATATGATACAGCTCCAGGATGAGGCCCGAAACTACAAACTCCAAAATATTAAATTGTACAATGCGATCGATATTAGAAACTTCATCAATAGACAACTTATTAACAATGTAATCTATGTCGATCAAGCCAAGTTAGGTGCAGAGTTCCCTTCAACTGTTAGTAAGTACTACAAAATATCTGATTCTGATACTGATGCTGATGATGCATACGTTATCAATCGTCGATATCTGAACGGAACGGACGATAGCGCAATGATCAAAAATAGATCGATCGTCTACGATAATTCAAAGTACATCATGTGGAGCTACTATTTAGAGAATATCTATCTCCCGTATGAACAGAACCTAGTCGAACTTAATGTAGATAGGAGTCTTGAATACGATGAAGAGATTTCGATAGAACATGAAATCAGGAAACTCTCATACATGTTGTACTATCTACCTCTAGATCCAACGGATGATTACAACATAGACAAAACGACATCGGGTATTAGATTCAGTCGTAACGATTTGAGACACGTTTCGGATCTGTCGTTGTATGATGACAATAGCATAATAGAAAACTTTAACACGACACATAGACTATTAGACACCAAGTCAGTTCTAGATAGTCCTTACATCTATGCCGGTGAGAGATTTGATCTGGATTTTAATATCGATACAGAAATAGAATCGCCAAAATCGAACAAGCCATACAAATACGGCACATGTATCAATAGGGAGGTGGAGTTTTATCATGTCATGAGCACTCTTGATCATTCTGACATTCGTATCGAAGAGTCTGTGTACGATTATTTTATGACACTCATCACCAGTAGTTATGATGACCCTAGAAACTATCTTTACACTGTGTCCTTTAGATACGTTGAGAACTATCTTAAAACGAACTTTTACAACATAATTGTGATGACATCACCGATCCACGTCACACAGATTAATCACAACATATTAGGACTATTGGTACGAATGATAAACAACACTTTAATCACCTACACTAAACTCGTCTTTGGTGTGTGGAAGAATTCTACGTTTACTGATGTAGAGTACGATCCCGAGATCATACGTCACAGGTCTGGGGGATCAGGTAATACAATTGAAGAGATACCATACAATGCATCTTACGTAATAAATGAACTTGATAGGCTCAGATCAGAACATTTGATTACACCAGAACAGTTTATGATGGGGGATCCTATGTTGTTAAGAGCAAAGTATTATGCAGGAACTGATGGTCGTTTCAGGCCGGTCATGGGTTATTCTCGTAGATATCATATCAATCTTACTCGACCCAGAGCAGCTCCGTACACCATCACAATCTCTAACCCTCATGTAGGTCCTATCCTGACAAAACCAGATGATATCATCACTGTATCAAGATTTGTAGATTCCACAAGAGAGTTTTTATTCGGTACCAGATTTAGTAATGACACATTTGTCGAACATGTTAATACACAGGCCAAAACGCTCAAACACGACATGGAGACACTGTTTATCGACAACAAATCTCTAGAAGCAGGCATGGACTATCTTTATTGGAGGGATTTAAACTACTATCTGCGTCAATTGTTCTCAGAAATGAACGTGACATACTATCCGAATGTAGCTGTCATGAATCATCTACCTTTAATGTTGACGAGCTACTATGGTCGATACATGCAACACATATTCAATACGTATCTACCGACGAAACTCCCTAAAACTGGTATCTTTGTATCTAATGTCGAATACTCAATGTTTCCCTTAGAAGAAGAGAATTTCATTGATGGTGTCACAAATTCTAGCGAATCACCAGTACAGTTTCTAGGGACGGATGTTGGATTAAGACCCAGATGTCCTATTCATTCTTACATAGACGAACTACCGGACATCGAGAATATTAGAATCAGATCCAACAGATTCCTCCTGACCAATAATCCTGAATATATTGACGACATTTGTCCACTCTGTTTCAAAGCATTAGAATTCAACAATCTATTCAAACATATTATCACAACAACTGTCGGCGATCCGGACCACATTGTCGACGACGAACACATCAGAACATTAGGTCCAGAATCTGACACTAGCATCGACTTCTTCTTTGAAACCAATATCGCACATTCTTCATCAAACATCACAACTAACAAGACCATCGGTCGAGAATACACAATGTATCTTTACAGACCAGAAGATGTGATCTATGACGATGTATCAAGAACGTATTTTGATATTCAAACAGAATATGTAGTTCACAGAATAGCTACGATTTTATTCAGATACAGAACCCTCATCCTTTATGCTATCAGAGACAATGAATCAGTCTTTGATGATTCAGATTTTCAACAGTATCTTTCATTTTTACGTTTAGATGATAACCGAAGACTTTTCAATGATCAGATAGAAAATTTTATCTCGATACTAACTCATACCGAGAATTCACCTGAGAACTTCGGAGTGATCAGAAGGATGTATGATATACCATTTGATGAAGTTCTCGATCTGAATCGTGCCTTATACAAAAGGGCACACAGTTTTATCGGCACAGGATATAGTCTAACTTCTGATCTAGTTGGGTCCATACCGTTCGGTTTAGTTCCGAATGCTGCATACGAAGTGATTGATATTGATGATCCCTACCGACACAATCAGAAAAGATCAGGGGTGAATGTAGTCAGATATCAGATGTACAGGGGGAACATCATTCTATGGACCCTTTTACAACGTATCATTATCAAAAGCTACAACACTTTTTTCAACAACATACTGAATCCGAATCAATTGATCAATAGACTTCAGAAATCGGACATAGTTAGGTTCATTAATACGAATACAAACACTAATACAGTCAAACAAAAGATGGACGTATTAAAACAATACATACTAAATAGAAATCTGAGTCCGGATCTCTACAATGAGATCTACAACATCCTTAAATCAGAAGTATCGGACCATTTTGTGAATAAAGACGGTTCGATTGACTACTATAGGGACAAACAGACACGAGAACATCTAACAACGATCGAGACAAATGATTTTACTGATTCTGTCAGTACTTCGATGATCACCTACTGTCGACAGATATTGATATACTACAACATGTTGATCTCGAGATACGATCGGATGAAATTCATGATGAACATCAGAAACATATCCCTCCAGAGTGATTCATACTATTTTAACTTCAGTCATAAGATTGCTGAACAGTACATGCAAAACATCTTGACCACCATTCGAAATATGAAGATAATAAATGTCAATCCTCAAAATATTTCAATTGTCAGTGATAGTTTCTACTACGATGATACCTCAAAATATTATTTTGTAGATAATAACACTTTTAGAGCATACACTGTAGACAGATTTGTTCACATCACCGACAAAATCAATGAATGGCATATGTTTGATAGAAACAACAATCATCATCTTCGACAATGTTTTACTTTGAATCATCTAATGGATATGTTACGAATGCTTGGAATTAGAGATGCGGCACTTACTGAAGATATTGGAGTCTATCACTACTATGATAGGATCGGTGCCGGTACGGACATCAGAATCAACGATGATTTTGAAAAATATGTTTCGGTCGATCCTGTGACACGATCTTTGAACAACTACAACCTTTACATTAATGAAGCGTCTCTTGTATACGATCCGGAACAAGGGGGAGGATTCGCGTTTTATCCTGTAATTGGGAAATATGTCGATTACACTGGAATATACAACAAAGTATGGTACTATCTACCTACAGTATCAAACATCCTCTATGATCAGTTCTATTCTCCGGTGTCTCTGGATTCGATGTTAAATGACAATGATACTGATAACTATTTCAAAGAGGACACTATCACTGAAAGAACTTTTACTAAATGTTTGACTACATCTCCTTTATTGTACCTGACAAACAAGATAAATCATGCAACAGTCAATGAGTTTGCCTTTACTCCTCATCTTAAGATATGGGAGAAGGGATTTCACGATATCTACACCGCACCCATCGTACGAATTGCAGATTACGATACAGTGCAAAACAACAAGCTACGGGAGACATCAGCCCTCAAAAGGTTGTTAGATATGTACACATTCTTTGTAGGTAGTTTCGAACACACCGATATCATCGATACTCTGGGTTCGGTGTCTAACATCTTCAAATACAACGAAGGGTCTTTAAGAAACTCTGTTGACTCTTATCAAAAACTGTTGGTGTCGCTCGTTGATAAAACGGCCGTATCGTTCGACCTATTGTCACCAATCCTACGAAAAGAACACTTAATTACCGTTTTAACGATGGAATCTGCTAAGATATCTGTTCCTGCGAACAACATAGTACATCTACATACCGATACTACGAACAATATACTGAACGATATGTTAAACACACAACAAACACTAATCGCCTACATCAAACACAAAAGATATCGCCACATAACAGATGATCAGATACGACATATCAATAGATTATTTGATGAGGTGAAATCGGTCCTCCTTAAAAGTTCTAACACATTAACAACATTAGTAAATAGACTTCCAAACGACACAGATAGGATCAAAAGACAGATTGCATCAGGTTCTATTAATAATCGTGCACAACTAGAAGAGATTCTATTGGGACCGGTCGATCTCTTATTAAAAACAATAGTTCCAGATCTGGAGGATCAGTTTCTACAAGTAATGGACGAACTCTCCATAGTACTACAAAGAAGTGGGGTGTTTTTTATCAGAAGTTTCGTTGATTCGCGAATCTACACTCCGGCAAAACTGTTCAATGCCGAAAACATGAGTTTGTTTAATTCATACGGATCGTTCAAGGATGTTTTGTATCTTATCCTGGCAGATATCATCAGAGCCATCACTCCTGCCGATACATCCATCAAGACGTTCCTGACTTACACGTCGGGCAAACCCAATTACTATAATTTAACCGGTATCAACATAAACGATGATATCAATGCCCAGGGTATCCAAAATCTATTCATCAATTCAATAAATTCAATAAATTCAATTAATTCAATCAATGATAATACCAGTATCGAATCCAGGGTTGTAGCATTCAATTCAATCATACAAAACATCAAAATCACCGTTAAATCATCCCTTGATCCGATGTCTAAAATCACTAATCTACCTTTGTACATTGACTTGTCCAGACCGACAGTTGACGGATTTCACAGATACGATCTAAACAGGTTGATCTTCACCCCGAATGACATCTCTAATCCTATCGGCGATCGACACATCATCGATAATTACTATGATTACAAACAGAAGATGATCCAAAACAGAATCAAAACGGATCAGGGATTATTAGCCCATAAGACCAAGAACATTCGGGCCAACAATGAACTGATAGCCCGTTCGATGTTGAAAGGAGCTTCTAACAGTCGTGATACAGTACAGCCTCAGTTTATTCAACAATCGTACATAGGATCCGATGTCTACAATCAAATCGTCAAGATTCTTTTGAAAATAAAACCGAAACATGCATGGGTTCGATATCTTGGATACAGAATGATAGAACAGATATCTTTAGTAGTAGATGGCGAACAGATCAGCATATTCGATAGTGATCTTCTGTTACTGCTTCACAAAACGTACGATTCTATCAATCATAGAAGAGGGATCAATATTCTGATAGGTAATGTCCCCGAACTATATGAAATATCAGAACGCACGAGGGATTCAATTAGATTGTACATCCAGATACCTTTCTTTTTCGGAAGGGACTATGGTAACAGTTTGACTCTGGTGAACATGTTGTATTCAGAGACCGAGATAAAACTAAAATTAAGAAGTCTAGACGAACTATTGTATCTAGAACCAGGGGCAGAGTTGGCGAAACCTGTCGTATTTGAAGCGAACATCTTGGGCAACTACATCTATCTTAGTGAAGAGGAGCGAAAGAGTTGTGCAACCCTCAAGACGGATGCACTGATGGAACGTTACATAGCGGCCGGTCCGTACTACAGAACTTTTGCAAATCTGCTGTACAATGTACCAACCAATCCCAGACCGATCAATAATGTTCTAAAGTTCATGTACAATTTCGCCGATTGTTGTAAGTATCTAATATGGAGAATACAGGTCATAGATCCTGATGCCAGGGACATTGATAAGATATACTGGGATCTACCCGGCTATCAGGTGAGGAATCCTGACGGCATTATTGATGAAAGATTTAAAGGGACCAATATTATCAAGAGCGTCATAATCGAATTTAATGGACAGATTCGAGAACAGATAAAAGATGGGGACTTTTACACATACCTAACTCCTTACAATACGTACATGAACGGAAATCTGGATTCTGGGGAAGGATTGTATTCAATGTGTCTATTCCCGAAACGTCTACAACCATCGGGCGCAACGAATCTCTCGAAAATAGCCGATGTATCTTTTTATTTTCAAATGAGCGATGAGATAGTCCATCTAATGAGAACTGCTGGATTCCAGGTTAAAGTTACCATGTGGGCCTGTTCTTACAATATATTCGCCGCTATCAGTGGGTTCGGAGCTCTAAGGTTTTACGGTACACACTAAATTAAATGGACTGGAGTAGGATTGCAGATCATATATACATTATTAATCTTCGTCGAAGAACCGATCGACGTCGTTTCATGGAGTATAAAATCAAAAAAATGGGTATACCTGTCACACTATACGAATTTTTTGATGCAACCGATGGTCATGATGAACAGTATGACACTCTCTATGAAACGATAAAATTTCAAATTAATTCCCGTGGTGCGATGGGTATATCGTTAACTTATATTCGACTTCTTGAGGATGCACACAATAACAAGTATGAAAGTGTGTTGATCTTCGAAGATGATATCAGTCCTCACATAAATCTACATAATTTTTCGTTCGATAAAACGATAAAACAAACCTACGATATCATATGGTTAGGGGCCAATCAACCGTCAATGAGCATCACACAGAAGAAATCCATAGATTATGGTTCATATCTTCCCGAACCACAGAATCAGTTCTACACATATGGAGCCTATTCGATACTTTTAACTCAAAACTGTATCTCAAAGCTAGTAAAGTTAATCAATCACAATACTATTTCTTATTTAAAACCAATCGATAATGTATTTAATGATCTGATAATGACACAACAGATTACAGGTATTGTGATCTATCCGTTTTGGTTCGTTCCTGATGTGACAGAGTCTGACAATATGATCAGACGAGACCAGAATGAGTTTGCGGATGTTAGGGGGATTGATATGAAAGATTTCGAATACGTTTCACAAAGGGATATCAATAGTTTAAGAGATTTTGTTAACACAACATTAACATCGATAAAAGGGATTACCTGTCTGGAGATACTACACAATATCAAAGACAGTATTAATAATAACAACAACATACAGAATACAAATCGCCGTATGTATGTATCCCTTAACATGAAACAGGTATTCCTGAGAATTACAAAATGTATCACTAATTACAACGATATCATCAACATACTGTAAATCAGTCTATTGTAAATAAGTCTATTGTAAATAAGTCTATTGTAGAAATATTGAATGTATCTATGTCTGACCATAAATACATTAGTTGATCGAATTTAAAGTACCAATGTTCCAAGAAGATCCATATTCTATTGATAGTCTAATGACCGATATGGGGAGTATCACAATCGATTCGAATCGGATCTGTATCATCTGTAAAGATACGACATATGAGATAATCAACGACACATGTCAAAACTGTCATTTGATATGTCATCGAAACTGTTTGCAAAATTGGATCTGTTACAGACTTAATAACTATGGTTCAAACGTTTACTGTCCAGAGTGTATGAACATCTATGATCCAGACGTTATTAAGAGAATGTTATTAAACAAGTTCTAACATCTACAGGTTCCTGATTTTGTTGGTACTAAAGGTTGTATCTTGATGATAGGTCCGGAGTTTAAAAAAAGTTGTATTTCATTATTCTCGATCTTTTTTTGAATGCATTTTACAATCTCTGTAAAACATATTTCGACGTTTAGTGACGTTTTTGCACTGGTCTCATAGAACAACAGATTATTTTTCTCTGCAAATGCTTTACCTTCTTCATAAGAGACCTCACGTTGATCTGCAAGATCGATCTTGTTCCCGACCAAAGCAATCACAATGTTGAGATCACAGTATTTTCTAAGTTCGATTAACCACGTACTTAACAGATCAAAAGAATGTCTCCTTGTTGTATCGTATACCAATAAACATCCTATGGTCCCTCTGTAATATGATCTAGTAATTGACATGAATGTTTCTTGACCTGCAGTATCCCATATCTGCATCTTATAATTAGTATTACCTATCGATACGATCTTGGTGGCGAATTCAACACCTATCGTCATATCATGACTTATCTGAAATCTTTTATCGGTGTATCTCATCATTATGTTCGATTTTCCGACTGTTGAATCACCGACTATTATGAATTTGAGAACGTAGTCATATATTGATTTTGACATCCTTTATAATAAGGTTAGAAGATATATATCTTAAGGTATGATAGCACGAATATCTATCTTCTTTTCAATTTTTTGTAAATTCGTGTAATGTAACGAAGATGACGAGATGTGAGCAATTTCAGTATGAACATTCATTCGTGGGGTTGCGTATCACTATCGCTTACTACCCCCGGCCATTTTTTGAAACTGTAGGTCCTACCACAATAAAATAGAATTGAATAAATATGTTGGGGTAGGAAGCGATAGTACGTAGTACGCGCAACGCAGCCCACACACATGAATGTTCATAATTAATCGTTCAATTTCAAGTTTATTTAATCACATTCCATCCTATTCCTTACGGTACACACACATTGATTTTTGTAAACTTTTCCCGATGGTTAGATATAATGAATCGTACATTAAAACATAAACGAAAACATAAAAATGCTACCTCATCTAAATCGGATGAGCTTGATAAGATAGTGCTTAAAAAACATCAACAAATACCGGTCGAATATATGAAGAATCATCGTGCACTACTCCTGTATCATTCTACGGGTTCAGGTAAAACTATTTCTGCTCTTATCGCGATGTATCAGTTTCCAGAAAACATCATTATAATCGGACCGAAGTCATCCAAAAAAGCCTTTTATGATGACATCAAGAAATTAGAATTGGATGCGAGCCGTTTCAAGTTCTACACCTACACCAAGATCAAGAAACTTATCAAAGAGACTAGTATCGATATTCTGGCGGAGTTTTCGATTATACTGGACGAAGCTCATGCTTTGCGGAACGAAACGATGGATAATATGATGCTCATATCAGCTCTAGAATTAGTCAAAAGAATAATCCTTCTGACCGCGACACCAGTTATCAACTATCTGAATGATCTATCTGTTCTGATTAACATCATCCAGAATAAAGCCGTTTTACCAACGGATGTTAGAACTTTTAATGCATCTTATTATGATGAAGATTCAGGTACTATCACAAATCGTGATGTTCTATCAAACAAACTGAAAGGTTGCATCTCATTTTATGCTAGAAAAAGGGAACATGAAGACTATCCGGAGTCCGACACAATGTATATCAATATCGATATGAACGATGAACAGTTAGAAGAGTATCGATCATATCTAAAAAAATTCCTCTATGAACATACTGTCGGTAGTTTAACACACAAGATTGATTTTGAGAACATCAATGCAAGAAAAAAGAACTTCTTTTTGAGTGCAACCAGACAACTATCTAATACGATCGACGGGAACTCTGATTTCCCCAAGATTAAAGCCATATATGAATACATTAGAAAGGGCCCTTATCCTTGTGTTGTATACTCCAACTATCTTACGAACGGAGTGTTCGCTTTAACACCACTATTAGAAAGGGACAGTATTCTATACAAAACGATTACTGGAGACACTACAGACGAAAAGATAGATAAGATTGTTGACTCGTACAATAAGGGTAAATATCAGGTGTTATTGATCACCTCGGCCGGATCAGAGTCTTTGGATCTGAAAAACACAAGACAGATTCATATTATGGAGCCTCATTGGAACGAATCAAGAATCAAACAGGTCATCGGCCGAGTTATCAGATACAAGTCACACGAATCACTACCAGAAGACCAACGGCACGTTATGATATACAGATGGTGTTCAGTGTTTCCAGAACTGATCAACAACGTTTCTGCCGATCAGTATCTGATAGAACTAAGTAAGAAGAAGGATCATATATTCAAACAATTCGTATCTCTTATCAAGGATGTGTCGATAGAGAACTCTACGAAAGACAAAAAAATGACAGGAGGTACATTCACACATCCAATAAAACCCATTTCAATGTATCGTGCGAATAAAGAGGATTATTTTATTTTACGAAATATTCTGAAACAGTACAATATAAATACCTTTTAATTCGGCAGTATGTACAGATTCAAATCAAATCATGTACACATCACCAAAGATGTGTTTATCCATCCCTCTAATGATCTAATCCCCTGTAATGAGATAATATTAAAACCCACACATATCGATACATCTACATCTGCATCTAGTAATCGTCATTTGATAGACATTAAAAAAGAATCGTGTGTTAATGGTAAAAATTGTGAAGCTTGTTCAAATTCTAATTCAAGTTCTAAAGAATCATATCACTACGAAGAACAAACTCAGAGCAGAGTGTGTTGTAAAAACCTACTTTGTGATGATAAAAATAACAGAGATGGTTTATATGGCAGAGACGGTCTACATGGTAAAGATGGTTTTCATGGTAAGGATGGGTTTCATGGTAAGGATGGGTTTCATGGCAAGGATGGGAGAGACGGTAAAGATGGTAGAGACGGCAGAGACGGTAGGGATGGTAAAGATGGTAAAGATTGTTGTTGTTCAGACAAGTGTTATACTAGTAAATATGGTCGTAAGTATGGTAGTAGATGTCCCGACGAATGTGTAGACAAATGTGCCAATAGTAAATACACCTTCAAGTATCTGTACAAATATCCTCCTAGTACCTGTCCAGTCGATAACTCTTGTTCTGATTCTAGTTGTAGTTGTGATACCAATTCTGATTGTGATTCTAGTGATTGGAACGATTCCAGTTGTGATGATTGCAATAGTTTCGGAAGTTTCGATACGCTCCCCCCTAAACACCATGAACATCATACACACAAAATAAAGGTACCTGTCTATGATCCATGTGCTGGTTCTTTTGAATATCCGGTTTATGAGTCTGATGTAGTTCCGAACAATATTACAGGTGACAATTTCGATGATAATTTCAATGATAATTTCGATGATAATTTCAATGATAATTTCGATGATAATTTCAGTAATAGTTCGAATGAGAGTTCGAGTAATACCAGTCCTTATTAGAGGTCGTAAATAAAATTGAATAATAATGTGAATACGGACAATACTGCTACATATTGCCACAACCACAGTAAACAATTTAGAGATATATAATAAGTAAATTGACAATGATGAAATATGCAGTAATTACGGATACTTCGGTTGTTGATACTACCAATAGTGAACACGGGGCTAGTGAATATGCGGCTAGAACGAATCCAGATGCTATTCTACTCCCTTTATCAACAGAACAAGATATTATTAACGATCCACAACATCTCCCTGGAAGATACATTATTACCGATATAAGAACAGCTAAACTTTTGGATAAGGTCAAGATAGTCACACCTGGACTCATCTATGGTTCGTCTGTCACCTTCGAAATAAGACTGCTTCAAACATGGACGATTTTGGAGATCACAGACATCGTCAAACAGAACATCATACCTAACACTTCAAAAGTTTCGGATAAAAATATTACGATCGGTGATAAGATCATTCTACCATCTACCAAACCACCTACATCGAATATCACATGCAAACCAAATTTGGCACCAAACACCACACCAACTACATCTAATGGACTAACTTCAACAATAAAACCACCCCTTTTTAAACCCTGTGAAAACGATGATTCTCAAAATAAACCATCAGTGTGTCCGAAACTACACCCGACTCAAACCCAAACTCAAACTCAAACTCAACCTCAAGTTCAACCTCAACCTCAACTTCAATTTCAACCTCAACCTCAAGTTCAAGTCAAACTTCAATCATCTCAATCTTCTCAATCTTCTCAATCTTCACAATCACCACAATTTGTACAATCCAATCATCAGATTCATCCGCGAACGATCACAACAAAGATAACCAATATGCCCAAACCAGTGATCATTGATTCGGACAACTCGGACCAACTATGTAATGTGTCTCTTGAGGATATATCAGTTAATCCACAGATCTTAAGTATAGGTAATCCAGAACAACGAAAACAACAACGTGAAAAGCTTGAACTCATAATAAATCAGAATATCGCGTTAGGTGCTTTACAAGAAGAACACATCATCGTCGTTGTTCCCAATCAAAAACAAGGGGAAAAATACCTAGGGGATCTCTGGAGAGAACGTTATCCTGCATGTTTTGTGTATGGAAAGCCCGATGACGAACTCCTCTATTATCTGAATGCTCAGAAATCAAGACAGACATGGGATCAGAAAAAGAATGTATTTACCAGACTTGTAATCTTTGATAACTGTCTTGATGGTACCTTTATCAATAAACAACAAGCCTATGCGTACTTTTCAGTCGCTAGTCAGTTTAAATTGTATAACATAATCTTAACAAATAATTCTGATGTGATATGTTCTTCCACAACCAACACGACTACGGTTATGTTGCATTCCTTCACTCCAGAATGGATGACCCATATATCAGCAGATTTTATTAAAAGATACCCTATTGTGAAAGATCAGAAGACTCTGGAAAAACATCTCAGAAACTGTATCAGAACGAATCAGTGTCTGGTCGTCAACAAGAATAAACCTTTATTCATTGAATCATTTTAAGATAGATTAAATTTTTAAAATTAAATGCTAAATGTGACCGCTCCATAAAACAACACATTCATCAAAGATTGTAATACAGCACTTTTTTGTATATTTTGACTAAATAGTTCAGACGTTACACCGATGAACAACATTACAAAAGGTTCTATGAAAAAACCAGTATTCGTGATAGATTTGAGAGTTGAGTATGCGATCAATATACATTTTATTACTGTAGTTTCGAAGAACAGTTTTTCACCATTACCGTAACTGGTGAAAGGATCATTTTGTTTACTGGTTTTAAGTAGAAACTTTACGTATGAACTACCAGTCGCCATAAGTAATGTTATGCTACATAGAATGACACCCAAATAATCATGGCTAATACCGCATTTGTAGATAGGTAGTAAAGCAATCAAATTTGTGAGAATAGTCAAATACGCTCTCAATAAAGATCCCATATCTTGTAAGTGTGTATTATATATACAAAACATACTGAGAATGTCAATATGTTATGTTTTTCAACTTTTTTGTTAATAGTTGTGAGATAAGATTATCTACATGAACGTTACAACCATTGATTTTTTGTATTGTTTTAAATTCTAATGATATCCATTCTCATACAGATAGTTTAGAATCTCTAAATGACCATTTTCAGCAGCGTAAACACAACACCGTTCATCCGGATGACATCCGTTCTCATGCAGATATTTTAAAATTTCCAAATGACCACTTGTGATAGCATAATAACAAGTATTACTATTCAAAGGACATCCATTCTCGTGCAGATATCTTAGAATCTCTAAATGACCATTCTCGGCAGCATAACAACAAATATGATTACTCCAAGGACATCCATTCTCATGTAGATATTTTAGAATCTCGAAATGTCCATTTTCAACAGCATACGCACAAACACATGTATCCCAACGGCATCCATTTTCATGCAGATATTTTAGAATATCCAAATGGCCTTTCATTGCAGCGTGATAACAGGCATCAATATTCCAAGGATATCCATTTTCATGCAGATATTTTAGAATCTCTAAATGATCATTTTGGGCAGCATAATAACAAGACCATGCACTCCAAAAACATTCATTTCCTCCGCGAAATTGTGTTTGTGTTTGTAGATATTTTAAAATCTCTAAACTTCCGGAATGAGCTGCTTGTTCGTGATATTCTCGTACAGCACGTGGTAGAGTTAAGTTCGTATCAGGTGTTAACCATTTGAACAGATCCGAATGATTATTACGAATCGTATCGATAAGAATATTATGTATGTCAGGAAACGTTTTGTACATCTTGTGACCGACAATCAACAAAGACTTACAAACTCGACTCAATGAAAATACCGAACCAAGATTCATCAAGTCCATTACCAATAACATCAACTCGCGAGGAAGAAATGTTAGAGCTGATGTAACAATATTAGTATTAGTTTGTAATATCGACGATTTCATCATGATACTATGTTGTTTTTTGCTGGTATGACCTTCATACAATCAAGACTTCAATTTTTAATAAATCAAATTGTGTAAGCAATCGTTCCGTAAAAGAACACATTCATAATAGAATGTAAGATCGGATATTTGTTTGTTGCCTTACTGAAAAATGAAGTCATCAAACCAGTAAATGCTAGTATGGCAGGTTGTTCTAAAGTGTTGGTAATCACATATGATCTGTAGATTGAGTATGTAATTAAAATGTATCTGAATAACGTATCATCATAGTCCGGTTGTTGATAGATATCGAGAAGGGTGAAAGGATTGTTTTGTGCACGTGTCTTAAGTAGTCTGTTTATGTAAGCACTACCGATCGTTGACAAGAATGTTAAACAACACAGAATCGCACCCGGATAGTCTCGACTAACAACAAACCTGTAGATAGGGATTAATGCCACGGCGTTAGTGAGAATATCAATGTATGAATGTGCTAGGGGGACCATTTTTGATAGTTATTATGATAATGATATACATAAAGTATCATAGATTATTCGTATATTTCAAATTCAATCTTTTTTCCATTTTGTTGCTGGGGGTAAATCGATTGGGGCAGGAAGCGATAGCATGAGCATGAGCACGTAGTGCAAGTGCGCGGAACGCAGCCCCTCCAAATGGATGTTTATGATCAACTGTTCGGATTCATTTGGTCATATTTTGTCTTTTTACTCTAAATGATGTAGGCTAGTGTTCCATAAGCACATACATGCCATACAGTACGTAGAATAGTAAAGAGTATTAGATTATCCGTTCGATCACTCAGTTCTAATGCAACAAGTCCAATACCAAATGTTGTGACAGAGACTATCAATGATGTAATGTCCGGATCAACAATGTAGTTCATAACATAATTGACAATCCCATACCCAGCCAGAACACACGTTACAAACCTATCGATGCTCAATAGGTATCTACTATATTTTTTGAAATGTACTCCGGGCAATCCGTGTTTAGTATCACTGAGATGCATCAAGACCGCTGCTACAAACGAACAACAACACAACAGAGTACCCAAAATATCATGTATAATGATATATCTCCAGATGGGAACTAAAGCTACTATTAGTGTAAATGTATTGATATAGGTACATGTTACTGGATCCATTCCGATGTATTGTAAATTATACAATATCAATGCATCGATACTTTATCCGAATAAAATTGAAATTTGTAACTATCTGATAACATCTTAACCGATCTAATCTGATTATTCAGTCCAAATGATTTCGCAACAGTTGGAATGTTTTCTTGATGAACACAAGATTAGGATATCATGTACAAATCTAAGAAAACTTTCAGATCTATACCAAAATTGTGATTCAGATGCGGATAGAGATCTAACTGGACTCCTGATATCCAAAACACTGTCTAATCGTTCCCTAACTTATGTAATGAAAGAAAATAATCTATCTTTACTGTTAAACTATCAGCACCGAATTGATGATCCGACTTTGATAGAGATAATCAGACAGAATATTGGTGATTTAATAAGATCTGTTCTACTCAACGATAGAATGCCAACATACATCATGATGAAACGAGCAGACAAGATAGCAAAAACTATAACATATGACGATTCCTTTTTAATCTTACCTATCATTGCGAATTGTGCACATGATACATTTATGAAACACTCTATATTCCCCTCATCAATACTATGGATCATCATAAAAACCCCACAAGGGATCGGTGGAACGATTATTCATAGTATTGTTAAGGATCTTGAAACACAATCAGACCCTGAATCCGATGACATCACAATAATATCATCATGTGATATCAATATCGGACGCGAAAGTTTAGTAACTAGTATTGGGATCGTCGATCCGGAGAAGAATGTAAATATAAATCATAACACTATTAGAACAAAAGATAATGTACAAGTACAAATAGAGGCACTTTTCAATATAGTATGCAATACCATCATTACATATACTGGTACGACATTTATCAATGAGTACGATGAACTACTAGCTCCTTTAGTGAATACTCCTTTGATGTCTCCTGACCGAATTCTACCGATAATAATCCGTAATGCATCGGTAGAATGCGCATTGCAATTCATCAAACAAATCCCGATCATCTGTGATGAATCCGTTGTGCGTAAGATTGCAACTAGTGTACCTAATATGTATAAACTACTATTCACTCATCAATTTGATTTCAATATCATCAAACGACGTAAATTACATAGACACATATCGGACGACGACTCTTCGGATGAGGGGCCATCACCTACTTCATACATTGATATTTTTTTCGAAATCCTTAAACAAACCGCTGATTTCATGGATAGTACGACCATCGATAACATTATCATGATAGTTCATGGAATGGATACACAAACACAAATACAACCACTACCATCAACATCGATACAAACACTATCAAACAGATACGTATCGAAACAAACACTATCAAACAGATACGTATCGAATAGAGATGAAGATAGTGTACAAATGAAGATATCTTCAGAACTGTTCAATATCGAGGCTATCAAAATCATCAACACATATTTCCCGGTCCAACTATTACAGATGATTCAAAAACTGTTTTTAGGTTCATTGTGCGTATTTAATCTGAATACGTCAAAGAAGTGCATTAATCGTGATTATCGAAATGATCTGATAAACTACACACGTCTATTAAATTTGTGGGGATATCTACCTTATGACAGATTATGTGGTAAGTACCTAATCTTAATGGACGATGTAAAAGTTTGTCCTTTGTGTCTAACCGAAACCAAATGGTCATTAAGGTGTAAACATGCTATGTGCAGAAGATGTTTTGTAGATAGCGCATACACTCTCGAAAATATGAACCGTTACAAAGGTTTGGTGTTCGATGATTGTATAACATGTACAACTACCAAACGAATGAAACGTCTAGTGAATGATGCAGCGAGAGATAACAGGGATCGGCCCATAAGACGTCTTGACGTTGATCTAATGGAAGACGTGGGTGATATATGAGTAAAATTGAATATTGATTATTTTGTGATGTCCATTAGGTACTGTTTATAACTACACAATGGACGATGATATTGATAATATTGATGATATTGATGATATTGATGAGATTGATGATATAAATGTTGTTGTTGATGTTGATCTAGATCCGGAAGCAATTCTACCAAGATGTCCCCACTACAATAGAGGATGTCATCTTTTGTATCCATGTTGTAATGAGTACTTTGCTTGTAGATTCTGTCATAACGATACAAAAACCGATTACAGACTGGATGTAAAACTGATGCATGAGGCTGATAGGAGAGATGTTGTTACGGTCAAGTGTAGATACTGTTTATTAGAACAAGATATTGCGAACATTTGTATCAATGATCAATGCAAAAGAATTTTCGGGAACTACTACTGTAGTATTTGTAAACTTCTAGATTTAGATGACAAAGGTCAGTTTCATTGTGACAAGTGTAATATATGTCGTCAGGGCGGTAGAGAAAACACTGTACACTGTGATAATTGTGGAATATGTGTACCAATCATCCAATTCGAGCAGAATCTTCATAAATGCGTTCACAGGATCGATGGGGATTGTCCGATCTGTTGTGGACCTTTGTTCGAATCAACAACAGCGTGCACCACGACTCGATGTGGTCACTGGTTACATAGTGCATGTTTAATGGAATACTCTAAATTCAACAATCGTTGTCCAGTATGTTCTAAATCATTTGGTGAAACTGATGCACAGACTGCATACATTGATCATCAGATAGAGATAACACCGATGCCCGATGAATACAAAGATATCATGGTTAATATTCTGTGTAATGATTGTTTGAAAAAATCCAGCGTCAAACTCCACTTTTACGGTCTGAAATGTGGAGATTGTAACAGCTACAACACAAGCAGGATATGACATTTTTTATCATATACGAAAAATTTACCAAAACCACTAAGTATACTAAATGTTCCAAGATCAACTATCATTGCTATTGTTAACAATTGTGATACTGATCATACTGATATGGGTCCTTTATCCAAGACCAGATTCCAACTACGATCCTAATCAACATCTGTATCTACATACACATGAAGATGAACCTTCTATTAAACTCCATCTTGAAACATACGCTCCCATCACCAATGCTGAAAACAGTATCTACGTAGAGGCAGGAGATCTGATAGTAGCTCATGCATCAGACGATGGAACAGTGAAGTATTATGTCGTCCCCACAACACCTGTACTCGATTACGGATTCTTCAAACAGAAGATGGATAATCACGACTACAGATTTGTTCGTGTACTAGATCCAGAAGACGATTCTAAAACTACTTTTCTAAATGCGATACCAAAGATGGATCTGATAACCGGCCTCCCTGAATACGTATATGAAGGGTCCGAAGAATATGCATTAGTCTATGCCCTCAGATTTAGACCAGAGATATTCAGGTTTTTATACAGTGAAGATGTGGTAGATATGGCTCCATACTCAGTAAGTAAAAACAAAGCAAAGATACTGGCAAAACCTATCATGGACATTTTTATTCAAACATCACACTAATGATCAATACACAAAATATTAAATTTGAACATGTTGTATATCCACAACCAATCATGGAATCTGATAAAAATCTTGAACCACAACATTATCATATAGTCATCGGGATCTTAGTTTTGATCATTATCGTTCTTTTGATTCGGAGCTGCATTACAACCTCTTACGATGAATGTGATGATATGATAGATCTATCAATTCTTGAAGATGCAAGATACGGACATAATCGTAACTGCAACTGTAATAAACACAAACTTTTAGCACACGCCGAACACTTCGCCGATTATGCTGATGTAGGTTTCGAACCCGATTACGGTTGGTTATCTCAAAATGGTTTACTGCCATGGTGGAACTCTACCCGACACACCCGTAACATGTCGTACGATCTCAGAGGAGATGTACCGATCACTCCATCTTATGTAGGTCCATGGCTCAACTCCGAACTAATCTAGGATCTATTCGGTTAGATATTGTCCTTTGTGCTTAAAAAAATTATTGTAGACTTGTTGATGAAGAAAGAAACACAGAAGCGTTTGATTGTTACCTATGAGCAGTTCTGATACTTCATCATTGGGTTCAAAATTTTGGATATCTTTTAAGGTTCTGATCTTCTTTGATAGTGCGAAGATCAGAATTCTTGTGTTGTCTGGTGTTGATAGTGCATCTCTTAGGAAGAATTCTTCCGGATCGGTTTTAACTGTCGTTTCTTCTAGAATCTCACGACTCAAAGCCTCTTTCCATGATTCTGTCCAATCAACGAACCCACCCGGGAGTGCATACTCTCCAATGTAAGGTTTAACAGCTCTCTTCGCAACAAGAACACCAACATTATTGTTAACTTTGAATGGCATGATACCTACTGCTACCGGTATGGGATTTCGAAAAGTAACATTACTACAATTCCGACAAGATCTAGGCCACGACGATGTACCATATTGTGTCCCACATGATCCACAGTATGAATATGGTATGTATTGTTGTTTGACCAAATCCGAATAAGTACGTATTGTAAATGGTCTTGTAAATCTCTTAAAAAACATAAAACTTGAATGTGGGATAGAAGATATCGCCCTAGTATACATAGACAAAATAGTATTCAACTTTAAAAAATTGATGTATTATCTCGATGTGTTGTCCATAATTTAAGTAAAGTACATTATGTATGAAGGATTAAATGAATATCGACAATGAAAGCCCCTTTCAATCTCTCAACAGGTCGAAAGGTGTATTGATCTTGGATTGGGACGACACATTTCTACCTACTACATTTATCATGGATAATAAGCTTCTACTCGAGGGTATGAAATTAGTTCCTCCTGATGGTGATACTAAAATTATGATAGATACATGTTGTGTTAAAATTATCGAACTATTTGAGATGATACTAAAATTGGATCTACACGCGTACATCGTTACAAATGCACTATCCATGTGGGTTTTCATGTCTGCCGAACATTTTTATCCGGATCTTTTCAAAAGTGAGGTGTTCTGGAAGATACCAGTCGTATCTGCCAGGGACAGGTACTCTGTTCTTCATCCGATTAGTATGTCCAGATGGAAAAATCTCGCTATTCGTGACATCGTCGTTGATCATTCTATCAACAAAATTAACGGCAACATCGACAACATACAGAATATCATCAGTATAGGTGATTCTAATTACGAGCGGAATGCTGTACTATCATTGAGAACAGAAACGATTTATGTAAATTCAGTCCTATTAGAACTGATGGGGAAACCATGTCCTAACATAGATATCACCACACTAGATCTTACTAACACTCTCATCAAGACCATAAAACTACCAGATGAACCGAATCAATTAGATCAGTTCAACGCACAATTACAGTATTTAATAGACAATCTAGCGTCCATAGTACAAGAACCAATCGATATCGATATACTAATCACCATCAATAATAATATTGCTCCAGAACTTGAACCTGAACCTGAACCTGAGCCTGAACCTGAGTCTGAATATGATTTTGGACAACCGATGGATATCATGAAAGAACTAGAATCAATTCAGACTGATACGTTCATTCAATTCGAATTTGATGATACATCTATTCAAGGATGATCAGACGATCGCCGTAACGTCTACACATGTTTATCGGACTATCATAGCCATGATGAGCATTAGTTTTGAGTATCTGGTTCATGATAGTCCAGATATGTTTGTAGTCTTTTTGTTTACATGATCCACTATTTGCTATCTGATTGATGACATCATCGGTATGTATCATGTCTAGTATCGTATAGACATCGTACATCGAGGTATTCATTACATCTGTCGGATCATCAGATACAGTTGTCAGAATCAGTTGTTCCGTATTAGAAGATGTCTGATACAGTTCGTGTTGTTTGATGAAATTAAATATATTTTGTAACTGATTGTGGGCGTGACTAATATCGTTGATATTGTGTTTGATTTCAATGATTGCCAGGACTTCATTAGTGACATTGTTGATGGCCAATATGTCTATTTCTCCAATATGTTGTTTCAAATGTTTGATGACGATATTCGATGTTATGTTGATGACCGTTTGAATATATCTCTCTGCCAACAAGTTATGTATAACCGATCTACATCTGGATTCAAACATTGATCCTTTAATCTTTCGTGATTCATTTGTATTTTTACTGTGTTGGTTGATTTTAGTTTGAATCTTGTCTAAACCACAATCTGTCCAGACCTGTTTTAGTTTTGACCAGTGTTGATACGGTGGATCGGATCTTAACATCTCTTCTACTTTAATCAGCCTATTTAGTTTTGTATCGGATTGTTCTAAGGATTGAATCAGTTTTAGTTTTGATGCAATATCTGCACGAATTATCTTCATTTTTAGATCTACCGTTAAAGGATCGTGTGTTTTCTCGAGAGTTTGTTTAATAGTTTGCAATTTTGATTCATTTATTAAGTTCTTTCGTTTATTTGAGATGTCTCTATCTGACAAAATTGCATCATACTTGATGTAAGAAGATCCAGCTTTGTCGATAGCAGTTGATTTTTCAAATCTATCGATCAGATTCTTGATGTAGATCATCTTGTCGTATCGTCCTAATGTGTTGTTATTGTATGGTAAAGGCACTGATAATGCATTACATAACCAGTTCATATTACGAGATGTATTGATGATAGTATCGAAATCGTTAATGATGTTGGTGTAGAAAGTTGTTTTACGTTTTACATTCGGATCATTGTAGAGATTATGTACGTATTTGATGAACATGTTTGTACGTTGGTTAGGGGTGTAATCTGTTTCATATAGACCTGTTTTAGGATATTTTGTAATGATGCTATGATATTTCATACTATGGATAATCGTGGTTTTGATTACATAGTGTAGTATGTTCTAATTTTCAATTTTTATGTAAGGTAAGAAAAAGGACATAATGCGAACAAATGAATCTGACTGATTGACTATGAACATTCATTTGGTGGCTGCGTTTCGCTAATGCTCACTACCCCGTCTTATCCTGAAACCTTGAGTTCATCACAATCCGTAAATTTCAATTCCCTCTATTTTGTGTCGGATTGAATCGATCGGGGTAGGAAGCGACAGCGAGACGCAGCCCCCACACATGAATGTTCACAATTCATTCTGCTCATGTTTTGGAGACTTCAGCGGCAGTGAATGAAGCGGCATTAGCACGCGAATGAACGACGACCCCATATGAGTGTGTCATATTATTTGGTTATGTTCATTAGTTCATGTTACGAATATCAAGACCATTGATCACAATCACATTCATCACACACTTTACAATAGTTTTGGTCACATTCGTCACATCTTTTATAACAGCCCGAACAGATGTATCCTTTATCACATACATTACACCGTGACTCCCATGGATTTTTTCCACATAGAACACACAACATTTTAATGCCACATTCCGAACAACGACCACCATCAAACTCATGATTACATTTCTTAATCTTTGACTTTGACATCGCTTTTAATACATATCGGTAATCGATTAGCTCACAATGAATCAAAATCATAATTCGTTCAATTTTTTGAGGGTAGGGGTCGACCGAAGGTAATCGCTCGCGGCAGTGCAACGAAGCGTAGCGAAGTAACGGAGGTGCCATCGAATAGTTCTGATTATTTGTTCATATTCATTTTTCCCTATTGATTTCTACCAAAAATATTGAAACTTCGAAATATCTCATTATCAAAGTCCTAATGAATAGTCGTTCTTATCAATCATCATCCATGGATACAACTCCTAATAAATCGGAACAGTTCATACAAAAACTTCTTCAGTTACTACAAACACGATCAGAGAAATTAGTCAACCACTCAGTTGAACTATCATCCGCCCTAAAAGATGAATGTGCAGTGCTCGATATCTTAACATCTGACACTGCTACCATCATGACAGAACCCTTCAAACCGTTTTTCAAGTACTATCAAACAATACTTTCAACAGACAATCCTCACAAACATTTCCCCCTCAATAAAAACAATCTACCATCAAAGTTCCAAGATACACTCGATGATATCTTACACGACAAAATAAACGTAATGTTCGCGAAACTGTCTGAGAAACCATCGGAATTCAGAGAGGCATTAAATACTTTAACTCATGATGAATGGGTCATCATGACATTCTCAAGAGCTAATGTACCTCTTTTACATAAAATGCTCGACATATACCGATACAGACCAACTCACATGAAAGTCATACTAAATGTCGTACCACTACCAGTTTGGTTTTGTCCGTGGCACGTTGATGAATTCAATATGATCCCCATACAAACCCTAACTAAAAATATATGTCACTTCAATATGATATCCATGCGTGCAGAACAACAAACAATCCACACATTGATTAATAACAAGTTTAATTCAAAGATCAGATTTTTAAAAGTAAAGAATATGATACATAATCGTGTACGTGATCATGATATATTACTCATGTTCAGTAATGTTGCATGGTATCTGACTCTAGATCTGGGAATTATCAATCTCGATTACGAGGTCTTTGAACAAGTAAACCTACATGTCATAAAATAATATAATGTGATCGTATAACAGAACATAGTAGTGCGTTAATTATGCCACCAAAAAAATCTAGATCTAAGTCCAAATCAAAATCCAAGTCAAAATCAAAAATTTATCGTAAGGGATACACACGGAGAACAAGTACCGGAAAGTTAGTCAGAGTTCCTGGTGGATACATTACATCTACTTCACAATCCGGTCTAAAGAGATCAGTTCAAGATAGACGTTATCTCGCCGAAAGAGCCAGACTACAAGCCAGAGCCGCCAGACGAACTAAGTCCAAATCAAAGTCCAAATCCAAGTCAAGATCTCAATCCAGGTCTAGATCTAACAGTTGTGGCAGAGGACAGATCATGCGTGCGGCTTATCCACGAAAATCGTACCAAAGGTCTGATGGTACTCAAGTTAGTAGAGCAGTTGTGGGACAAACCTGTGTTACTGCCAGAGGAAAAGCCGCAAAAACCGGTCAAAAGGGTACTCAACTCTTTCATTTAGAAAAAGACGTCCTCAAACCTTACGGATACCAAAATGTTGCCAACATGTCTATGAACGATAGACATCGAGCTTTGAAACGAGCTTTGGTCGATATCAAACCACTCCCTTTATTCAGACGAATCAATGCCCTTTATGTTTTAAATGAGAATCAGAACCCAGATCTAGCCAGAGTGTTCAAAGCCGATAGAGACTTCATTAAAACCACATCTGAATACGCTATGAGGGATACTGCCAGACCAAAATCCAAAAGTAAATCCAAGAGCAGATCTAAACCAAAAAGAAGATCAAGTAAGTAATATCAAACATAAGCATACCATAAGTTATCATGGCACATTAAGCCTTTGTATACGTGAATTCGACTATCATATTCTTTTTTAAGATACTCATACCGAACACATATAATGTATCTGTGTCCGTATGCAATTTCATAGAATTCGAAAACATTACATTTATTATGCATGATTATTTTAAGAGCGTTTACAGCCTCATCTGGACTCTCGCCCGAGCCGTTGAATGTAGAACAACAGATGCCCATATATGTATATATATATGTGTATCGGTATAAACATTTAACTAACGCGATTACATTATTCATAGGTAGGTGGTCCTTTCACCTCACATACATTTGTTATGATTGATATATATATATTTAACCATGAGTTACATATTTATAGCACGCCACGGACCGACTCATAATGATGAACTAGATATACAAACTTATCGGGATTTTTTCGCACCAAAGATAAGAAATTTAATAAACACTATAACTAACAATGTCGGTATCGAACGTATATACACATCTCCTATCGCCAGATGCAAAAAAACGGCTAAAATCATCGCGAACAGTCTTAACATACCGCGTGATCTTCTCTTGAAAACTGATGCTCTATTGAGATTTGATCAGGAACGAGAATGCTCATGTATAACCAAGAAGAGTGCCAGATCTTTCGGTCACATACTACGTGAATCAACAAAGAATGTACTTTTAGTGACCCATAGTAGTGTCCTTAAATACGTATTGGAAGGACTCTCTCATACATCGATTAAGAAGTTCTATGTGAATAAAGGATCTGTCACTGTTTATGATACATCTACAAATGCATTTATCGATTTCAATCATGATTGGAAGAAAGATGTAGACACAATACCAGTACATGCACCTCCAATGAGCAATACCATAATTCCATCTACTGTCATAGAAAATACGATAAAAGTCGAATCATCTACCCCTGATGTGGAGGATGTCAGCATTAATACTAATAACGTCAATAATCTCAGTCATCTTAATCGTTTCAATCATTACAATCGTTTTAATCGTACCATTCCTGCTGTGAATCGTACCTAAATTCTCAATATTCTCGATATAAATCTATGAATCGGTATATGATGGACATACATAAAAGAGTACAGGGGCATTGATTCCATACATAGACGAAAATTTAAAAATTCATCGAATGGTTCTTCCGGTGGAATTTGTAGATTGTAAATACTGTTATAGATACGATTCATTACATTAACAGTCGATTCTTTCCCTAAAAATATGTTATCGAATTCTGCAAATGATACGTGCCACATCTGTGTCATTATGAATGTTACTCTGTTCTGAGCATATAATATCGCAAGAGACCTTATGGTAGGCTGTAAACGTCGATGATAACAATCATCCAGTATCACAAGAGAATTGGGACTCAATGTACATAGATCATCTACTATCTCATTTGTCAAAGCAAAAACTATCGTTGCATCTGGAATATATGTCGAATAAAACGGAATCATTTCTTCTTTCGGAGCTACGATGTAAACTTGATCGAACTGCTCAATGTTGTCAAGCGTTTCATAAATATAAAGGATAAAATATGATTTTCCTGTCCCCCTTTGTCCAACTATCAAAGATGTCTCATTTCGAATATCAATGATCGATGTATCACCATTTGTATACAAAGAATTCATATATTAGTACAGTACTAAGTATTACTTAGTACTGTTAAAAAATTGAAAAAGACAACTATTTGCGATACTCTTTCTAATTTAGATACAATTACTTCACAAATGGGCAATACCACGTCTACTCAGCCGTCTAGTATATCGTACACCACGCCACCTATTACATCTTTTACCACATCTGTGTTAATTGACCCTCCCTGCTCCAACATCATCGTTCTAGGCAATCCTGGATCGGGAAAGAGTGCTATTTGTAACATGTTGTTGCATCAATCTGAACACAAAGATGGTTTAATCTTTCCGAGTGGTGATGCTGACGATTGTATAAGTCTTACAAAAGATTCCTAGACTCATAACAATATCACCGATACTCCCGGACTCGCATCTTGTGCCAAAGATAAAACACATGATTATGATGAAGTGGTGAAAGGATTGTCAAAAGATGGACCACATGTTCTGATCTTTGTTATAACATTTCGTAGCGGACATGTATCATCGTACGATATATTTACGATTAGAGTGATTTTGTTCGCATTGAGAAATATCAAGAA
>Ga0302280_1000489_pt1 | contig 35087 bp, 28 predicted proteins | sample III_Fen_E1_1_FD_198771 | JGI IMG/M metagenome (GOLD analysis project Ga0302280, IMG submission 198771) | Peat permafrost microbial communities from Stordalen Mire near Abisko, Sweden - III_Fen_E1_1 | ecosystem: Environmental > Terrestrial > Soil > Wetlands > Permafrost | place: Sweden: Abisko... | reverse complement strand
TTGATTGGAGAGTAAACTATACAACTGATTCAATAATGTAAATGATATGATATAATTACGTTCTATTCAACTTAAAGAGCAAAAGCAATAGAAAACCAATTCGTGAACTGCTCGTCCATCAACAATCTTTCATGCGTATTTGCTTGGGAGTTTGAGATGAAATATCAATATTGCTGACTAAGACCAAATCAACAAACCTCAAGACTCAATTAATCTGTCGAATCAATAAATGATTCACTCCAGCGAAACTGAAAATAAAGCCAGAATTTTGTGACTTCTCAATAAGACTAGACTTGAACTTTTATAAATCTTAAAAATTGAAGTATTTTAAGAGTACAATAAGATTTAAGAAATTCGGATGTTCCAATATCTTCAGCCATTTCTCAACAAAAGCAATTTTCCACCTCTTATAAATAATATTAACCCATTAAGAATATATACTCATCTGATCATTTGTATGATCAAAAGTAAGACTGCCAGCAGGATAAGCAGCCTAGGGAACACATTTTACATCTTCACACCCTATTTTTCCTTGGGTTGGAGAATTTCGAGAGTGGAGTTTGACAAAATCATCATACCTTCATGATTAATAGATGCTTTAGATGCAAAGCTTGGCATCATTGATTACTTTTCCATCGATTTCCTTCGACTGGCTTCGAAGTCGATAAACAAATTGCGTGGATCAATTTCTGGTTCTTCTTCACTCTCCTCCTCTTTTTTAATAATATCTATGTTCTTGTAGCTGATTCTTTTTGCCATAACTGGAAAGATATTTTCATCATCAAAGTAGCGTTCAGTGTTGTCCTCCTCCACGTTTGAAGAGGATCTTGCTGTTTGAATGTTGTGATTGGTCAACCGGGCACCACTCCTAATCAAACTGTCCTTTAACTGAGCGCTAGTCTTTGAAACCGTTGCTTACTGAACGAACTGGTTTTTTTAGAAAACAGGACGATTCTTGTTCGACAATGCTAGGTTAACTTTTATATCATTTTCTTAACCTCCTTTTTTATAATTTTAATTGCTCGATTATTTACTTGTACTTTTGTTGATGATTCTATCCTTTATCTTATAGGTGGCTGGATTCACATATTCTGCAACATGTGATTCAGCAAAGAGCCGAGGAAATGCGTTGTTGGTAACCCCTTAGTGAATATTTAATGCAGGAATATTATAACTATTTGCAAGAGGATGTGCCTTTAGAGGCGTGTAATGAGGGGGCAACTGACTTCTGCTTTGATAAGTAAAGGTGATCTGCTTTCTCTAATTTGTTGCGGCTGATTGACAGGGGAATATTGTGTTGGGTGTGGAGTGTAGTCTGCACGGTTCAATGTTGTTATTCATTGATATAATGTTAGCATGAGGCTATCGCTCATGATCGCATATTACTGACTTGAACTGCTCTTATAAAGGCTTTTCCCGCATATAGAAGGACTCCTTCAGTTCGATCATGTTCTTTCTCGGAAACATCATTTGTAGTTTTTAAACTAAATTTCGCGTACTATCTTCTTCTATTTAATTATTGCTATTGCAATGAATAGGTGACTAGTTCATTGCTTCATTTACCCGAGCACAATAATTTTTATCAAATATTTTGTGCCTACGAGTAATAGAGGATTGGCCAATAGTCTTCTCTTATGATGTACAGTTTCTAACATGTTTTTATGATTAAAAGAAAGGTTAATTCTTCTTGTCGCTGTCGTTGAGGTCATCCGAATTGACAGTCTTGAATCTTAGGCCTCCGATTCTGGCAATGGGAGTACTTTATTGTTGTTAATTTAGACTGACTTTATTGGAATCGAATATTTTTAATCTTTTTCTATCTTTGTACTGGCCGGGCAAATAAAATTATCCAGTCGAAAAATGTGCAGAGTTATGAGTGTTCTACACTGTCTTTACTGTAGAGACCAGCAGATTTGCATATCTTTGGCCGGGGACCAAGCAAATAGGTCTCTGAGAATCATCGAGGAGCATATGATCAAAATGCTAATAAATTAATTAATATGGTATAAGTCGACTGCAGTCAGTAATAGGTCGAAATGGCATAATGTCGAAAATATATATAATCAGTCATTGGATAGACCCTGCAAGACTACGTGTGATGGGATTGGATTTATTAGTTTTTAAAATTATCTTGAACAGCCCCATGGAAATAACATATTTGTTATCGTTGATATTCTTTATTCGGAATAAGAAATAACCCAAAGGAATCTAAATACACATTTAATTACCTTCAAAGCAATCACCACAACCGTGAAGAAAACGATAAAGCGTAGATACTCTTGCTGAGAAGAAGAGTCGTTGCCTACTGTTGGAGGATTCCACTTCTGAGCAGCGTACATAAACAGCCATATGAGGTCCAGTACTTAGCTTACTGCTATGAGGATTAATGACATTTTTATGTAAATGTTATCAAAGTGATTAAGAAGGTAGATCGATAGCAAGCAAGTTACAACCATCAGCTGAATTCAAAGATAAGTACGTTTAGAAAATCGAATTTACCGTAAATTATTATTACTTCGATAATTCCCATCACAATGGACAATGATAAAATATATCCTAATTATTCACTTTCGCCAGCATCCACCCCACTTTGTGATAATGATTCCTTTTGTCTTGATGCTCTTGACCCAGACATATCATAACCCATTAGAGAACTTTGCCGGCCCATAAGATTAAGACCGAAGGGCAGTGTGACAAGACGCAGGTCCTATTAAAATTCCTATCGATCCTGATGCAAATCTGATATTTAATTTTCTATTTTAGAGAGGACGCTTCTGCTGTTGCCTGAAGATGAGTTTGCTTGTGCTCTTTCGCGTTCCAGTTACTTTATTCTTTCTCGCTTAATATAATAATACAGGCGATTTCTTCAAGTTTGACCAAGAGAATGCCAATACCATCATTAATGGTCTTGCATATACTGTTAATTTAAATGATACTGGATCCACCTGAGGCTTGCTCCCATAATTCCTCAGCCACATTTTTGTCATAAGGTTCGCCATTCTACATAATCAGATAGTTACGGCGAGGCTATCAAGTATTTCATTGAATTTAGTTTGGTTGATCTGAGAAGTACTACTAAATCCCTTTTTCTCAAAGGTCTCCCGAATTCTGTCAACGTACATTTTATTATTATAACGATCATTTAATCCAAGGCTGTAAATAATTAGATTGGAAGCTTGAAAATATATTTTATTTGCTCTAAATTACGAGATTATCAATATTTTCATTTTTTAGACTTCTTTAATCAAGTTTGGTTTTAAAATTACAATTATACGATACAAGAGGAAGAAGGCAAGATAATAATGATATCGTAATTTTTCAATGGCCTATCATCATTTTCTGCTTTAATTAAAATATTAAAAAATAATTGAAGGGATAAGAAGACTGAAACACATTTGGCTTTTCTTCATGCTGTAAATAAGATAATTTGCATATGTTAGCTTATAACAATTAATTTAATCCTATATTATGTAATCCAAAGCAATCAATACTCTGCAAATCGCAAGCGAATACACTTTTTATTTGGAGGATTGGTAGAGGCCGGTTAAGACCAAAATTATTCCAAAATTTAGTAATTATAGCGCAGCCGATATTCGCGCCACAGTCATCCGTGAGGGCCTCCTCCATATGAAAAGAAAAAGCCTTAATATTACTTCTTCTAATCCAGTTCATAAATATGCGGTTAATTTTAATCCAAGACCAACTATTTTACAAAAAAATACCATTCCGAAAAATAAATAAAAAATTCTACCAGTCCTGCCAAAAAAAAGTATTGGCAATAAGTACCTGGCTTATGTTTTGAAAAAAAGACACGAACAATAAAAACATGAAGGATTAAATACTAATTTGTTTTAAACTATTAAAATATATCCACTTAAAAAAGTAACGCCTCAATATTAGGAAGCATCATATAATTAGACGCATATATTCGATGATTCTAAAAACAGGAAAAGTCATTCAAAACTGTGGTATTAAACTGATGTCACGAATAAAAAGACTAATGCATTAAAAATGAGATATATGAGATCCTTGACTTCTAATACTATTAATATGAGTAAAAAAATGGATAATTAAAACTAAATGGAGAATCCCTTATCATAGAATTAACTTCAAGGACATACGAATAATACAATGAATTCAATTAGTCATAAAGACAAAATTTCTATTAATTGAAAAACAAAACAGACAGAGTTTAGAATAAAACTGGTGATTGATTGATCAAATTTCATTTTCCTTTTTATACTTCAATCATTTTATTATATCTTACTTTAAGTCTTTCTTGGACAGATGGCAAGCTTGAAGTTATAAAACTTGAGTATTTATCCAGAACAGCATTATTTTAATTTTTAATCTTTTCAGAAGTTTGCAGGTTTTCTTATTTACATTCTTTTTGCTTATTTTATAAATCTTTCTCATTTTGCTTTGAACAGCGAAAAATATCAATGTAATCTTTCAGTCGATTGGGAGAAAGGCTTTAAAAAGCTGATTCTTTCAACAAATTGGAATCTTTTATATTTCTAGATTCAATTTTATTGACAAGATATTCAAAGCTATAATTCTCTTTCTCATTTCCTCCTTCAAGCACTTCAGAGGGTTTCACATTTTTAAGATAGTTTATTTTTTTTGAATTAATAGACTCTCTGATTCTTTCTAGGAATGAATTATTCTTTTAAGATTATTGAGTAATGATATTTTTGTATTCTCTTGCGTGTAATACTTATTCACCTTCGACCAGAGGAAAACACGAATATTCATTGAATGTGCTATTTTGCTTTTTGATTATTTACTATTATCTTTCATTCATTTTTTTCGGTCCCTTTTTGATAATTTACAAATATGAATTTAAATGGTTCTTGCTATTGATCTGCTACTGTTATATGGCTTTTGACCTTATTCCATATTTTTACCAAAGTTATTCTTGAGGCACAGGAACAAATAAATTTGTCTCTTCCTCCTTAAGATTAATTTATACATATTTCTTAACCTTCGGAGGGATATAAGGATCAACTTCTTTATATCTTTACTTAATTTTAGGAAAAATTAGTTCTGATTTCTAAATATTAAAATATCTACTTGTCCATTCCGGAGAGGATACTTTTTATTCTGTATCAGTTTCATAATTCTGGCATTCGAAGTAAGTAGAGGAGTGGACTTATTGGTCTTTATTGTCGAATTTGTGAGCTGCGGCTTCATAATGCAATCTTCTATTTTGTTTTACTATATTTTTATTCTATTAACATCATTATTCCTGTTAATGGAAGAATGAAAACAAATAATATAAATGACTTTATAGTAAGCAAACTTTTCAGATTTTATCCGATTGTGATGGAGTTTGCGAATTAAAATATTAAAAGCATTAATTAATTAATTCGCTCTTATTTCTGAAATATTGACAATTTAACTGAATGAAATTATTTAAAAATAAATTATGAATGCTTATTCCACAAAATTAAAAATCATATCGGACTGACCCCATCGAAATTTGAAAAACAATTTATAAAAAAGCAATTGTAGAGACATAATGCAGAAATTATGATCATTGCATCTTATAGCTTAATATTGATCGTTTTGTATTATTGGTTGAAGATGTGTGGCAATTTGTCCCCTGCCGATTTATAGCTTTTTTGACTCTCCATTCAGGAACTAAATTGACTTTACTGTTTGTTTATTAATAGATAAAGTTGAGTTCATCTAACTTACAGTTTAATTACCCTGAGAATAATCAAATAGCTAAGGAACTGACTTCAACTTAAATAGTATCTATTGATATCTTGATTCATCTCTCAGCTCGTCAAAGTACTCATGTTGGAGAGCAGCAGCAGAAGTAATTCGTTTTATTGGCGAATATTGCAGTACTTTGGTGATTAGATCAACTAATAATGGATCTACTGTTTGAAGAATCTACTTTAATCAGAGAAATACACTTTTCCATGGTGTCATTTTTATCTTCGGAAATTTGGCATACTCCTTCATATCATAAACCTCATTCATTTCCTAAACCTCTCCTTTAGATGGTGTGCCTAATATTTTAATAATTTAGATTAATTGATCAACTTGAGAATCCCCAAAGAAGGGAGGTGCACCATTGATCATCTCCACCAGAACGCAACCAGTAGACCACATGTCTATTTGGGTTGTGTAGTTAGTGGCTCCGAAAATAAGTTCTGGAGCTCTGTAACATCTGGAGCAAATATAAGCAAGGTTCGGTTCAACTGTGTAATCTAAATAAATACATCTAACGAGTTGCTTTGCTGACCCAAAATCTGTAATGATAACTTTATGTTTGAATCTATCAACCATTATATTTTGTGGTTTGATATCTCTGTGCGCAATAGAAAGCATGGATAGGTAATTAAGACCTCTGAATATTTGATATGCGTAAAGTTTTATTAGGAGAGGACTCATATACTTTCTCTTTATCACTTCATACAAGTTATCTGAAAAGTAATCCATGACAATGTTTAGATACTCATCCTATCCTTCCTTGGTGAGAAAGCTTTATTTCATTGTGAGAACATTTGGGTGCTTCAACATTTGTAAAATAGTGTGCTCCCGATTTTTATATTTTTTGTCCTGAAAGACCTTTTTAATTGCTACCTTCTCTCCTGTTTATCGATTTATCCCGAAATATACCACTCCGAAGGTGCCTTTCCCAGCTACACCTTCGATCTCAAACTTAGCGGTGGGCTGCTTAGTCTTTTGATTTTGCATGCTCGGTAAACTGATTTTTGGTATTTAGTTTGGTTCGGTACGCAAGTTTTTTTAAATGAATAAAGGCTTATTTTGATGTATAATGAATTTTTTCTTTTGAGTAGAACTATCTTGAACGCATTTAGAAAAGACATCTAGAACCTTTGGTTTAGAACTAAATCTATTGGTCTTTTTTAACTCCTACTTGAGCCCAAACTGCCCTTGAGGTTCCTCAAATTAAGTAATAACTCGGCGATGAACCTTTTTATTGGATCTAATTTTCTTATCCTTGGAGCTAAGGTGACTAAAAATCATTAAATAAGAATGATTATATTGCTGATATTGATTATTGCTTTTATTATTATGAGAAAATTTATCTTGTAATGAAATTCTCAAAAAACACATCATTTAAATCAAAATGCACATACGATAACTGAGAGATTACAAATTTATTTATAGATTTATAGATTTAAAATTTTATGATAAATACTGAAAAAGAGATGTTGTTATAATATTCCTCATATGACATAAGTTATTTTTTCCTATCAATGCTCGTTATTCAATTAACCACATTTATTGAATTAATATCATGCAATTGTTTTTTATCGATTATAAAATATAAAATCTATGTTTACCGATATGACTGAAGATAAATGCGCAACAACAAAATTTCTATCTGATATTAACGCTCATTTAAATGCGCTAAATGGACCTTACAGTACTAATACTCTTAGAAATACTATTAATGCATTGGATAATTCATATTTAACTTGGGTCACAGCTTAAAATATATGCCTAAACTGTCGCCTATTAATTAAAATTTATGAAAAACAGTGGGCTAAATTAATTTCCGCAATTAAATTAGCGGTATAGAGATAGATACATGAATGGAAAAGGAACTCAATATAAATATTTCAAGGGATGCTCACCGATTTTCAAAGGCAAATGAAATGCAAAGAAAGAATTGTGCCTTAAACAAACAAATCAAATCTTATAGTCATTGATTGAGCAATCCATTAACATATAATCTGAAATTAATTAGTAAAACAATATATATCTTTATTAATAAAAGAGATAGGTCACCAAATATGAAAAATTTTCTGTTAATTTTATTTTGCAGAATCATCAATAGCACAGACTAAGAGACTCTTCAGATTATTTTTAAGTCTTGATAAATAAGAAAATGACCAAGGGATCAATGTTCGATGTATTTGTATTAGGGCATCAATGGATTAACGATTCGACTTGTTGTTATACCTTTCTTTAGACTAGAGGCATGAGTCTTACCAATGTCTTCAGTATTGAGAATATCTCTGTACTGTCTTCGTGCCTATCTTATGATAAATGTACATTAAAAAAATATTTCCTTTAATTACTACTATTTGCTTTTGCACCTTCAATATCATTAGTGCTCAGAGATAAATCGTTTCTCTTGTTGACTTTTGAGGGAATAATTTCTTTGGGTCTGTTTCCGATATCTCCATATTCTTTATTAATATTGGTTCGATTCTATCTCCATGTATATGTAGGCTCAAGAGGATTAGTTGGATTGCTCATTCTGCTTGATTGAAATAGCCCATCTTGATTGATATCTTTTACTTCCAACCGACTTCTAGCTTCTACTGACCGAAATAATTTGCTCGGACAGCTCCCTTCAATCAACTGTTGTTATCGGTTATCACGATTGATGATTTTTGGCTCTCTCTTTGTTCCTATATCTGTAATATCAAGAGTATTTCTAAGAAATTTTATTGGTGGTTCTGGCAAAACAGGGTTGACAGAAGGAAGACTGTATTTTGGTACTAATGGATTTGTAAGTCTATTACTTTTAAATTCGGTGCATTGCGGGTAGGCCCCTTAAATATCCCTTGTCCTTAGATTATTAGTCTCGACAAATTTATTTTTAATAATATGACTTTCAGGTTTGGGTTCGATGTAGGCCGAATTGACATAATTCTCTCTGGAGACTGCTGTTGGAATTTGTAACTTATTCTGAGCTCCCGGAATGTCATTTTTGAGAAAGGAAGACTGACGATAACTCGACTGATTGGGTAGGCTACACTCTTATTGTGATTGATGGTACATATGGTTGCCATGAACATTGTTTAGTTTCTTTGTGGGAAATTCCAGTTGAAGTGGTTAGTCATTGCAATAAATATATTCGTAAACTAATTACCTTCTCAAAGAATACAAATTATATTGAGCTGTATCTGGAGAAAATAATGATGGTTAAGTAAATTTATTGAACTTTCAACAACAATCTGAGTATTTGTAAAAACATTTGAATTTACCAAGAATAAAGCCTTGATGGATATGATTCTGGATTAAACCAAATTATAGTGGCATTTTCACTTTTAAAGTTTAATATTTTTCAAGGAACAGTCCAATTCATTATTATAAGTCAATTGATTATAAATTTAATGTATTGGATCATTGACGGACTTTGCTTTGCAGCTGGAATTGTACAGTTTATAATGGCGCTTACCAACCATATATAATGGAGTTGCTGGATAGGTATAATATGGATTGTGCTATACCCTTTTCTCCTAGAAGGAATCTATGATTTATGGGCTTATTTAGTCGAAAAAAAAGTTACCTATTCTGGAATTCCACTTTCACATATCGTATACAACAACAATTATAATCTTACTTTTTGTGGAATTTAAAAATTGCACCCCTTTGACTCAGAAAAATATGGAAATATTTTCCAACAATTAATTGATAGAAAGGTAATTTCTTAAAATGAGATCATAGTCCCATAAAGACCGAGTAGAGGGTTGCTTCTTGAAAAGATGAGCAAATGGTATTTACTCAGGCTCTGCTATTCTCTGGGAGTCTGTAAGTACATTGAGATGCCTCTTGTTTTTTTGCCAGGCTTTCTATTACGTTGGAGAGTTCTGAATCCTATGCTACTAGCAACATAAGGATCAATTTTGGCTGCCTGCTCTGCCTAAAAAAATAAATGGGCTGTAAATCTTTCTGGTGGCTTTCATCATGCGAGTTTTATCACTGGAGGAGGATTTTGTGTCTATCCAGATATATCATTAGTTGTGCACTATTTAAGAACTAGGATGGGTAAGAGGCGCATCATGATAATTGACTTGGATGCTCATCAAGGAAATGGCTATTAACATGATTTGCTGGAAGACAGCTAAGCTTATGTGGTAGATTTTTACAATCATCGCATTTACCCAGGCGATAATTAAGCAAAAAAGGCTATTCACAAAGATGTGTCTATAAATCCTGGCACCTCTGATAGTTAATTTTTGAGACTAGTTGACTCAATCGAGATAGATATGGATAATTTTTCTCCATAATTCGTGATATATAATGCTGGGACAGACATACTTGCAGATGACCCCCTTGGAAGACTAAATATAAGTGCAAATGGGATAATTGCGAGAGACGAAGCTGTGATTAGAATGTCCATCAGAAGAAATATCCCAGTAATTATGCTACTTAGTGGAGGCTATCAAAAGATAAATGCGGAAATAATCGCAAATTCCATCTAAAATTTGATCTAAAAATACAGTTGATTAATGAATATAATGATAAATTTAGTAATGAATAATTGATTGATTTTATGGAAATTCTATCATTCTTGTTGTAATCTTCTTGTATTCCCGTGAGAAGATTTCATAGAACTGTCTTGCTATTTGGAGGCACCGCATTATCTGTTCAAACATAAGTACTTGTCTTCCCAGTTTGTTTCATGACATTTCCATGGTTGATTGCCTTCAGGCAAATAATCTTCTGGGGGCTGCAACATAATGGCTCTCATCATTTCATCCTCTTAGTGGCTCAGAATATGACAATGATAAACAAATCCGGGGAATTAGATCATCTGGTCAATTGGAGCTTGATAGTATGAGCCTCCTTTTACATAATTAGTTTTGGTCCAACGAATTCTGTATTTAAAAACTGCCATGGGATCGATTAAACCTGTATCTTTCCATCTTTGATACCAAGGCTTGTTATTTGTTGATTCTCTGCATATGTATTTGTTTGCAGTATTATAAGGACAGTTAGTTTGACCAATAATTCCGCTATAGCTGCTGTTGCTCTATTCAATTAATTCCCGAATATTGATTCCAGAAATTCTTGTTTATGGATCAAATTCATCTTATTTATTAACATCATATGTTGTAACATCAATTCCTCCATAGTAATAATTGTCCCACGAGTAAGTTACGCCGTTAAGGATAATATTTCCACCTTTATAGAAGTTACAAAAATTTGTATAATCTATTTTCCCTCCAGTTATAAAGAGAGCCAGGAGGCTTTTCACTGTTTCGTTCTGACTGATGATAATGGCTTGTAAAAGAAAATCCATTTCATAGAATGAGCAATAAGCTGTAGAGGTAGTTGGAAGATTAGTGTTGTTGATGTATCTGAGTTTCAAAATTTAAGTCACTTGGAAAAGGGCTAAGTGAAAATGCATTGGATGAGCTCCATTTATAACATTTATAAGAAACCAATCTTCAATTGAACCAATTCTTGGATTTTAGTGGGCACCCAAATGAAAATCATAATGTCCGTTGACCAGGAATTTTTTTTGACTGTTTTTCATTAACGGTCTCATTCTAAATATTCTAATATCTTTTTCTTAGATAAGTGAGAGATTAGTATACGGAACGCCCAATGTTTAGATTTAATTGAGTTTTATAATGGTCTTACTTTATTTGACTTATGATTTATTTTAACTGATAATTTGTGTGTGTGTGCTAATTGTTTTATATTTTTTAAGAGGAAGGCTCTTTTCTTCACTATTTAAGACTGGATATGGGTCAGGGTCAGGATAAGGACTTGCAATATCAATTCCACATATTTGAAAGGTTTAAATTGATTTATCAAATGATATTAAAAGTTCTGCTCTTTATGCAGAGCCTAATTGGATTTTAGAAATGTTTGGCATGGTCGTACTGAAGAGAGAGGAATCCGCTCCAATTAGTGTGAAAGGAATTGTCTTAAAGTCAGGCTGAGAACACTCCTCAGATGTGAAACTGATCTCAGTTATGTTGTTCGGATCTGAATTCAAAATTCTGTATCTATAAGCAACTTCAGGCTCAAAAGAAAAAGATTAATTAGCCCATCCATTTACAGTCTTTAGTAAAAATTTCTATCTTCCGCCAGTTGGCAATAATTTTTAAACCTTAGGATCTCGAATGATGTAAATTCCAGCAAGACCATTAGCAGCATTGTAAAGAGTGAGATGCATGGCATGATCATGATACCATAAGTTACCAGGATTTTGCCCATTTATATATCTGTTAACTTTTGTTCCAGAATTGTAGAGACTATTGGTAAATTTGATATTTGGAGGCACAGTTCTTTTGGCATTGTCAAAGTTATCATAGTAGCATTTTTTATCCAATGGAATAATTCCTTATCCTCTTTTTCCGCTATTGGAAAACCAAGCCAGTGGATTTCCATCGAATTGTGGTCGAACCTATAGACCATGAACATGAGTGCTAATTGGCCAATCTTCAGGGCTTATTCTTATTGATTCAATATCTCCATGTTTCTTTTTTTCATGCATTTTAATAGGACTCTTAAAAATTTGAACATTTTAAGCTTGATAATTGAGTGAACATCTAACTGGATCTGAAGTAGGATCCATGCAAGATGCAGCGGGTGTTGTAGGCGCAAATTTGGAATTTAGTTGATTGATCCAAATCACGTCCACTGTGGATCCAATTAAGAAATCAAACATTGGACCAGGCGAAGTGCATGTATAAATCGGTTAAGTACATTTTCCGTTCCATTCTCTTGCTAACCCACAGTAGTGTAAAATGGGAGTTCCACTGTCATCCTATGTCGAAATTATATTTATAATATAGGTTTGATTTGGATCAAAATCTGTGCCCTATATGGAGGAAGGCTCAAGTTCATAGGGCCCATATTTGTATTTGTTGTTTGGTAGTTTTTCCAAATTAATGTTTGATTCATCATCAGTCCTTTATAGATAAGGAAAATAGGACATTGGGCAATAAACCTGAAATTTGAAGATATTCTCTGTAAGCTTAAAGTTGGGTATCGATTAAATATCTTTGTGACTACCATTCATTAGGAAACCCCAGAGTAATAATCCCAAACACAATAAAAATATCGAAACTCCAACACATTTGAACCTTTTTCTGGAGACGACTTTTTTTGATATGATTGGACTATTTTCTACTGTTTCATCTGTAATAGTAGTCTCTGTAGGGGAGGAATGTGGAGTTTCAACAAGCTTATAAGTTGTATTTGTTTATTCCTTCATATCAATATAATTATACCAACTAACTTGTTCATGAGATTTCAACATTTTGTTTAATTTTGCTCTCTCAAAGATTAAAAAACTTGAGAAACGGCAAAATTGGTTCTGATATCTCCATATATGTTAATATTTATATTGGGATTAGAAATGTAGTAATTTTTGCTACACTATTATGTCAAGAAATTCTAACAAAATTAACAACTTCTTGTCTATAATGCCCTCAATATGAAACTCTCAGGCATCACTAAAATAATTTGAGAAAATTAATCTAAAACTGAAAAACTGAAAAAACAGCAGAGAAGAATAAAATTGCTAGCGATTAATTAAATAAAAACTTTATCAGCCTACACTTTCAACAAGATATAACATCAAAATATATTGTCACCTTTTTTCATATTTTTTCATTTTTTGGTATAATACTCATAAAGTCATTTATGCAATCCTATAATTTTATCACTGCTAAATTATTGATCAATGAGAGATATTTTAAAAAGATTTGATTTTTGCCAACTCTATTTTAAGTTTAGCCATAGATAATACTTAATCACCAGACTGTAATCTCGTTTTATTCAGATCTAAACTAATAATTTAATTTAAATTAATGAATTAATCGCATTATAGTTTGATAATATAATGGCGTAGAGGAGATCATCTACCACTCAATTAGCTGAATTAAATGCCACTTTGTTAGCACAAAATTAGCAACTCAAAGGAACAGCAAAAATAGCTCAATAAACTATAACCGTACAAACAAATATTCAAGGAGAACTTTATCGTCAGAGAGGAGTCATCGAGCACAACATTGATAAAGTATCTTTTAAATCATTTAGACGAAGGATATCAAAACAGAAATAAACAAGGCAAGTAAAAAGACGAACGAAATGCGAAGGCGTAATATGTTAGTCAAAGGGCTTCTATGGATTGTTGCTATCTTATTGTTTGCAATAAACATTGGGCTAGTTGTATGGAAGTTGAGTTGATATATTCTGCTATTCTGTTTTTATTAATATGATAATCTATGATTATTTATTTATTAAAATCAGTGGTGCTCAAACAAATTATGGAATTAAATATTAGAAAAAATGAAATAATAGGGTACTTTGTTATTTTTTATGAATTTGTTTGAAAAAATCAGTATTCAAGATTTGAATCTTAATATTAGCAACGTTTTGACTTAAAATAAAAGCAAAATCGTTCACAAAAGAATGCTTTATTCAACAAACTTGAAAAGCGTTATTTCACCAAAATTATTTGCCTATTCCTTTAAATATTGTATATTTTATATTTTCAAGTCACTATGATTGTATGCTACTTGACAATAAAAGTAAAATACTCTCCTTCAAAGTGGTATTTAAAGTTAAATAAATCAAATCTAGACCTATAAAGCCAAATTAATGTGGAAAATCAAAATAACCAGGCAACAATTTGTTGTTTTTGCATCCTCACATGATTTTATTCGTTCAAATTTCCATTATATTTCAAATGTTGTAATTATTATAAATAAGGAATGAAAGTTTTAAATCAACTCCCCGCTAGCGCTATGCACTCTACTTCTCACAATGTCAAATCAAAATGGAGAAAAATGTTTCTGAAAAGATTATTTGGAAAAATATAGCTTAGTCGTCAAAGCCTTACCCTGCCATTAAAAATATAGGAAAGCATTTAATCAAATATGGATAATGAAAGGATTTGTAGTAATTCAGTGAATTATTTTGATTTTTCCTTTGGAGAAGAATGAAAGACAGCCATTTGCCTGATATTATTTGAATCTATTCTGTATTATCCTTGGCTTTTAAATTATTTCATTTACACAGGCAAGTTTTATAAAATTTTAATGGTGAAAGGAATTGGTATTATCTCACATAAATAATCTAATGTACTGCCTTGAGACAGATTCATAATTTTATTTTATTTTTTTGTGAATAGTTAATAAAATTGAAATAATTTTATCTTGAAGAGTATTTTTAATTGTTTTTACTTTTTAAATATAGGGCTCCTGAATGATGTAATTAAAATAACTTTTTATTTAAAGCGATATTCAAGCATATATCCATCAAATTGTCACTATTAATTGAATTTATGATTATTTTGCCATTGTTTACAGATATTTTTCCAACATTGATATTTGTCGACTTTTTTTAAAAAGATAATAGAAATTATTAATCAATTTATTGTAGTCTTTCTCCATTCTGACGGTTCACTATATTTCAGATCTTTTGAAGATACTTGCTGGATTAGAATATTAAGAATCATAACAAATAATATTGCGCCAAAGAATCATCTACTCATTATGTTAATACTCAATGATGACTTATTACTCCTTCGCTCGCCAAACAAAGATCAATACTCTCATCCATAATTGAATGTAAACCAAATTTTTGCAAGATGATGATCAAAATTATCTTAATCATTCTTCATGTAATTTAGATATCACTATTACTCATGATGAATTTAAATATCAAGAATCAACAGATAGCACTGAATTTATCTTCCTTAAAAGAGTATGAAATATGTATGAAATTGGACTTTTAATCGAGACTAAATGATCAAAAAATTCAAGTATTCAAAAATTGCAAGCCAAATTTAAGATAAATAAGGCAATGGTGATTATAAATTTACAATGGGCAATAAAATAAAGGCATTTTGAATGTTTAATTGAAAGAAACGTATAGTGGTTTTGGGTGTGTATACTACTCCAAAGGGAAACGAGATATAATTAAAAATAGAGTGAAAAAATATTGTAGCCCTGCAATATAAATTTTGGTCATATCAATATTATGAATTTTAAATCTCAAATTCTCAATATTTTGGAAAAGATTATAATAATTATCTAAAACCATGAAAAGTATAAACCAACGCCATGCTTTCACCCTCAACTCCACTTCTCTTATCGCCAAGACCAAGTGGAAAAAACTCTTTCTTAGGAGAGTATTCGGAAAGATATAGCTGCTTAATCGAATTCTTCCGATTCCCTAAAATATCGAAAGAATAAGATAAGCAATTGCTGAAAATGAACTGAGTTGCGATAATTCACTGAATTATTTTGATTTTGGGTTCAGCTAATAATGAAATAATCAACCACCTCATAGTTTTATCTCATTTATATTGGATTACCATTCTTCATATATTAATTCTTATTAGAAAAAATTTAAATGTTAAATTTAAAGTTATTACTTTTTCACTTTAAAATCAATTTTGGGTGATCAAAGTTCACGATTCCTCCATTTATGCCACCAAATATTTTAGTTTTAAATTTGCCAACTCTAAACAACTTGAAGGGATCAATAAAGCACACAAAAAATGAGTGATCTCCTCGATAAAAAAGATTTAAAAATATAACTGAGCAATATAGTTATCAGTTATTAGTTTTTTTACAAATGTTTTGTTTGCCAACTTTTGATGAAGAGCCCATTAATATCTGAAACAATAAAAATATCAATAGATGAGATCATGTTTTTAAGTCTACCAGAAATGTCCAAGCTTATTATTGAAGGAAAGAATTGCTTTAAGCTGGTCTGCAAAATGATCTGTATAGTTCTCACAATTCCAATAATAACATTAACTTTATTTAAAATAACGATACAATTCTAGAATTTTATCAAATTGTCAATCCAGATTATTTAATAAATTTGAAGTCATTTTTATGCGAAGCCTGTCCAGCACATGACTTTCTTTGCTTCTAAATTAAATTGCTTGTTCATTGTATAATTTTTTCAAAATTTATTTTGTTAGAGTCAAGTATTTGAAGAATGTCAATTTTTGGAGAATTTCTTTGTAGTTTAAATATTGACATTGATTTGAGTCCTGATTCGCGAGTGCTTTGTATTCATCATTTTCTCACAATTCATCTTATCCTTATGCTAAAAGCAAATGCAAATATTTCAAATTTAGTTTGATTAATTAGTCTCAAGAGATAGTTGAATCTTTAACATCCCTGCTCAAACATATTCTATTTTATGATTAATAGAATAATCTAATTATTATATAAATTTGTAGTATGGCTTATAATTTGTTGATATGACGAGCAAAGAGCTATTAATAAGCAAACTCAAGAATTTTGCAGAAAACCTTCGCAGTTTTAAAAAATTATTCGACAAATACCCGCCACCGGATAAGAATTTAGATCTTAAACTTGAAAAAACATAGGAGCAGACCAAATAGTTTAATGCAGTATAGTACCTCTAAATAGATTATTACTCCAAGCAACGAACTCATTGACTCAATCCTCAATATCTTCAAAAACATCTATGAAGAAAGAATTGGCAACGTCGGAATTGATAAACTTAAAAAATAGTTCGATAATGTATTTGGTTTAGTAATTCAGCTGCTCAAGCAATACAAAGACAGCTTAAAGAAGTATGAACAATTGGAGAAGAAAGAAGTGGAATCTCTCAGAAAAACAATGACCAAATAATGTAAACTTCATCTTAAAAAGTGGAAAAAATGAGAAAATCTCAAATCAGGGGTTCTTCCATGAAAGAAGACTACAAGGGAGAAATTCCAAAGATAGAAATGCTTGAAGTCAATCAAGGAACCCTCAACTGCGAACTCATGATAGAAATCAAGTAAAAATAAATCAAAATTGCCCATGAAAGAATGAAAGATGCTCTCCGAGTTCATGAGGACATGAAAAATTTAGTTGTTTCTCAAGGTGAAAGACTCAATGAAGTAGAAGCTAACATTGATGATGCAAATCGAAATGTACACGAAGCCAAATAAAATTTGGTGGAGGCCCAGCAGCAACACATATCAAGCAAGAAAAAGAAAATGTGCATTGTGGCCATTATAGTAATTGTGGTATTGGTAATAGTTATTCCAATTGTGATACACTTTAACTGATTTCTTAATTACTGATGGCTTATGATTTCCAATAAAATGTCATGCGTTCGCAGAAATTTATTTTTAATAATTATACTATTCGATGAAACCAGGAAGAAGGAGAGGGCATTCCTTTTTCTATATTACGGAAGATCCTCCAGTGACCCTTACGAACTTCAAGAAAATAAGCAACACTTCTTAAATCAAAGGCACAATTCCAAAAAATTACTTCTTTATGGATTTTGCTCAAAGTATATGATTTTTTATTCAGATTGCACTCTTAGAGCGATGAATAAAATAGATAACGAATACTTAACTATAGAGAGTGCTTCATAGCTCGAGAGGTTTGGCAAAAACGTAATTACAAACCTATAGGATTCTTCCCCAGAAGCTAGTCAATCAGTAAAATACTGTGATCAATTGATGCAGTTGATGGAGAAAAAGAGATTGATTCGCAATTCAATTCAAAAATCTTTGTAAAAATCCAAAAAGGAAGAAAGAAGCAATTCTTCTGCTTCAATAAAATAATCTCTGAAAAATCAATATAAGATATCTCCAATTGTAGATTGAGTATTATTCAGATTTCTAGGTTTTTCTCTCCATCATAAAAACTCGTCCAGTTAAATAACAAGTTAATAAAAAAATAAAATTGTGTCTTGGCTCGGTTAGGACTTCTTCAGAAGCAGTGACCATAAATGTTATAGTTTCGATTATTTGTATTTTTTATTCGCAGCTATTTTAAATTGAATCTTTTAATTACTTTAAAGTTTTGAGTTTAATTAGCTGAATCTCAAAAATATAATAATGATGCAAAGAGTAATATGAAGGTAAAATTTATCAATGATGTCTGAAAGTAACAGATTCTTGGGTTGATGAAGGAGAAAATAGTTCCTTGCTTTCCCTGCTACCTTTTTTTGACTGATGAAGACTATTTAATTTGATTTGCTCATATTTGTCAGCTAAACTATCAAATTTTGAATAAAACTATTCATTTTATGATTCAATCAGTTGCTATTCTGATTCATAGATGCTTTTTACTTCATTGGAAGTTCTGCTTTGCTGCTCAAAATAATTCAGAATTTGATCTAGCTTTTTATTTACAGTCTCCATGTTTTCTTATAAATGATTTTGTTTTTTTATTTGTGTTTTCGCATTTCTTTGAAGATTCTCAAGTATTTGATTGACATTCTCTTTCATTTATAAAATATTAAATGCTTAATCACTCTTCACTATTTAATTACTGAGGCAACCTTCCTGTTTATAAGTTTTCCTACTTTAATTTAGGCCATTTTGTTTTTCTTTATTTGCAATTGATGTTAATATGGTATATTTTTTCTTTTCGCTTTACTCTATTTGTTTTGCTTCTTTTCCTCTGATTAAATTTTTACTCATCTTTGATTGAATGTATTGGCAAATTTTAATTTTAGTTTCGGAACTGTTTTCTGAACTATTATCAATTTAATAATCTTCTCTTTCCGGTAGATTGCGACCCTTATTTCTCATTTCTGCCACAAATTTCTGCAGTCTTTTGACACATTGTTCTCTGAATTCCTTCCTGGTTGATTTGTTGAAAGTGACCTCTATTTTCATGCTAATTCTAATTTAGAAATAATCAAACTATAGAATAATAAAGCTCAGACGTATATTACCAATGCCATTATATTTTGCATTGTTTTATCTTATCATTATTCCTTTTTCATCTAAATTCTACGAATGCTGTCTAAATCAAAAACAAATAGAGCACTTCACAAGAGTGGGGATTTATCCATCCCGCAACTCAGTGCCCTTACTAATTCAATACATGAGCAGCAAAAATAAACTCACTTCATCACCAAAGAAATTGTATTTTTGGTAACAATCAGAAAAACTAAATAGAACTCAATAACAAAAATCAACGACTTATAGGTAAATCTATAGAAAAAATTAACCAAGAGGCTGCACTTCTGATTTGGAGATTTGAAGAGGAGAAGGAGATCAACGTAAAAACAAAGTTATTTAGGCAAAACTATAGTTTTTAGTAAAACACATCGAGGAACAACTTTACCAAGCCAAGCTCAACAAGGCTACATAATCAGTAAATCAAATAGAAAATGATAAACTAGAGTAATGCACTAATGTGTTGACGGAAAAATAATTTGCTCTGTAGAATATCAGAGAGAAGATTAACAATTCTTCCTTTGAGTTGACCAACGGGATCGATACTATACGAGCTTTACGTCGAGAGAGGACCATCTTTTCCACTCAGTTTGACAATATTGAACGATAATTTTGCGACTTAGAGCATTGCTATAAAGTACTAGTAATAGAGAGGAATATCAGGGAGAAAGAAGAAAAAGAGGCATTATAAGAATTTAGGAGATGTGAAGTAAAGGCAGAAAAAGAGAGATAGAAGATTGTTCGGCGTGGGCAAATGTAAATTGGAAAACATACCAACAAGGAAATCAGGCTCAATACAAAAAATAATGAGCAATTGGATGCAAGGACTTCCTCTAATACCTAAGGTGAAGATAAAGAATTACCTGGAGCTAATACTACTCCCTCTGAGTTTGGAAACGAAAAATAACTGATAAACCAAAAGAAAAACAAATTCTAAAATGATATGATGAGAATTAAACAGAACAAACAAATTATAATTATACTCAATGATCTTGGAATTTTAACTTCTGAGTAACTGCCGTAGAGTATTAGTGTCTTAGAGTCATAAAATTAAACCCTTCTTTTACAGGCATCAGACTTATACGAACAAATTCTAAGCCTTGAACAGAATATTAAAGGCTTGAATAGAAGAAAAATTACCAAAAGCGTATTTCTAGGAAAGAAAGGAGAAAAAATAACGAAAAATAATCAACTAACATAAATCAATGAGCAGTTAAAACAAAACAATTTATAGATAGATGAATTTAGGAAACTATGCCGTATTTTGGCCAAAGATATTCATTAATTTTACAATCAAGATCAAAAGGTTGAGTATTTAAATGAGGAAGAGGAAATAATCGCCTGTATGAGCGAGCTCCAATAATTCTTAAAGCATTCTTACTTATAGCCCAAGAACTGCTTGACAAAAAATAAGAAGGAGAAAAAGGTATAGAAGCAATCAATTAATCTACTTCCCAACCATCCTACTGAAAGAAATCATATCTCCATATATGAAGAGAAAGATCTTTTGGATTTTGCGAAAAAGAACCTAGGAAAATAGATCAAAAGCGGGTTTAAGGTTTAAAAATGATTAATTATTTGATTATTTTCGACTGACCTTATTATGCGCAGTCTATTCAAAGATTAAAATATCTCTTAAAATAAGTATTGAGCTTTTTGTATTCATTGTTGGCAATGACACTTTATATAATGGCGAAAAAATAATAATAATTCATCGATTAATATTTCGAAAGCAGACCATATGAGTTCGCATAGAGCAACCACTGAAGATACGACTACTGACCGCCCAGATATCATCAGCAAGCTCGCTCATCTCAAAACTTATACTTTCTTTGTCTTCTACCAGTCTACTCACTTGCAAAGTTCTACCTCCCTTCAAGTATTTTTTCACACATTTAGAAGCTGCAATTTAAGCTGAGAGATGAAAGAGTATCTGGGTCTCATGAAGTTCGAGCGAATGGAAGCGATTCTAGTCGACAGGTGCATATTCAATTCTACAATTTGGAGTGCGAATCTTAAAGATTACAGGGACTCCTCGATTTGAAAATCGGGGGATTGGAAAGTACTAACTGGTCCTATCTGCAGCTAAGTCCAAAATAGTGTGCTATTGCTCAGAGGAAAGCCTCATTCATTTGATAGAAAAGTCAGCACTGATGGGGATAGATTTGTCGAACATTCCTGTGATTCTCACACATCCACATCCAAACTCTGACTTCTCAAGTTTCTGTGGTATCAGCTATACTATACAGGATGGAATGAGGCCAATATGGCTGAGTTCTATGAAATGTCTATGTCTGAGTTAGAAAATATTTCAAAGAAATGGATTCAAGCAGCACAGTAAAAAATAGATATTTGGGCTGTGACCATCATTTTAGAAGAAGTAGCACTGCATTTACTTAGGAAGGTCGCCTTCAAAAGTTGGTGGGTCAAAATTTCTAAACGATTGAAGTGACTACGACTTACGAACAGCGGTTTATGAGTCATCTTAGCTTGGGTCATCATGTAAGGTTATCTAAAAACTATAATCAACGTTGTCATTCACCAAATAATAAAACTACTAATCGCATCATATATGGATGGTAACGCTTTAAAAAATTTTGCTGCCTTGGCCCATCCAATATGAAGGCATCTACTGGCGTAGTCAACATACACTACTTCGATGATAAGGGAGAAGAAATTTAAGTTCTTAAACATTTGAGAGAATATGACGGGTCAGAGGAATCATAAATCGAGGCCAGTAAGGTCATCAAGTCCGATAAAGGAATTTTAAGTTTACTGATTGCCAATATTGATCGCTTTCACGGCGACAAGCTTAATACTCAACTCAATTGCAAGCCTGGCGATGGGAGGGTCGAAATTGCAGTTTTTGAGGGAGTTAACAAATGCAGAAGACTTGCTTCTGTTGGAGGTGAGGTCGTACTAAAACTGTAGAGTGAATCGGCAGTATAGCTGCAAGTCGGAGAGGCAGTGTACCGGTGCTGGGGATGCCGTTAGCTGCGAATTCGTCAGTCAGGTCGCATCAAAATATCCATAAACAAGGATGTTCTTGAATGTTGATATTTTTCTTTTATCAAAGCTTTATATTAATTAGGACCAGATTAATGGAAGAGATCATCAACAAGTTCGAGACGGTTCTTTCGACTGTTTGCAGCTTTGTTTATCAGAATAGTCCTCAGCTGGCATCGGTGTCTGGGATGTTCTTTTATTCCTTCATTGTTTATATCTTTTTGTTTGGGTTGCGCTACCTTCGTCAAGAGATGCTGTACCCACGAATTGAGAAAAATATCAGTGATGCATCAAATAAAAAAAGGGCTTAAAATAGAAGAAAACGTTCTGAAGAGGCCCAGCAAATGGTGTAAAAAATGCAATGATCAACTCCTTACATTTATGATGTAATTTGTAATATTAAATGATTCATTTGGTTATTTGCAGATATGCATTTGATCAGAAAGCCTGTCTTTTAAAAACGCCATAATAAATCACAACAACAAATGTAAACTGAAGACCATAAGATTAATAAGATTGTTAAATGCAAGAATCATCATTTTTCATCTAATAATTTCAGTACCTTGCGGACTTCCTCTTCGAATCGACTTACTCGAATCAGATCGCCCACTTTATAAAGGTAATTTTTCTTGACATTGTTGATATAATGGTCGTACAAACTATTCAGAGCCAACTCCGGCGCATTGTCAGTTCGAACTGAGGTCACCAGCACGAATTTAACTAAGTTGACTGTTTCGAGTAGGGAAAGCTGGTACTCTCTGGTCTTCATACTCTTAGCTTGCGTCTTGATGCTGGGATGGAGGATACGAATGTAATGCGAAAGTGTGGCAGACGTGCTTTCCATGTTGCGTATTCGATGTGAGTTTTGGAGTTATGGGTAGTTGACCTCCTTATCAAATTGTTGAGGGTCAATATAGTAGACAAGTGTCTTGTCCTGAAATATCATGAATTCATAGACTCGCTTGTCCATGCCAATATTATTTTATACAGCTTTACAATTACGTAAAGCTATTGCGTAATTTTGTTGATTCGCAATTTAAGATAGTTGAATTTCCTTGAATTCATAGGTATACAACCATCATCAGAATTCTCCCTTCTTGCGGGGTGGAGGAGGTGGGCCACAGGGTTGCAGCATATCCTCTAGCATTCTGTTTTTAAGTCTTGTGATTGACTCGTTTTCGATAGCTGAGAAGTAAAGCATTCTGCTGAAGTGAGAAAGGTGACTGGACAAAGCATCTCTTCGCAGATTCGTTCCATACTCCCACTTGGTGGTATCTGCAGTTCCAGTTCCTGTGTAGCGTAAATTGCGATGCTCAATCTGACTATGGAAGGTGAACTGTTCGTTCATCTCTTATATATTGAGTTTACTAAAGAGTATATATCGAGTCAATTGATGAGCCAACTAATCTTTATTGCGGTTGCGGAATCACTATCGAACGACTGTTATTATATTTTTTAGCATGAACAAAATTGACGTATCCATGATTGGAGGAAATCCCTCCAACATGTTCAATACTGAACACTAAGAGCTCTATACAGTGACTAAGAGATCTTCCTTGGACTAACATTTATAAAAAGTTATTACGCCTCTCCCCAAACGCAATCCTTCATAGTCGTAGCTCACTGACAGTGCAAACAAACGCAGTAAGTATTGGATAATCAAGAGCATCGTCTTTTCAAATAGTTTAGAGAATAAAGCGCTAAGGAGCCGCCAAACTTAGGGACCAGTAAGTCTAAAATTTATTTTAAAATTCCCTGCATTGACGACTACTATATCAAACAATCCAAAGAGCATCTTCTTCCTGCCAAAGTCCATCGCTTTCAATCTCTAATTGAAGAACCAATAAAATAAGAAAAGAAACTTCTAACGACTGTCCGATCCGACTCGGCAGTTGGAAATTAACCTCAGCCTATAGTTGCAAAACAGCGCCTATCACTGCTTATGACTTGCATCATAGTTCTACTCGTGGTGAGTGGTTGCATTATCATTTACTTATTTGACTAATGAAGCGTTGACATGGACTTAACTAATGATCGTAAAATGAATGGTATTAATGAATCGAAGATGTATGATATCAGAAGAGATTGTTCTGTGTAAAAACCTATTGAATGGCTCTTCCCATATTAATGTGCAGTTTTTGAGCCAGTACGCCATACTCCTGTCTAAGTTTGGCGTTTTATAGCTGTGTGTTTCTCAAGGCAGTTTAGAGTTCGTTGAGTCTGTATAATATACAATATACTTTTCGATTTGCATGCGCTTCTCTTCCTCCTTCTGTCTTCTGGAGTCAGTGTTGTCGATGATGATGTTATCGACTTGCTGTCTGTTGTACTTCTTTTTGACGTCGATCTCCTCGTTGAGGCGGTTGAGCTCCTCTTCTAATTTTTGAATGGTAATTTCCTTGAGCTGGATTTAACTCTTTAGCTTTTAGTTTTTGGTGAGGAACTACTTATTTTTGGCAGTGAACTGCTCCTCCTGCTTCTTCAAGTCGTTTATTTCTTATTACAAACTACTATTTTAATTATTGCTATTGGATTCTGTCTTTTCAATTTCGTAGAGCAAGTCTTGATTCCTTCGTATTAATTTCTCCCTTGTTTCCTCTACTTCTCTCAATCTGGTCTGCAGGGCTGCGATTTTGAGTGCGTATCGCTGAGACTCCTCTTCTTGGAGGCGATTTCTCACTTGTGTTTCTTCCTCTAGATATTCTATTCGAATCCTTTCTCTTTTGTCCAATCCCTTTTTGATTTCATTGTCGATCTGGTTGCTTTCATTTTCTACTGTTCTAATCTTTTCCTCTAATGATCTGAGCCTATTTTCCCAATCTCTAGCAATTTCCTTCATTTTGATGTCATGCTACTTCTGCATACGTTCCTCGATTTCTAAATATTTCTGTTCCAACTCTTGGAGTTCTTTGTTGGCCTCTCTAAGTTTTTCATCGTGCTGCCTCATATGTAAATCCTGGTCCCTCTCCATCTGTTGGTGTTCAGAGGTGGTCCTGTCGAGCTAAAATTTTACATTTCTGTTCTGAATGACCAACTAATTGCACTTGTTCTCGAGATCTTGCAATTACCTAGCATCAATTTTCTCTCTCTTGATAAGATCTTCCAGTTCCTTTTCGAGTCGGATCTTGAGCTCAGCTGTATCTTTACGATTTTGATCTAAGATATCTTCGAGATGCCTAACCACGTTTTATTTTGAAAGATCATCAATGGCGTTGACTTTGCTTAAATACATTGGGTTTGTAATTGGGTTGATGCTAGAACGATCCTTTCCCTCCAAAAAAGCACCTCCAGTCATCATTAACTTATCCTTTGAAATCGGATTTTTATTTCTGTTGGCCTTAAGAATGACTTACAGGGCTTCAATACTTTCCTTTTTTATTTTTTGGCCTGACAGTTCCACATAAATTAGACTTTCATTTTTCGCCCTTTTGAGTTCTCCCGTCAAATAGTCAATGTCTGCTGAATTGATCTGATTGTATCTGAGTTCTAAAAGTTTGAGTGTCTTCGAGGTTGCCAAAAAGGGTACAATCCGCTTGAAAGCTTAGCTCGAAATTTTGTTATTAGATATATTGAGTCTTTAAATTTTTGGGCTCGATTGAATTAAATTGCCTAGGTTTTCCTCCCAACTATCGTATTCCTTTTCTCCGAGGTTATTGTACTCAATGATAAGCTGCCGAATGTTAGGATTTCTGGTTAGGGCTTCAAAAATATCCTTGAATCCCTCGGCTGAAATGTCATTGCTTTTGATTTCCAAGACTTCAATCTTGCGGTGGTCGGCTATGAATTTAGCAAGCTCCTGAGCACCCTAATCTCCGATGAAGCGATCATTGAAGACAATTCTGGGATTATCCCTAAAATTTTAAAACTGAGAAGTTAGGGTCATAATTTAAATTGCGAGAGTGTAAGTTAATAAAGCTGTTATATAGCAGGGCGGATGTCTGTACTAAATACAGAGGTTTGGCTGAGTTGTAGTTAATTAAATAATAATAATAAAGATGGGTTGTGGGGCAATCTGTGGAGACACCTCCAACATAGAAATAGCTACTTTTAATTAATCGCAGCGAGCCATGCAGATTCTCATACCTCTTCTTAATAAAAATAGTCATCTTGCGCAAACTTCTACTTATCACAATTTTATTGCCCATTATCACAGCGATATCGCCTCCTTCCACCTCAAGCCCAAACCTAAACTCGCCAAAAACGAACTAGTATCACTAGAAATTAGAACCAAATGGAAGCTGATTCTCTACGGACTCGATAGTGATCACATCAATTATTGCAACTGTCTGGGATTAATCGACGAAAAATAGTACCTTAACGGTCAGGAGGAAGCTAGTGTCCACAGTCAGCCACATGAACTATTGGAGCACGCTGGCTTCAAGCAGATTGAGAAAGACATATCCCGAACCTTACCAATCCCCTAAAACCGTAAGAAGTAGTTTTAAAATGTATTAAAGCGGATCACTAACTTCTTTCCGAAGATGGGCTATACTCAAGGTCTAAACTTCATCATTGGGTATCTGATTCTGGTGGGATACTCATAAAGTGACAGCTTCTGGATGTTTGTGCACATTGCAATTAATAGACGATACTTACTTCTCGGTCTATTCGAGGATATGTTTCCACTTTCCAGTGTGCTCGATAAATTGTTTCGAAACGTGCTTAAAAGAGAGGACTCTGCTTTATTTCATCATATATTTGACAACCTATAGATTTAGCCTGCCCTCTGGACATTTAAATGGTTTACGACCTGCTTTCTTTACAGCTTTCCTCTTTAAATGATTAAGTATGTATGGGATCTTCTTATTCAAATTGGCTGTTTTGCTATAGTAACCTTTGCTGTTTGCCTTACTAAACAACTTGCAGTTAAAATTCATGAGATAGATGACATGTCTGATTTTTGTGAGTTTGTTTCTTCATTAAGCAATATTTAATGCTTTAATGAGCATGTCAATATGCAGTTAGTAATAAATCAGTCGTATCTGCTCCAAATATTGCCGTAGGACTTTGAAGGAATTGATTAAATAGGAGGTTTCTATGGATAATATTTAAAAACAAGAACTTTTTTTCAAAAGGAAAAACACCAAAAAAGCATTGACTTGACTCTTCCTCTTTCCGACTAAATTAAAAAAATTTAGCGTAAAACATAACAGTTGCTATAAAATTTCTATAATACTCTGCTTGAAGAACGAAAACAATTAAAAACAGGGACAGTTTCGAGCATGCCCCTCCCCATAAATACTGTGATAAAATATTTTTACCAACCATCACAAGCAAATGAAGAATTTAATGGCTTAGAGTTAACTCAAAAAGAGCACTGGACAAATGAATTGTCGATAGATATAAAAAAAGAAGAAGCAATAAAGATAGAAGATAAAATAACGCAAATCCCCATTCCTTATTCGCCCCATAAAATCAATTAAATATAAGAGGCACCTGATTAACTTCAGGAAATTGTTTCAAGCATATCCCATAACATAAAGCATCCATAACCTGATAAACTGGATGAACTGGACAAATTTTAGCTCGAGTATTCAAAGAAAACTAATGTCAATCTTAAAATCAATAATTATTCGCTTCCAAAATCATGTGAAAGCTAAGTTAAAGCCAAAGAATTCAAAGGATTCGGCTTTACTCAAACTAATGACAAACCAAAGCGATAAACGAGTAAGCCAAACAAAACACTCGTGCTGAATGGTCAAAATTTATTAAAAATATAGTCTTGCGATGCCGTCTCAGTCTCATCCAAGCATACCAATACTAATCGATCTGTAAGCAACAATAAAAAAGCATAAATGCCAGCACCTAAAAGCGTAAGAATTTGTGGATGCAAGACTAAAACAGAAGAAAATAATTGTTCCAGCATCGACCCTAAAAGTGAGCAAGGCGAGTTAAAAGACCAATTTAGTGATAAAGACTCCCTTTCCAACAAACAATACTCTCACAATTAAGACTATGTTCCGGATAATATCAGCTTTCAGAATTAAGACCATTAAAAGATTCCCAATGACTATATGATCAGCTCACATGGGCCAGCCCTAAAAGAAAAAAAAGATGACTTAGATCTTAAGAAGATGGAAAATGAAAACGAGGTGGAAGTTCTCCCGCCTTTCAAAAAGGATAAGAGACACAAGTAATATCGAGTATTCGAAATAAATTCAGGTAATAAATAGAAACTGTTTAATGTTGGGTGGGAGAGGGAGAAATCGGTGGAGTCCATACTGCCAGCATCCAACGAACATATTTCTAGGGAGCACATCGTTATTCATGGGAAGGGCAGCGATATCAGCAGATGCGAAATATAAAGCATTCGCTGAAAGACATTCTATCATTTTTATATTTTAAACTGCAATCTTATGCCTAAGTTATCATATAAAATCAAATTTGGATGACAATAATGATCCATGCGCAAGCAATTACGAAAAATATTTATCAAAGACCCCCTTCGACTTCTTCCTTTTCTAGTCCTACTTTTATCATATTTTACGTTAATAAAAATATTATGAACTCAAAGTATAGCATAATTAAGCAAATAGGACAGGGGCAGTACGGACAAATATTCCTGGCAACCTTGAAGGACTCTCCAGACTCCAACCAACAGTTTGCAATTAAAAAAATCAATAATCAGAACATTGATGCCGAGCATATCCTTCTTCCTCAGATAAATCATCCGAACATCCTTCGAGTCCACTAGATAATTCGAGAATAAAGGGATATTTGCATAGTGTTGGAGTTTGCTGCTCAAGGTACGACTTTCATTAGCCAGGAGATCTTTCAGCCTATGTGTCGAACCACTTTCCTGAAGAATACATACCTGAAAAATTAATCAAAAGCTGGCTACTGCAATTGTGCTTGGCTCTTTACCATCTCCATCACGAAATCAGTCTTATTCATAGAGATATCAAGACTATTAATGTTTTGGTCATGGAAGACGGTCTCATCAAACTGTCTGATTTTGGACTGGCTAAAAAAATGACCAGTTCTGAAGATTTTGCCAAGAGCACAGTCGGAACGCCCTACTATCTTTCACCTGAGACTGTCAGTCTCGGACGATTCAACATTAAAAGCGATGTATGGGGACTTGGATGCCTAATGTATGAACTGTGCACTGGCGAAAAACCATTTAAAGGGACAGCTTTTGGTTAAATCTTTAATAATATTGTTAATGGCATTGCAGGACAGCTACCTTAATGTTATTCAGCTTGGCTTTCTAATTTGATATTATCGATGCTTTAGAAAAATGGGGAGAAACGGCCAACTGTTTAGACCATACTTTAAGACGAATAAATGAGAAAGTAGTTTGTTAGACTCAAGTCAGTGCATAAGGAATATGAAAGCTTTTCTTACCCAAAGCTAAATTTGAAAACAACCAAATATTTGGAAAGAGAAGATCGTCTTTTAGGAAATATCAAGTTGTTCAGTTAATCCTTGAAAACTGTTAAGAAATAGAGACCAATTAAAATGCATATGGAGGAAGGCTGGGGGTAGACAATGCCTACAAATTAAAACCAAAAAAAAGTAGAAAGGATTAAGTTTGCTGACCAGTCACTGAGGAGTTTGCTGTCTAAGCAGAGACTTAGTAAGGATGACAAATGAAGACTTGCATTGCCCAAATTGATAATATTAATTTAGTAATTGCACATCATAAGATTAACACTATTTTTTAGCCAAATCATCCACCGAATTTTGATTTATACTTACGAATGTCATCTTCAGTGACTGAGTTACACTATGCTTACTTTATTGATAAAGTGGTATGGGTTATTATAAACCCTTGGAATCATTCAGACTCGAAACAATAGCTGTTTTCATATCTAATAGTTTAAGATACATTCCTTCGTGAGATGAGGTTGGACAGCCAAGAAGATACCCAATTTTAGCGGTCAAAGAAGGCATGAATGGTTCAATCAAATACGAGTAAACTTTTATGATGCGAATTAAAAATGCTAAAATAATTGTTTTTCTGAATAGCAGGAGCAATACCTTTATTTATTTCTCCAAAATTCTGTTTTGCTGATATACTGATTGATAAGAAAAGAAAACTCGTTAATCATGGCTGCTCCCTTTAAAATCTATTTATTTTCCATGGCTTGTTTAAACTCAAAGAATTTAGATGAAAATGATTAAATTAAGACCATCTAATCAGCCAAAAGTTCAGCCTAACTTAATGGGAGTATAGCTGATCCATACTATTTATAAGTGTACTTTAAAACCCTATTCAGCAGATTTCCGATGCTATTTACCATCTAATTATTTGTTCTAGTTGCAAAATCGCTCCAACTAAACTCGCTATCAAAGCTTTATGGTCGATTTCGCAAAAGGTAGTAGCGCCATATTTCATTGCAAATTTATGTCTTCTGGCATTGATCTCCAAATACTCCAATGTTGTGACTTTTCGAAAATTTTCCTCCTTAATATTTAAGATACTCGGTGACAGACAGAAAAGAAGGCAACTTCCAATTTATATTAGTGCCAAGTAGGGTTGCTGGGCATATAATGCTATGAAAAAGAATGTTATCTTTTCCCATAAACTGATTTAATTACACAGAAATATTTTGTTGCTTAATCCACCAAGCCTTAAAACCCTACCCTAAAAATTAGGCCGTGATCGAAATATATCCAAGAGGTGCTTCAAACCAAACATAGAACACTTTTTTTTAGTAGCCAGTCAGAGGAACAGGAATTCCCCATTTAAGATCTCGAGTGATGCATCTGTCTGGTGAGGTAGAATTCAACCATCCTTTAGTCACTCCTTTTGCATTATTGCTCCATTTTTGACTCGAAGTATTTTAATTTAGCCATTTTGTTAAGTTATTTTTCTGTTAATTTAATTTTAAATAAAGATGGGTGGTTGTTTTAGGACTAGGGGCATGGTGGCAGATGGAGCATTTTAAATCAGTTAAATCATCGCTGATATTGTTAAAAACCATGGAACAGTTTTCGCATTGATCTCCTCTAGTGATTGATGAACATTTATTGCACTTCCCATAAACAAATCTATCTGCAAGGAATAGATCGCAATGACTACAATAAAGCTGCTCAGATTACTTTTAAATGATATTTCCGTTTTGATAATTTTGATTAAAAATCTATTGAGTTACTTCCGTATGCACAGGTGTGCTTGTCCTGCCAAAATAATCAAACGAAATATCGAACCAGTCATAAATGGACTTGTGAATATGATGAAATTTGTCACAAATCTATTGAGGAGTCGTTTTTTAAAGACGTGCTTTGACTTCCGTTGCAGTCCCATACTCATCTGTTCCACATATAAACAATACGTTGTAACCCATCAACCTGCAAAATCTAGCGTAAACGTCAGCAGATAGCACAGCTCCTATAATATTTCCCAGGTGTGGAGTATTATTCACATAAGGTAGAGCCGAAGTTATCAAGACATTCTTTTGTGATGCTGAAGGCAGTCTTTTGTTGGGAACATGACACAGTTTTTTTGAATTCAAACTCAACAAAATTTATGGATTAATGATTGCTTTTTATTTTGTGGCATTTTTCTTTTGAGAATAGGTTTTTATGAACCTTCGAAAGATAAATTTCATAAATTTTAATAATGAATTAATTATTTAATCATTATTTGAGAAGATGTACAAGCCGATTAAATTTGGGGACCGACAATGAAAGTGACTTCACTGATGAAGAATCATACACCTCTTTAATGTGCTCTTTTGAATTCTGAGAAAACACCAAATCGCTCCATGACATAAACATGCCCCATTTCACTCCTGCCTTTAAGCAATGTTCCATATCGGGGATTGGACCATTCTCTGTCATTTCTATCATCTTTTGACCATTCACTATCTTGTTTAACTGAGTAAAAATGTTTTATTGGCAGCCATAATTGTATTCCCCCGGATAACTATCATAGCCAATCAAATCCACACGGGCATTTCCAGGATACCAATCGGGCTATGGTGTACTCCAAACCCAGATAAGATTGTTGATTTAGTGAAAGACTGTGATTCTTTGAAAGATGATCCTATAAAGTGAAATTGCAGCGCTATTTGTTTTAGCACCCCACCAGAACCATTTTCCGCCTGCTTCGTGGAGTGGTCTCCAGAGCACAGGAATCTTGCTATTTTGCAATTTTTTAAGCTGAACCGCTATGGCATCAATATCTCTTATTGTTGCATTGTACTATGCTGTATTTTAAATCACAGCTTTAGAAACATCAAAATCTGTGTACTGAGTGTAAAACGTGCTTGTTCTAAGCTATCCTCCAAAAGGAGAAAACCAATGCCAAAAGAAAATAACAATTCCTTTCTTTTGAGTCACTCTATGATACCAATCTATGGCTAAATCAATAGTTCCATCATCCGCTGGTTGCCAGTTGTACCATGGATTATGAGGAGAATAATTTTGCATATCAAATCCACGGACAGTTGGATTTTTACCGATTTGATTGACAAAGTCATCGTAATGAAATGTTGTTTGACCAGAATAAGAATACTTGCCGTAATTATTGATGAGTTAGGAATAGAGCTGCTGAACTTCAGGGGAGGCATTAGGATTGACTAATTTATCAAAAGAAGAAACCAGGTACAAGCAGCACAAATATATAAGATATTTCATTGTATATAATATCTATTCCTAATTCTGAAAAGAGGTAAACTTAGCATTGGTATTTTATTATTGATGATTGACAATTACAAAATAAACAATTCAGTTTAGTTCAATAACTACTCTTATAGCAAGAATATCAGTGAGATGGATAAATAAATCAGGACTTACTATTCAAATAAGCCGTCTTTATTTATTCTTATGCCCAGTTTATATATTGTAATTTTAAATCAATGACTGAAAAAGTATTTGCGCCTTCTCAAATTCCAACTTGCTAAATATGCTCCAAATAAGCTCTGTTTCAATGCAGTGATTGCTAAAAGGCCTTTTATTGCAGCAGAGACCATCAGTTCTAGCACTGGAAAAAGAGTCATAAGAATAACTGCCACTCAAATCTTCCTCCCACTGATGATATTCTTAAGACAATTTTGGAAGTGAGAAAAAGCTATTATTAGAATTTCAGTCACACGCAGTTTTCTTAATGCTTGCTTGATGCCAAAGTTTTAGTTGGCTTATAAAAAAAGAGATTGATCGAAAGTCCTTCCGTTAGTTATGAACTCGATTATGGAGGTACGGTTTGCCTGTTAACAAAAACTTTCTTGCTGCTGAGTGATAAAAAGAGTGCAAAGTTATAGCTATAAAACTATCTTAAAGAAAAATCTTCAATGATTGAAGACTTGAAAGATATTCCAAACGTAAAACAGAAAGAAACCATCAAAGAGAAATACTACGATCATCTTCAAAAAAAATTAAATTTGATTTCTTGCATTGGGAATCTTTGCTATGCTATTGGTATGGAATGCATTTCTTACTATGTCTTATACACTGAAATCATTATGATATTCTTTGGACCAGACTCTTTTGAAGCGTCTAATTGCTATTTTTTGATTGGATGCTTTTACGCTGAGTAAGGATATTTTAAAAAAGCAATATAATGCTTCAAAAAATCAGCCAATATTCGAGGACCATTTGCCGGCGATTGTCTGTATAACATTGGAATACTGTATAAGTTACAAGGAGAATTGCCAAAGGCCCTTTAAATTCTAGAAAAAGCACTCAAGAAGAGATAAGAACAATATGGTGAATATTCAAACAAAGTGGCAGAGATAAATGAGATGCTAGGAATAATTTACACTGAACTAAACGATTTCAAGACAGCGATGCTTTAATATTAAAAAGCATTTAAATTGAGGACAACAAGTGAGAATCCTTCTGGATAGTTAGAAAACGTGCTCGATTTAATTCATGAACTCTATGAGAAACTCACTGTCTTCATTGAAGCTGGACAGCCAAAGGTTAAAAAGCCAGATATATATCTCCGTCTAAAATAAAGTATTGATAACTAAAAGTTATATTGGTAGCATCCCAAATATAAAAAAAAGATTAATTAAAATAATGACGAAAAGGAGAATAAAAAAGTTTAAATTCTCAGCAAAAGATAAGAATAAAAAGACAAACAAAAAAATAATCAAAAGTTTTAGTACAATCTAGTTTTAACTGAGTAGCTGACTGGTCAGTTGGGCTTAGCTGAACTCTTTCGTCTTTCTGAACTTCAACTCTAATTAGAAAAATGTACAACTCAATTCGGAATTATCTATACCATTGGTACATCTGCTTTCTATTAAAATTTATCACCAGAAAAGTATATATCTCTTGAAAAGGACAACAAAAAATTGTTTTAGATGATCAAATTGGAGCAGCTTAAAAAGATAAAAAATTCAGAAACATGATTATAATTTATCTTTTTGGAAAGATAACTTTCCATATATTATAAAATAAATATTTTTTACTTAATCAAATATAATCGCTAGAATAAAGCAGCTCTAGGCAGGCATTTTATTTTTAATTATCATTTACGTTATTGTTCAATGTCTTACTCCCTTTATATTGAAATATTATGTGTGTTCTGTTTAAATATTTACATTCAAATTGATTAATTTTTATCCCGTCATAGTAGCAGACAATCAAAATGTTTAAGGTATTGGCTAGCAGGCCTTTGATTTTTTAAAGTTCAGAATTTTAAATTTTAACTAATGATCTTAAACATTTTATTACCTAAAATAATAAGGGGTTGGGGTTGGGG
>Ga0302280_1000484_pt1 | contig 35200 bp, 38 predicted proteins | sample III_Fen_E1_1_FD_198771 | JGI IMG/M metagenome (GOLD analysis project Ga0302280, IMG submission 198771) | Peat permafrost microbial communities from Stordalen Mire near Abisko, Sweden - III_Fen_E1_1 | ecosystem: Environmental > Terrestrial > Soil > Wetlands > Permafrost | place: Sweden: Abisko... | reverse complement strand
GCGGGAAGACCGTGAGTAATTGCATGACGAAGGGGGAAATGAATGGAAAGTGTAAGTGTGGATTTTGAGTTGGATCAACCTCGTAGCGCTGAATGTCGTTCGGAGATCACAACACTTGTTAATGCAGCGGACATGGAAAGGTGTCGTTACTGCGATGAGATCATCGCATACTGGCATGCTTTCTGTTTTTCCTGCGGCAGATCCAACTCTGAGGCGGCAGCTGATCAGTCAGAGCAGATTTCTGACTGTGAAGCGTCATTCCATGAGAGCTTGGGAGAAGAAATGGTCTTTTGTCCTGAATGTGGGCTGTGCCTGCACCCGGCAGCGTGGCGCAGAACCATTTGTGACGAGAGCTCCTGTATCACCTATGACCTTTTTCGTCTGACTCAGCTGGTGGCAAAAGTGATTATCAACCCTCTTCGGATGGAAATCATAATCATCGCGCCATTCAACATCAAGAAATTCTGGCGTGACGTTCGGGATGTTCCGAACATCTGCAAAGTTACGCGCAGGCTACTTCTATCCAGTAAGGACAAGTTCGTCCAACTGGTTGAACAACCCGATCACTACCAGTTTGTCTATCCGCCGAAGTTCTCACCTGAGGGTGACCTCTTTGCGGACGTTGACTCGGACGAAATGATCGCATACGACAACGTATAATCCACCCCCAACCTTAAAATCCCTTCCAGGTCCGCCACAATGGCTGACTTGGAAGGGATTTAAGTTTGCCTATATTTAGTTTACCTAGAAATCAAAACCTCTATCCGATGACGAACCTCTTGGTCCTGACTTGGTAGGCCTTGGTTCACTGCGTTGTTGTCCGCTACCACTGCTACCGAAGCGCTTGCCGCCGTATGAAGGCTTTCCTGATCGCTTTGGCCCAGAAGGCTGTCGCTTGTCGCTGAACTTGCTTGGAAATCTGCTTGGTTTGTTTGGTTCTCTTGAACCACTAGGGCTTGAAGATGGAGAGAAACTCCTATCAGCAAATTTACGTGGAAATCTGCTAGGGCTTGCTGCTGGACGTCTGTCTCTGCTATGACTACGCTCACTATCAATTGTGTGTTCTAGCGCAGAATATTTTTCAGGTTCAGGAGCGGCCAATCCCATATCAGAAGCTTTCTTTACTGGCAATGTTTTTTTGATCAATCTTTCAATATCGCGAATGTCAGATCTCTGATCGGCTGTCGCGAATGAAATTGCTTTACCGGATTTTCCTGCGCGACCTGTTCTGCCGATACGGTGGACATAATCAGAAGAATTTTCTGGTAAGTCGTAGTTTATAACCAACTCGATATTTGTAACATCGATTCCACGGGCGGCAATATCTGTAGCTACGAGTACTCTGTATTTGCCCAATTTGAATCCATTAAGAGCTTCGAGTCTTTGATTTAAAGACCTGTCAGAATGAATTTCTGCGGATGTAAAGGATTCTTTTTTGAGTATGGCGGCAATTTTACGTGCGCCATGTTTTGTACGTGAGAAGACAAGTGTGCTGCCTGTATGCTCGTGTAGGGTCTTTAAAAGGAGCTGAAGCTTATCATTTTTGCTGACCATGATGATTTCCTGAGTAATCATGTTTATGGTAGAGCCAGCAGGCGCGACTTCTATGCGCATTGGTAACTGCAGATAGGTGGCTGCAATCTTAGCGATACTTTGATCCATAGTCGCGGAAAAAAGCATCGTCTGTCTTTCTTTTGGCAAATGAGGAATAATTTTATTCAGCTGTGGAGCAAAGCCCATGTCTAACATTCTATCGGCTTCGTCTAAAACCAAGACAGAGACCTGACTTAAGTTTACTTTTCTGCTGTCTATCATATCGATCAGACGGCCTGGGGTGGCAATGATGATGTGTGGATCAAGGCGCAGTGCAGAAATTTGCTTGCCCATTGATTCGCCACCGATTATTACCGCAGTTTTTAATCCTAATGAGCGACCAATCTTTTTTAAGGCGTCACTGACTTGGATTGCTAATTCACGGGTTGGTATTAAAACTAAACCCTTACCTTTAGAAACCACTAGTTTTTGCAACATAGGGATTCCAAAAGCTAAAGTTTTGCCGGTTCCTGTTTGGGCAATTCCCATAACATCCTTGCCTTGAATGGCAATCGGAATGGCCTGTTTTTGTATTGGTGTAGGGGACTTATATCCCTGTTGTGCCAATATATCCAAAAATTTAGGGGCAATACCTAAGCCGCTAAATGTTTGTATTTGTTCTTGTTCTTGCATCTTTTTATAATTTGCTTACTTTACAAAAAATCTGGTCCTGTCTTCGGATAGCTTACTTACTTGAAGAAAGGATCAGAAAAAAGGTTGAGATATATGTGTATTTAATTGATTAACTCCTTAATTAAATCATATTTTGAGGAAAAATGCAAGTCCTATGTTTTTGTGATGTGCTATAATACACCAATGAGAAACATCCAAGAAGTATTTAATGGTATACAAGAAAAGAAGAAAGAGCTTCGCGATATCAAAAAAATGTATCGGGACGCTCTGGAATCATCTGGTGAGTATCGTGATTTGAACGATAAGATTGAAGAATTAAAGGCAAAAAAGAAGCTTATTGAAGCTTCGGCTTGGGAAGACGTCGGCAGTAAGAATAAGTACGAGACTTCTAAGCTGGACATCAAACAGGATAGAGAAATGCTAACTGATTTGGCAATTAATACTTTAATGAGCGGAGAAACCGTTAAGATTGTCGATCAAGACAACAACGAGTACGAGCCAAAATTTTCAGTTGCCTTTAAAAAGACTAATGTAGTGCATCAACAACCACAATAGAGTTAACCTCCCAATCAGTCCACAGTACTAGTATTAAGGTCTTTATTAGTCGTAGCTTGCTCAAGGTAGGACTTCTTATACAGCAACACCAAGCGCCGAGGGCGTCGCAAGCTGTATAAGAAGTTCTCCCTTTCGTGTCTACGACTGATAAAGACCTTTTTCTTTTGATACTGTGGACTGATTGGAATTAAGTTATCTTTAAAAATAAATTTGTGTCTAGGTCCAGATAGATAGTGACCACCCTCTAAGTTTGTAAAGTAATAATATCCTTAGTTGGTAATCTTCCGGTTTGCCATTTGTTGAAGTAGGCTTTGGGAGTTAAATAGTTTAATGCCTGATGCGGTCTGATCTCATTCCATGTCTTTTCCCAATCAAGGATTCTTTTCTGCATCAGTGGGTATTGATCATATGATTTAACTTTGTTTCCAAGCTGGTAGAATTCTCTTTGATCAGATCCATGAGAATTCTCTACATAAGTATTCTGTTTGGGAGTTCTAGGATAGATGAAGTAGTGAGTTAAATTAATCTTTTGACAGTATTGGTCAAACTCTTTTAGGAATGGTGCGCCATTGTCAGTTTGTACTGCCTTAATTAGAAAAGGCAGAGCCTTAAAGCAGGTTTCTAAGAAGTCCTTACCATTACGTGAAGACTGGGATTTGTAAACCCTTAATACTCTAATCTTTGTCAGTACATCAATGGCAGTAAACTGATACAATTTGTTTCCATTTGGCAGCATAATATATTTAGTATCAATCTGTACTAAATCCCCAGGATTAGCTATCTTTAGACCTCTCTGGAATCTTAACCTTGGCTCTAGAGAAGCATATCTTCTCTTAGCAGATATCTTACTACTAATGAGTTCACGTCTCTTAAGTATCCTGCCTATGGTTGAAGCTGATACTTTGATTCCATCTGAATCAAGCAATGTTCTAATCTTGTATTTAGACCAAGCAGGATACTTCTTCCTGGTACTTACTACAGATGCAACAGTCTCCCAAGGAGTAGCACTTGTTCTTAAATGTTTAGGTCTATGTGAACGGTCATTTAATCCAGATATCCCTCCTACCTCAATCTTCTTGATCCATCTCCGCAGTGTCAATCTTTGAATACCAAATCTTCTAGATGTCAGACTAATGTTTTTACCATGTTCCCGATACCAATCAAGTATCTTTAATCTCTTCTTGGTCTTGGGGGTGGCTTCTGCCAATCTTGCTACTAAAGCAGCTCTTGGCAGTATTGATCCATATGTAGTCATATGAATACCATATCTACCTTTCATAAATTTCTCCAGTCAGGTGGATACTATCATATGGACCAGCGCAATTTGTTGCAAAATATGGTTTTGTGGTAAAATGTGGGCATGCAACAAATATTTTCTTTGTATACTAATTTCTTAACGAATTTTCCGCCGACATTGCAGCCATTTGTTTCCTTCCTTTTGGCAATATTTATCCTGTATGCCGTCGTGAAGATTCTGCAAAGAGACTTTATATACATCATATTGTTAGTGGTTTTGCTACCAGCCTCCGTACCTATCTTAATGAATATATTCAATTCGATAGTTTCCATAATAAAGTATCTTTTAGCTAAATAAATTTAATAAAAAAGTCCCTCGGCTATCGGGGGATTTTTTGTTGTGGATAAGTCCATACCAAAATAAATAAATTAGCAAATTCCTTAGCTAATTCATAAATTGACATAGGGTGAACGAACGTATACTATGCTTGTATATGAGCATCACACAAAAACAAGAAAATCTTTTGAAGTATATTATTTCTGAGATCAGAGATAATGGATTACCACCGTCAGTTTCAGAGATGACTTCTTTCTTAAGCCTCAAATCCAAAAACTCAATTGCAAAAATGCTCAAGCAATTAGAAGAAGAAAAATATATTTTGATTAATGGCAAGGCCAGGGGAATTACAGTTTTAAAGACTCTGGGCGAGTCTTTGCAAAAAGGAATGTTCTCAGTTCCAATCGTTGGTTCAGTTCAAGCCGGAATGCCCATGCTTGCCGAACAAAATATAGAAGATTGGGTAAATCTACCGGAAAATCTAGTTAGATCTCGGCGTGACGTATTCTTACTCAGAGTCAGGGGAGATAGTATGAAGAACGCAGGTATTCTAGAGGGGGACCTGGTGATAGTTAGACCTATAAAAGAAGTTAAACATAATGATATCGTTGTTGCTTTATTGCATGACGAAGCAACGGTCAAGAGATTTATAAAGATTCAAAATAGGGTCTACTTAAAGCCTGAGAACGATAATTATAAAAACATTTATCCAAAAGAAGAATGGACTGTACAAGGAAAGGTCGTTGGGGTTATCCGCCAATTAGAATAAAAATATGTCAGAAGCAGACAAGATAAAAATCAATATTATAGATAATATGCGCCGACTATGTGCGCATTGTATGAACGGTAAACAACATTATTGCGCATTCCAAGAGCTCGAAAATAAAATAATGAATTTACGCGGAGTACCTCTGATGGTCAACAACGAATTTAGAGGGATGCTAATAAAAAACAAATAAGCGTTAGTAATTTTTTAAAAGGAGGAATATGGAGGCCGTTTTAAAGTTATCTAATTTACCTAAAAAAGAAAGACCACGTGAACGTTTTGAGTTAAAAGGATCTTCAGCAGTTTCGCTTAGAGAGTTATTGGCTATATCTATCAATAATGGTAACAAGCAGAATTCCGCTTTAGACATTGCGGACAAGATGCTATCGGACTTTGGCGCATTAGAAGAAATTGACAAAGCCTCTATCGCCAAGCTCTGTTCTTGTGCTGGTATAGGTTACGCAAAAGCCATTAGGATTAAAGCTGCTCTAGAATTAGGCAAACGTTTTTACGCGGAACAAGGTCGTATAAGAGAAAGTATCTTTGATAGCGCGCAAGCCTTTCAAATAGCTTCTTATTATTTAAAAGGGAAGATGCAGGAGCATTTACTGCTCTTCTGCCTTAATGTCCGCGGTGGTTTGATTTCTGAGCCGGATATTGTATCTATGGGGATTCTGGATGCTTCATGTATTCATCCTCGGGAGATATTCAAAAAGGCAATAGAAAAATGCGCCGCAAGAATTTTGCTGGCGCACAATCATCCTTCGGGGAGTTCCGATCCTTCCGCCGAAGACTTACATACTACTAGTATTGTTTATAAGGCCGGGACTCTTTTAGGAATAGAATTGATTGACCATTTGGTAGTTGCGGGAAATTCTTTTTGCAGTATAAGAGAATTTGATGCTGATTTATTTTCAGCTTAGCTTTTGTACTTTTGTACCATCGCTGGTGTCTAATACTTCAAAACCAAATTTTTCTATTTCTTTTCTGAGTTTATCGGAATGACTATAATCTTTTTCCGTACGTGCCGTATCTCGCTCTTTTATAAGAGTGGCCACCTCTGCTGGAATTTCTAATTTTTCTTCGGCTGTTGGTGCAATTAGAACTAGACCTAAGATATCTTCGAATTCTTTAAATGTATTGATCTTTTCCTTATCTGACAGGTTGGACTTGAATATTTCTGATATCAACGCTAAGGCAGAAGGTGTGTCCAAGTCGCTACTCATATATTCGTGCAATTTTGCTACGAATTCATTATCAGTTGCAGGTTTTTCTATCGCAGAATCCCAATGGTTATTTAATATCTGTTTGATCTGGGCACGAATATTATTCAAACCGGCCTTTGCCGCTAGTAGACTTTCTTCAGTCACATTCAACTTACTCTTATAATGTGACTGCAATATAAGAAAACGCAGGCTTTGCCCGTCTCCTAAATGCTTATTCTTTACATCCTCAAGAGTGTAAAAATTCCCTAAGCTCTTGGACATTTTTTTACCATCAACCATTATATGTCCAGAATGTAGCCATTGTCTGACAAAAGGTCTATATATTGGTTCTGCCTGAGCTATCTCATTAGTATGGTGTGGGAAAATCAAATCAATTCCTCCGGAATGTATGTCTGTACCAAGGGGGAATTTTAGATAGTTTATAAGGGTGCATTCTATGTGCCAACCCGGTCTGCCCATGCCAAGTATAGGATGATCCCAATAAATATTTCCATCATTTGGAACATGCGCCTTCCATAAGGCAAAATCCGCTATATTTTCTTTATCGTATTCATCAGAAGAAATTCTTGCTCCGGCTCCGGGTTTTGTTCCCGCCAAGAAATCTGCTCCGACTAAAGCGCCATATGTGCCGAACTTTTCCTGGTATTTGGAGATACTAAAATATGTCGAGCCGTCTTCGGCTTTGTAGGCAAATCCTAGATCTATAAGCCTCAGTATGAATTTTTGAATTTCCGGAATCACATCAGAAACATTTACGAATTCGATTTTGTCCTTATCTACACCTGTTTCTTCTAGATCTTTCATAAAAGCCTTGGTGTATGTGCGGGTAAATTGAGCGAGTTTATCAGTATCGGCTTCGTTCCCAAACATAGATAAAGTGCCATTTATAGTCTTATCGTCTATATCGGTTATGTTCATGACCCAGCGAGTTTGTATGCCATTAAGCTCTAAAGCACGCACCAAAATATCAGCAGTAATAAAAGCCCTGAGATTGCCTATATGCGTGAAATTATACACTGTGGGACCACAGCTATAAAAATTAGCTTTGCCTGATACATTTGTTTGTATAGGCTCGATTTGTTTACTGGCGGTATTGAAGATTTCCATGTTCATGTCTGGATTGTAACACGCCTGGCATTTGTTTGACTACATCCAACGTTTGCGTCGGAAAAAGAATATCATAACAGCAGAAGCTAACGCGGCAATGGCGAAAACAATCCAAAATCCATAGTGATTATTCTCAAACGGTTTGCCAAGCATGTCTAGGCTAAATAAAAAGATTATCAAAGTTGCAGGGAAAAATATTCCAGATATTATAGTGTCCGTCTTTGTTATTTGATTCAGGACATTAGTAGCTAAAGACTGATTTGCATCTTGCAATGATTCTATGGTTTCTTTTTGAATAGCTAAAATATCCCAGATATTTTCAACGTGTTCCGTGAGGTTCGTGTAGTATTCCTTACTATCCGGAAAACTGATATATGTTTCTTTGGCGTTCATCAGTTTACGCAAAATCAAATAATGAGTCTTCATGATTCTGCGGACATCGATGATATTCCTCTTCATTTGGGCAATGCGGCGAAGCATCTTTATCCCCAAGTCATGGAAAATATTTTTTTCCACTTCGTCCATATCTTTGCTGATATGGTCCAAAATAGGGAAGCTTCTGCGCAGAAGCGATTCTAATATATGATATAACAGAACACCGGGATTCTTACCCATCCAAGCTGCGCGCATCTCGGCATCATTGGCAGCGGCGTTAACGGCGCCAGTCATTGTATACATAGAACCATCATGAATGGTTATCAAATAATTTTTTCCTATAAAAAAATTAACTTCCGTCGGGGTTATCTCGGCAGCATTGCGCTTGTATACAGGGAAGAGCAAGACTATAAAAATATAGTCTTCGCGTTTCTCTATCTTTGAATGCTGGGATGTTTCCATGACATCCTCATAATCCAACGGATGAAAATCATACTCATTTTTGAGATATGAAATCTCGTCAGTGGTCGGATTAATTATGTCTATCCAGCGTAGATTTTTTGTATGTATGATTTTTAAAGCCATTTTAAATTTATTTTGATTTCATTGCGTCCGCTTTTACTTGTTTTGGCTCTTTTGTGCCAGTAGTTGCGGTCTTTACAATTTCTTATGCATGTATTATAGTATGTGGTTCGTCATATAGGCAAATTTTTGTTATAATATATACAAATGTCCACAATAAATCCAAATTATAATACTCCAGCTAATTCAACAGAATCAGACCCTCTTAAGTCCGCGGAACATCCGGGGATAATTGAAACCGATCTGGAAACTCCAATAACTGGGAATGAAGCTGTTGAATCTAATAATGTAGCAGCAGAATTAGCCGCAGAAGGTTTGCACGCAGAATTGACCGAAGAAGAAAAGAAGTCCGCGCTTGGAGCGATCATCGGCGGTTCTGACACGGCAGGTAAGATTATGAATGCTTCCGCTGCAGGAAGAGATCCTAAAGAAGTGATAGCCGATATTTATCAAAGTCCAGATTTAACTCCGCATCAAGTCCTGGAAAAAGGTGAGGACCCTTCAAATATCGTAGAAGGTTTGTACGGAAAACCTACAAAATAAACAAGTAAAAATTTAAAAGAAATAAAAATAAAAAATGTTTCCAATACTGGCTGTAAATCAACTTACTTTGCTTATAGGAATATTCATTTTTTTGGTGGCGGCTTTTGTGGCCGTTTTTTTGCATTTTTTGTTTGAACATCTGAGATATACAAAACATATCGTTCCTAGGGCAAAGAACTCCGTGTTCTTGGAGATACAAATTCCAAAAGAGAATTCTGGAGAGAATCAATCCGGTAAAACAGAAACTTCAGAGGAACGCAATTCAATCATAGCTTTCGCCGAGCAGGTTTTTACCAACCTTTCTTCGGAAGCTCTTGGCAGTAAAGGTGTCGGTGGAAGATATGACAATTATATTTCTTTTGAGATTGTCGCTCTAAGTAAAAAAATCTCATTTTATATAAATTGCCCAAGAGATTTGCGCGACCTGCTGGAAAAGCAGATTCATGCGCAATATTCCAGCGCGCAGATTGACGAGGTTCAAGCATATAATCCTTTCGTCCTGAACGCAAAACAGGCAGCCTCAGAGCTAGTTCTCCAAAAGGATTACGCCTATCCATTCCGTACATACAAGCAGATGGAATCTGATCCTCTGAATGCTATTACAAATGCTATGTCCAAGCTAGATGAGGACCAGAGTGCTATCTTGCAGTTAATTATCAGTCCTGCCGGAGAGAGATGGCGCCTCCATCCTCATACCATGGCAATGGAGATACAGCAGGGTAAGAATCCAAACGAAGTCGGTAAGAGCGAATTTAGCAAAGTTTTCAGCAGTTTTCGTTCAGAAGCGGCTCATTCTTTAGGCTTGTCATCAGATAACAAGAATCAGGAAAACCGTGAGAATATGGATTTGACTGGAAATTATTCGGCGATACATCTTACTCCAATGCAGCAGGAGATAGTCAAAAAGTTTGAAGAGAAAGCTTCCCGTCCGGGTTTCTATTCTAATATCAGGTTGATTACTTCAGCACCAACGCAAATTGATGCGGATAGCGCCATGCGTAATTTGCTCTCGTCTTTTATGCAATATTCCATGCCGCCGTTCAACGGTTTTAAGGTTTTAAAGAGAAAGACAAAAGTAATCGTTGTCGATTATATTTTTAGAGTTTTCAAAAAATCAAAGAATGTTATTTTAAATACCGAAGAGCTGTCTAGTATTTGGCATCTGCCGACAAAATTCATGGAAACGCCAAATATAAAATGGCTTATGTTTAAAAAAGCTCCAGCTCCGATTAATGCTCCTGAATCGGGTCTGCGTCTAGGGACTAATACTTTCCGTGGAATCAGCACGCCGATTCATATTTCTAGGGATGATCGTCGCAGACATATGTACATAATCGGACGAACCGGCACAGGTAAATCCGAATTCATGAAGAATATGGCCATTCAGGATATTCAAAATGGCGAAGGTGTCTGCGTGATTGATCCTCATGGTGATTTAGTCGAAGGTATTTTGGAGCATGTTCCAAAAGAACGTGCCGAAGACATCATATTGTTCGAACCTTTTGATGTGGATAGACCGATGGGTCTGAACATCCTGCAAATACGTAATGAGGAAGAAAAGGATTTTGCCGTTCAGGAAATGATCTCCATTTTCTATAAGCTTGTGACCGATCCAGCCATGCTTGGTCCGATGTTTGAGCATTATATGCGCAATGCCATGCTTGCGCTGATGGCTGACGAACAACATCCTGGAACAATAGTCGATATTCCAAAAATATTCACTGATACGAAATTCCAAAAGTATAAAGTGTCATTGGTCAAAGATCCTGTCGTCAGGGATTTTTGGGTAAACGAAATGTCTAAGGTTTCTGACTTTCATAAATCAGAGATGCTTGGTTATCTTGTTTCTAAAGTTGGGCGTTTTGTGGAAAACAGTATGATGCGAAATATCATCGGTCAGTCAAAATCATCTTTTGATTTCCGTGATGTCATGGATAATAAAAAAGTACTTTTGCTTAATTTGGCAAAAGGGAAGACAGGGGAAATAAACTCTAAACTTATCGGTTTGATTATCGTTTCTAAATTACAAATGGCTGCACTTTCTCGAGCCGATATGCCAGAAGAGGATCGCAATGACTTCTACCTCTATGTAGATGAGTTCCAAAACTTTATCACGGATTCCTTTGCGACCATATTATCCGAAGCGCGCAAGTATCGATTGGACTTGACCATCGCTCACCAGTACATAGCTCAGTTGCAACAATCGGCTGGCGCTGCTGGTGCTGGCTCAAATGGTTTGAAAGATGCCGTCTTTGGTAACGTAGGTACAGAAATAGCCTTTCGTATAGGTGTGGAGGATGCAGAAGTCATGGCAAAAGAATTTGCCCCTGTATTCAACTCTTACGATCTTCTTAACGTCGATAGATATAATGCTTATGTAAAGTTAATGATAAACGGTACGAGCTCGAAACCATTCAATATGGCGACGATGCCTCCGTTTAAGGGTGGTTCAAAGGATATAGCTGATGCAGTAAGGAACTTATCCAGATTAAAATATGGAAAAGCACGCGCAGATGTGGAAAAGGACATATTAGAGGCTAGTCAGGTCGCCGAAGGAGAAGAGTTAATTTAATTTGCTTTTGCCAATGAATCTGTTATAATGCCCATAATAAAGTTTCCAAGAATAGAAAAAAATACAAAAATTTAAAACAAAAGAACACAAGGAGTTTGCATGGACAAAAAACCAAATTTAACGCTTATAGCGCAGTTCATAGATGCAGCAGAAAAAAGTTTAAGATCTGCCAAACAATTGATTTTCGATAGTGATGGTGGAAAAGAAGCTTCGATGCAATCTGCAGAAAAATTCACAGAAAAAGCCCAAATGCTTTCTGTCTCTGATGGTGGAAAAGTAATCGAAGGTGTTTTTGACGGTCAGAACATGCTCGGACCAGATAGTAAGCAGTATCCTGTCCCGGCAAACTATGCTTCTAAGAGCAAACTTATCGAAGGCGATGTTCTCAAACTTACAATATCCGAAGATGGTTCATTCATATACAAACAGATTGGACCTGTAGACAGAAAGAAGATTATTGGATTGCTCACTCAGGATGAGAAGGGCGACTACCGAGTTATCGCCGACGCAAAGACATATCGTGTTCTGCTTGCTTCAATCACATATTTTAAGGCTGAAGCTGGAGACGACATCACTATAATCGTTCCTGAAGGTCAGGAATCTCAATGGGCAGCCGTAGAAAACGTCATAAAAAAAGTTGGAGTCTCTGCTGATGCGGAAATGGGCGTTCCTGATGATGATGAATATGAAAAAAACGTAGACCCGTATGGTAATAAAAAGGGCCAAGCCGTAGAAGAAGAGGATGGTGAAGGCATACACGAACCTACAGACAATCCGAATTATCAAGACGAGCAGACAGACGATGATAGTGATGTAGATGAAATATAATACAAAACGGGTAGCAAAATTTTTAATAGTTGGAATAATTAATACGGCCATTAACTTGGTCGTATTAAACTTGTTGATTTTGATTACATCTCGTGGACGATCCGGAACTTGGTTCACGATTTATCAGACGATTGGTTTTTTGTTAGCGACTGTTAATAGTTATTTGCTTAACAAGTATTGGACTTTTGAACATTCCAAGGATAAAACGGTTAGTGAATACACAATATTCTTTTTCATAAGCTTCATAGGATTATTGCTAAATGTAGGTTCGGCGTCTCTGTTGGTTAACGCTATACATAAGTACCTTATTGCCGGCAGCCTAGAAGAAAAATTAATGCCTTCTTTGGCTTCTCTCTTTGGAACAGTCGTCAGTTGGCTCTGGAATTATAACGGTTATAAGCGCATTTTCCATAAGAAGATTTAAGGTGTTATAATCTAAACATGTCCAGCCTTTACCGCGATTATCGACCACAAACTTTCTCTGAACTTATCGGTCAGGAGCATATTAAGCGCACCCTGCAGAACGCCGTGTCTCAGGGTAGTTTTGCGCATGCCTACCTTTTTACTGGTCCCAGAGGCACAGGCAAGACCAGCACGGCTAGAATCCTGGCTAGGGCTATCAATTGCGAACATGCAAAAAATGGTGAGCCTGATAATAAATGTCATATCTGTACCTCTTTTATAGAAGGCAACTCTTTGGATCTTTTGGAAATAGATGCCGCATCAAATACCGGAGTAGAAAACATTCGTGAGATCACTGAGCGATTGGCTTTTAGCCCGGCAGAAGCAAAGTACAAAGTTTTTATTATAGATGAAGTGCACATGCTTTCTAAGGGCGCATTCAACGCTTTGTTGAAAACTTTAGAAGAGCCACCAGCGCACGCAGTATTTATTTTGGCGACAACAGAAGTCAACAAAGTACCAGCTACAATTATTTCTAGAACTCAAAGATTCGATTTTGGCAGAGTGAACGCCGAAGAACTTTTTGAACATCTGAAGATGATCGTCAAGAAAAATAAGATAGACGTAGATGAACCGAGTTTAAAATTAGTTGCACAAGCCGCCGAAGGCGGCGTGCGCGATGCTCTTTCTATTTTAGACAAACTTTCTTCTTTTGGCGGTAAGGTGACTTTATCAGAAACAGAATCGTTGCTTGGTCTGACCAATCAATCTTTTATTAGACAGATATTGGATTACATTATCGACCGCGATGCAGCCTCTGCAATCGACCTGCTCCATTCACTATTGCAATCAGGATTAGACCCCGCACAGTTCAATCGCGAGCTCTTAGAATATTTGCGCAAACTCCTTGTCTATTCAATTGGAGCAAAAAAAGCTTCGGCATCTTTTGACTCCATGGAAGGTGAAGGTTTTATAGATTTTCTCAAAGAACACTCGTCTAAAATTCCTGAATCACGTCTTTTACATATCATCAGATTATTTTTGAGAGCGCACAAAGACTTTGAAAGTAGTCCAAGTTTGGAATTACCTTTGGAAGTCGCAATCGCCGAAGCCTGTATGGTTGTCGAGCCGATTGTTACCCAGATAAGATCGAACCCTACAAACGTTGGTGGAAATTCAATATCATCGGCACCAAAAGAAACTCCTAAATTCACTAAGCCTGTGCAAAAGATTGATAATACAAATTTAAAAGCAGAAGTAGCCGAGATAGAAGAAGAGATTGAAGCGGCAAAAGATGTTGTTATGGAAGAGCCAAAACAAGAAAATAAAATTGAGCATGTGGCTACATCTGGGAAGATCGTTAATTTAGAAGATATATTGGCAGTCTGGCCCGCGCTACTCCAAGAAATAAAAGTAGTAAATAGCCCAATGCTCGCATTGATGAAGTCGGTATCTGTTAAAAGCTGCGAGAACAATCATTTGGTTATGGTTTGTGAATACGCCTTTCACAAGGACAGCTTGGAAAACGTAAAGAATAGGGAAGTGCTTGCCGGGGTCTTCAATAGACATTTTAATACAGAGTTCAGCTTTGAAGTTCTTATAGAGAAAAAAGAGCAAATTAAAGCTGATACCGCCGAAGCCGCCCTGCAAATTTTAGGTGGGGAATTAGTATAACTTTTGAACTTGATAAACAGTTTGCAAACACAAATAAAATTGAATAATCAAGAGTTGGTTTATGATTTAAAAGTCAGTCAGCGCGCTAAAAGAATGCGCATCGCGATTTATTGTGATGGCGCAGTTGTTGTGACTGCCCCAAACGGCGTGAATGGCAATCTCATTGAACAGTTCATTTTGAGAAAAGCCAGATGGATTTTTGATAAGCTTGATTATTTTAAGGCGCGCGGAAATCATCCTTTCGTCAGAAGCGGTAAAGGGGAATTCTTAAAATATAAGCAAGAGGCATTAGTATTAGCCAAAAGTAGGGTTGAATATTTTAATGAAAAGTACGGATTTAAATTCAATAAAATAAATATCAGAAACCAAAAGACACGTTGGGGGAGCTGTTCACGTAAGGGAAATTTGAATTTTAATTACAAAATCGCTCTATTACCGGAGCATTTAGCGGACTATATTATTGTGCATGAGCTTTGCCATTTGAGAGAATTCAATCATTCAAAAAAGTTTTGGAATCTAGTCGCTCAAGAGATTCCCGATTATGCGCAGCACAGAAAAGAGATAAACAATACGATGCAGTAGTGCTATAATATATTTAATAAACCTATGACATATCTAAAAGTTATCACAGGTCCGATGTTCTCGGGCAAAACAGAAGAGTTGATTCGTATTTTGCATCGCAGCCAGATTGCCGGTAAGAAGATATTGGTAGTTAAGCCAAAAATAGATACGCGTTGCGGCAATGAAATAATTTCACGTAAAAAAGCCACTCCCGATACGCAGAAATTTACAAAGTTCATGGATTTTCCAGCTGAACCGATAGGTTCCGCTGAAGAATTAGGTAATTTAATTGAGCAACATCAGCCAGATATTTTAGCTTTGGACGAAGTTCAATTTTTCCAATCTTGGATTTTTGATTACATCCACAATTTGTTAAGAGAGAAATCTCAAAGCGAGCTGACGATTATAGCCGCAGGCTTGGATATGGACGCTTGGGGTAAACCATTCGGTCCCATGCCTCAGTTGCTGGCAATTGCCGATGAAGTCCAAAAAGAAACGGCAATCTGTTTTGTCTGTAAAAAACCAGCTAACATCACGCAAAAATTAGTGAACACTGGCAAAACCGTAGAAGTAGGCGACGCTGATATCTATGAAGCACGATGTAGGGTTTGTCATACTATTCCGGAGTAGATACTAAACTTTTTTATTTAAGTAAATTTTCAAACCGTCTAGTATTCCTTCTTTAAAATATTTTTCCAATTGTATATTGCTTAAATCTAACCATTTATAAGCAATATGTTCTTCGCTTATCTTAATTTCACCACTTAGATAATGACCGATAAAAAATAAGTATAAGACGTGGAGGTCTTTTTCTTTGGATTGAGTATATTCAGCTAAAATGATTTTTCTACCAGAAGCAACTATATCTGGATGAATATCAACTAAAATCTCTCCGGTTTCTTCTTTGACTTCCCGTTTTAATATATCTACAAAAGAAGTATCAAGTTCGTCAGTGTTAATTCGTCCACCGGGTAAATCATAGAACCCAGCAAAGGCTCCGTAATCTGTAGCTTTTAAAGTCAAAACTTCATTTTTATCATTCAATAAAATTAGCTTTAAAGATACTTGATAAAGGTCTATTTGTGAAGGCATGGTTGATTATTTAATTCCTAAAATTCTATTATAAAATTCATATTTTCTTTTTTGGTATTCATGCCTATTTAAGCCATGGGCAGTCTCTTTTATTTTTCTGTATTCTTCCAAAATTGAAGGATTATCTCGCAATAGTTCAAAAGTTTTCTTTTGTTCTTTTATTTGTGGGGAATCCTTATCGGTTAGATAAATATCAATATCGTATCCGTCCTTCTTAAATTCCCAGCGGATATTTTTACGGCCTATCTTCAAAGGCTGTCCCAAGATCTCAATAAATTTAGGTAGATGACTATCAAAGTTTTCTATTTTATCCAAGACACTTATATCTATATCGTTCTTACCAGCTATTCCTAAAGCCGACGCCCCTGTGTAGAGAACTTCTAATTCGGGAAAATGATTTTTAATTTGCGCGATAAGTTCTCCCGCTATCTTGTGGGTATTGGGGTCCCAAGGGCTTACCGTAATAGGATCATCGGGTAACGTCTGTAAATAATTTTCTTGTTCAGTTGTAAGCATAATCGTTTTCCAAATCAATACAAGTCTTTAGATAATATTTCTTTAGACCAAGCCCTTGCTGGAGTTGAATCAATTTCGTATAAACCAATTTTTGTAAATGTAATATCAGAAATATTTATATTTTGCTTCTTTAAATTTATATTATGTTCAATATCTCTAACCAAAGTAATATGGGGTTTATAAGAAACTCCTTCGTGTTCAGGTTCTACTGTCATGGTGTTTTCTTTAAGGTCGGCAACTATACGGTTATGGTAATTTATTAAGTCTATACTTTCTAAACCCAAAGCATAAACCTCTGTCCAATGATAAAGTTCTTTTACGCTTGCTTGAATTTTACCAATGTTAAAGTTTTCGAGAAAATCTTTTAAATATTTTTCATCTCCATTTAGTAACTCAAAACGTTTCTTAAAAGTAAGATGTGGTAACAGCCCATCAATATATTTTGCACCTACTAACTTTTCACGCAATTCAATAATTGCATCCGTTGTAGTATTATCGGGAAATAAAAGAAATGTGTAATTTTTCATTCTTATAGATAACTGAAATAAATTTTCTATCTATAGTTTATGATAATGAAGTTCTTTTGTCATATTCTTGTTCTGAAATGGAATTACCCAATAAAAAATCACCAGTAAATACAAGGTGATTTTTGGCTGCAATTGTGGGACGAAGTTGAAATGGAAATAGTCAAAATTATATAACAAAATCAAATACCCGCGGAATCTGCATTTCTGCAAACTCCACGGGTATTCTGTAATATGGTGGCCTAAAGGCTACCGTTCAGTCTCATTTCCAACCACAGTCCAGTGAACAACGGGACTACTCCTTCGAACCAAATACTTAAAATCAGTAAAGGTAACGAATGGAATTTTAGCGCGTTCAGCCTCCCAAGCACCTGTTGACCCATCTTGGGAACAAGTTATAACGATCTTGAGTCCAGAATCCCAAGAAGGAAACTCACAAGTTACATCTTGAATTACATAGCCATGCTCTGAATCGCGCTCTGGAGAAAGAGTGAACCGCTTAAAGTCGATGTTCTCGACAAAGCCTATTTTGTAAAGCTCTGCCAAAGCCTGAATAGTAGCTGCGATGACCTGTTTCAAATTGGTAACTGCGGGCATGTGAAGCTCCTTTCAACATCATGTTGAAAAACTGGTTTTTGTTGATCCAAGACATCATGTCTCGGGGCTTATTGAAAATGATAAATCCTCCGATTTATTTTGAATAATTTATTGACCCTTCCAAATTCACAAATAGCTTTATGAACTTAGAAGGGTTGATGAGCGTTGCAAGTACGCTCATCAGTATGGATTGATATGAAATGAATTTTTTGGCTCTTGCATAGCCAGTGTTTGCTATTCGGCGCGAACCACAGAATCTGTGGCTGGGACAATTTCCAGGTATCCTGCTTTCAGGAGATCCTGAGCAACATAGTCCCACCAGTAGTTCTCGGCCAAGTCTCGCACGCTGGGGAAATGCCACTCGATTTCAGGAAACAACATTCTCAGCATCTCCTTGTAGCTCTTAGGGTAGCCGTAGCAGCAACACTGATAGACAAGGATGCTCTTTGGCATCGCCTCCTGCTTTTTCAGAAGTTCGTGCAGCCAGGATTTTGCCCGTTCGCCTTTTGGAACCGATGTTACACCCATCGGGAATTCGTAGGTAGGTTCAGGTGTCGAGCCCCAGTTGTCGCTGGAGCATGGACCACAGATGACCATGTCGATCGGCTGTTTGAAGACGAGAGAGTCTGACGGAAAGAGTTCGGGACTCTGTCCGTGCCGACGCTTTTCAATTACGTCGGGTACTCTCACTCGAAGAGATCCATTTAAGGTCTCCAGAAATTCCTGTGATGAGTGTGCAAACATCATTTCGTGTATCCTCCTTGTTTTTGTTAACCACCTAAATTTACAAATGATTTATAAATTTAGGTGGATAACAAATATGTTGTATAGTACCATAAATAATTAGACTTGTCAACCATAGGAAAATGGATAATAAAGTATGTACTCGTAGTAGTTTTTCCGGGCCGCCCGAGGCTAAAGCCTCGTGCACTTCCTCTATGATTTGCTGCACTTCGTTTGCAAATCAAATTAATGAAGGTCGGGCATCGAACCTGCGAATGCAACTTAGGTTCTCGCACCTACACCAAAGCAGCCAAAATAAAAACAGGAATTAATCCTGTTTTTATTTTGGCTGTGGCGCACGGACTAGTGCCAAGTTTATAGCAATCTTATAAGGGGTTTTGGGTGGTTGGCAAAATAGCAAAATTGACCCCGCTCGGTCAGAATAAAAAGTGACAAAAGTGACACAGGTTGAGGCCTTTTGGACTGTCACTTTTTAGCATTAATAGACATTATTAGACAGTCCTTTGGTAGTAGCATTTTAGTATCTAATAATGGGACACTTGGGATGAATGGGACAGAATGAGACACTATTAAGCGTATTTCAGGTTTGTCCCATTTTTACGTTCTAATCAATAGAATTAAGGGGTTTTGAGTGGGGTACTGATATTTTTCCGTGTCCCATTTGCTTTTAGTGCCTCATTATAGTCTGTTATGGATTTTGACCTGGACTAATGATGAGGTCTGCGTCATCAGTGTTGTTAGTAGCACCTTGCGGTAAGGCTACTGACAATAAAGCAAAACAGTAGATAGACGGCTGTAAGAACAACCTTTCCTAAATCCAATACAGCAGGACAGCTGAGGACATGGAAGAAAAAACCACGAAGTAATCCGCAAGGGCTAATTACGTAATTATATCTATAAAATAAAAAATAGAGCTCGAATCTCACTGGTGTGGTGAAATCCGAGCTCTGCTCTTGTTAGAGAGTGACGCACGTCTGTCTTTTTATGGAGTCAGACGGTGTGGCCCTCGAAAGAGGAATGAACTGTCACGAATGCTTTTGAGTTCAAGTAGTTGCATGAGCAGGCGAGCGAGACCTAAACCATAGCCTCCATGTGGTGGCATGCCGAAACGGAAGAAGTTGAGGTAGTCGCGTATTGATTCTGGATCTACGCCTTTTTCTTGTGCCTGGGCAACGAGCTTGGTATAACGGTGTTCACGTTGTCCACCGGTGGTTACTTCTACGCCTTTCCAAATGAGATCAAAGGACTTAGTAATGGTTTGGTCGTGTTCCGGACGCATATGATAGAACGGCCGGACCGAAACAGGGTAATCGGTCACAAAAGCAAATTCGTGACCAAGCTCCTGTTTTACGTATTGTGATACACGACGTTCGCCTTCTGGATCCAAATCGCCCTTGGTCTCCCTTGGAACCTGATAACCCATTGCAGCGGAGTAGTTGTAAGCATCCTTGATGGTGATTCGTGGAAAGGGCAGTTTTGGAATCGAGACTTCGACACCAAAAGTTTTCCTGACTGCTTCTCCATGTTCTTCAGAGATAACCCGAAGTGTCTGGGCTAAACAGCGTTCCTGCATAGTCATAACATCTTCGTGTGAATCGATCCATGCCATTTCTGTGTCGATACTGGTGAATTCTGTGGCATGGCGTGTAGTCAGAGAAAGCTCTGCCCTGAATGCGGGTCCAATTTCGAATACTCGGTCAAAGCCACTTCCCATAGCCATCTGTTTGTACAACTGGGGGCTTTGGGCGAGACAGCATGGACGACCGAAATAATCGAGTTTGAAAACCTCTGACCCTCCTTCGCTTGCTCCTGGTAAGAGTTTAGGTGTTTGGATCTCGATGAATCCTTCTTTGCGCCAAAATTCTCGCATGGCACTCAAGGCAGTCGTCTGCACTTGAAATACTAAAAGGTTCTCGGGTTGACGTAGGTCCAGTTGTCTCCAATCAAGTTTGAGTTCTGTTGAAGAATTGTTATCGATAGGTATCGGACTCTCCGCAATGCCTACGACATCTACACTCTGTAGAACAAGCTCAATCGGATTGAGTTTGACGTTTGGGTTGTGAACTACCTTACCGATAACCACGACAGCAGACTCTACTGTGAGATTTTCGATAGTTTGGGTTAGTATCTCGCTGTTTTGGCGCTCGTGAATTACCTGCACGAGTCCAGTACGGTCACGGATAACCAAAAACTGCATCCGTTTTTGCTTGCGGATAGTTTGCACCCATCCACAAACAGTGACCGTTTCGCCCACCTTACCTTCAAGAGCACTAATGAACGTGCGGTTCATGGTGATCCTCCTTTTTTGTGTGAAAGAGTATTATAAATATTTTAGATGATATTGTCAAATGCCCTCTGTTGACCAGGGTATTTTTACAGGAGTAATCGTGATATAATGAACGAAATATATCTCAAATAAAATTATCGAGAGTATTATTTTTTAACTAAATGGCTAATATTTTATTAATTGAACACGGTGGTCCATTAAAGCGTTTTACGATTGAAAAATTGCATAATAAAGGTTTGAGTGTTTTTATTGCATGTACAAAGAAACCCGATTGGCTTGAGGATTTGGTTCCTTCCACTAATATTATTATTTGCGATACATATAATTCCATTCAGCTATTAGAGGCTGTTAGTTCTTATATGCAATTAAAAAGCGTTGTCTTTGAAGCGGTTGGTACGTTTTGGGAAAGCTGTGTAGTTCAAGCAGCGGATATCGCCGCCGCTTTAAATTTACCTAATATTGGATCTGGGCCTGCTAGAAGAAGTTCTCAAAATAAATTACTCATGAGGGAGTTTACTTCTAATGCAGGTATTAACAGTCCAAAATATAAGGTAGCTTCGTTATATGATTGGGAGTCTATGGCAAGTGCAGCATCAATCATAGGATTCCCTTTGGTTATAAAACCACTTAATGGATCTTCAAGTTACGGAATTAAAAAAGTTTTAAGTTTAGAAGATCTAGAATCTGCTATTAATGATGTTAAAAAAAGTATTACGGAAGATAATGAAGAAATCTTTAAATTATTTTCAGGGACAGTTTTATTAGAGGAATATGTATCTGGTAATTTGTATAGTATAGACGGCTTAGTATATGAAGAGAGTGTTAAAATGGTTGGTATTGTTGAATTCATTATGGGTCCAGAACCATACTTTACTCAAGTTGGAAGTATAATCAGGCCATATCCTGTGGATTTTAAATCAAAAATGTTGGCATTTGTAAGTGATGTTATAAAGGTTTTAGGCTTTAAGAATGGAGCATTCCATTGCGAGATCCGTCTTTCTAATGATAATAAACCATTTTTAATAGAGATTGCTGCACGAATGCCAGGAGGTCCATTAGCATTGGGTTATGAACAAGTATTTGGATTTTCATATGTTAATGCGCTAGCTGATATTTGGTTAGGTAAAGAGCCAAGTGTAAAGCTAGACTTCCAAAAATACTCGATGCATAAATGTGTTTTTGCTCACAATTTTGAAAGTTTAAAAATAAAATCAATAAGCGGTTTAAATTTAGCGAAAGAACATGCAGGTATCTGGGATTTTATTTCATTTGCTGAAAATAATTCAGTTCTTAAAGGTTATCCAGAAGTTCCTGACCCTATCTATTATTATGCTGTAAAAGCAGATGATGAAACTACGTTGCAGAAATATGCAGCAGAAATTGAATCTGTTGTACAGTTGGAGGTATATAAATGACAGTAGAAGAAATAAATAAATTATCCTATACTGATTTTGTAGGACTTGTAAATCAATGGAATGTGCCACCCGGCGCATATTCTACTATTAATCAGTGGGCTATTTTTGGTAAGGTTGAACCTAACTCAAATATTTTAGAGCTAGCTTGCACCACAGGTTTTTCAATAAGAGAATTAAGTCTTTTGACGAAATGCAAGGGTATTGGTATCGATATATCAGAAGCATCTGTTAATCAAGCAATACAAAATAAAAATCTCTATGCAGTTGATTCCGATATTCAGTATCAAACTATAGACGCACACTTATATAAACCCGAAGGGTCTTTTACTCATTTAGTAATTGGTGCTGCATTACGCTTTTTCCCGAACCCACAACAAATACTTGAACGTTATATAAATTTTTTAGAAAGCACTGGATATATATTGAGTGCAGAATTTTATACTAACGAATTAATCCCAGATAATCTTATAAATGAAGCCAAAACTGTATTTGATATATATCCAACAAATATATCATATAAAAAAGTAATGGCAGTATATAAGAATTTAGAATTAATTTACGAAAATAAATGTTTACTGGAACAAGAAACAGTTGAAGAGCTCAACTATTATTGTAAATGTACCATTGATCGTTTAACTTCGGTTAAGCCAGAGTTTACAAATCCAGATTTATATAAGGCAACATATGAAAGGCTATATAAGATAAAGGATATGTCTAATAAACTCAGACCTTATCAACGTTATTCCGTATTAGTCCACCGTTATCGTTCTAATTTATACCCTGCAAGGTATGTAGAATTATTTTGATTATATGATATTAACTGGTGCAGAAATTATTAAGCAAGTTAAAGAGGGGAATATCTGTATTAAACCCTTCTCTAAAGATCAGGTTAATCCAAATAGCTACAATTATTGCATTGGTGACACAATAAAGGTTTTTTGTGGAAATGAAAATGAATATTCATTTAATGAGTTATCGATTCCAGAATCGGGTTACGTTCTTATTCCAGGTCAAATGTATTTAGCTGCGACCGATGAAATTATTGGCAGTGATAAGTTTTCAATGTCACTAATTGGACGTAGTTCTTTAGGTAGATTGGGATTATTTTTACAACTCGCTGCAAATTTGGGGCATGTAGATAGCTGTCACCATTGGACACTCGAACTTTTTTCGGCAAAACCAATCCGGTTATATCCGCATATGATAATTGGTCAGGTCTCATTTTGGGTAAATCAAGGTGAACATCTAACATATAACGGATCTTACGGAAAAATTAATATACCACAAGAAAATCTAAACCTGATGAAATATTAAAATATATGATATTAACTGGACCAGAAATTCAAAAACAATATGAAGCAGATCGTATAGATATAGAACCATTTAATCTTGAGCGAGTAACAACAAATTCTTATGATCTCGCCTTGAGTGATCGTGTTATTAAATATACTTCTGCAATATTGGACCCAAGGATTAAACCTACATTTGAGGAAATGATAATACCTCAAGAAGGATTATTAATGAATAAGGGTGATTTTTTACTGGGTTGCACTAAAGAAAGAATTGGAAGCGATTTTTTTGTTCCTATAATTCATGGAAAATCTGGAACTGCTCGAATGGGGTTGTTCGTACATGTGACAGCAGACTTAATTGACATAGGCTCTCATGGAGTATCAACATTACAATTATTTGCAACTTTACCCTTAAGATTATATGCGAATATGGTAATAGCTCAAGTTAGTTTTTGGAAGCCATTGGGAGATATTAAATTGTATAATGGTAAATATCAAGGAAGTACTGGTCCTAGAATCTCGGAAACATATAAAGATTTCTTGGATAAGTGATGAAATAAGATTTGTAACTGGTCTTTTGAATTTTTTTAAAGTCGTGATATACTAACTGGCTCGGAATGTCGAGCCAGTTAGTATTTGTTTTGGAATGGAGGATTACGATGTCAGAGCCACTGATGCTTGAGGCTTCTTTGGAATTGTCGCGAACGGATTGGTTGTTAATTCTTCGCACAAAAGCCGGAGAGTACTTTTTGGAGCGCGGTTACAAAATCGTGGAGCCAGTACCGATTGTTCAAACTCAAATGAATGTTGTAGACTCCGATGTTAGTTTGGTCGGTTCTACTACAAATGTTCTCAAACGTTTTTTAACCAACCTTGATAGTGTGGGAGATGGTTTATATCTGTTTCAGTCGAAAGTCAGGACTCAAAATATTTCGCAATATTTCACTGACACAGATCTAGTTTATGCAAGCGCATTTACTGGATTTGGTCTTTGGGTTTTACCAAATGATTATGTGCGTATGTGTGAAGATGTTGCATCTTTTTTGGTTAATGTTATTGGTTTACCAAGAGAATCAATGCAAATAACATCTTCATATACATACATTGATCTTTGGAAGCCCTGGAGAGAACTAGAGTTTAGGATTCAATTTGATCCAGATGAAGAACGTTTTCTTTGGAAGTTTGGAACTTCGCCAGTAGGAGATTTGTGTGGCGAAGGACTGTATGTAGATCTAGTTGACCCTCAAACCGGTTTGGTAATTGGAGATCTTGCGAGTATTGAGATTGTTCGATCTTCAATAGATGGTCGTCCATTTGTTTTTGAAATGGGACTAGGGTTTGAAACAATAACAGCACGCTATCTGTCCACTCAACAAAAAGATCTGTCACCAATATGGTGTACTTCTGCCGCTGATCACTTCAAAGTATCAATATCACCTGAGACTACAAATTTTCTTGATGCCTTAAACACTGTCGGTATTTTGCTCGCCAATGGTATTGATCTCAAAGGTAGGCAGAAAGGTTCGGGATATGGCAGTACTATTTTGAAACGATTTCTCTCAGCAGTAAAATTCTACGCTGTAGAGGGAAAGTTTGAGAAATATGTACTGAAAAAAACAATCTCAGGCGTACTAGGAAAAACACATTCATTGCCCACAGAAATAGTTGACAACGTATTGTCTAGTACGATGCAATACATTGATCGTTTCAACTTTTTTACAGAGGCAGTCACACGTTTCATTGTTGATGGAGATATTAGTGACCATCAAGTAATTCCAGGTTTTAAACAAGCCAGAGATAGGGGGTTAGTCTTTTCTGTTCTACAGTCTGCCAGGGAGTCTCAGCTTGTAAAGTTTGAATGTACACAAGCTTATCGCAGATTGTTGGAACTGCAACCAACATTGGTTTTTCTGATTTCACAAAAACGCTAGTAAACTGAGTTTTACTAGCGTTTCTTTTTACAAGCTATTTAGTAGTTAATTTAGTTATATCAAAAAATTTATTTTTAGGTATTTCTTTATAATTTAGTTTGCCGTCAAGTATAAAAACTCTATACGCCTTTGCTTGTGGTTTAGAGGTAATAATTTTAAATTTATCATCTATTATTTCTATGGCGCTATAATCGTCAAGGGCTAATCCAATGCCGCCAAACTTTTTAATTATTTTAATTAGACCAGGCTTACGCTTTTTTTCCGTAAGATGGTGAGGACTTAATATGACGTTAATTATGTTTAATCCTGAAACTTTTATGTAATCTTTAAATTTTGGATCCGTCATCATTCTGGAATCGCTGGTCCCATATTTAAACCAACAAATAGCTCCTGCGCTCAAACCAGACATAACAACTCCTTTATTATAAGCTTCAATTAGTACTTTATCTATACCAAGTTTTTTCCATTGCCTCATCATATATAGAGTATTACCGCCACCAACATAAACAATATCAGAATTTAGAATTTTGTTTCTAATTATATTGGTACTAGGTGATTCATCTACTGTAAGTAAATTATCAATTTTACAGCCAAGTTTTTTCCCAAAATAATTCTGAACAGTTGCAATATATCCCTCTGAATCTTTACTGGCTGTGGGAATGAATAATAGGTTTGGTCTTTTCTTTCCAGATTGTCTTATTATTTCTTTATCTATGGCAGTCGTTTCAATTGAGTGACCGGGACGGCCTATCTCACCACCACCAATTGCGAATATCTTTTTCATGTTTGGATTATATCATAATGTTAATTATATTGTAATATCAAGGGAGTAATTGACTTATCGTGATAAATGGAATTAGCAAAATTAATGAAAATATCCCATAATACTAATAAGTAATATATTATTAAATATTAGTATTATATGAACGTAAATTCAATAATAAAAAGATTTAATTATAAGCACAAAATTAATAAAAAATATAAAGTTTCATTTCAAGATATAGAATTAGAATGTAAAGTGCATTTTGTTGATTCTGATATCAATAATATTCTAAATCTTATATTATCTAATATTAAAAAAAGTATAATAGAATTAGATGGAGTTGCTCATAGGATAGAATTCCATCATTTTTATAAAGCTAAAAATATCCATAGAGTCTTTATTTTTGTTCAAAATTCAAATGAAGTTTGGATTAAAGAAAAAAGTAAGTCGCATATTATTTATAGTCCAAAATGTAATATACCGATATTAATGCGTAAAGAGAAAAAGTTAACGCCTAAAGACACTATTTATAATAAGATGTTTATAAAAACTTTAAAATCTGAGTACATTGGTTCATTTCAAAAAAATTGCGTAGATATATCTTTTTGGTTTAAAAATTTTCTTTTTACTATGACGATTGCTCAATCAAATACGGGTTGGTCAGAATTTTCACAGGTTGAGATAGAATATGACGGCTATACTTTTTTATCGAAATCTCCAAATAAAAAAGTCATATCTTCTTTATTTGATGATATTATAACATTGTGCCTGCCTAAATCAATGCATAATTTCACCACTGAGACAAAGTTAGAATGGTTAGAATCTAATAATATTATTGCTAAGAAGTTTTGTCATGATTAAATCTGAACGCATAGCTAAACAAATTAATAAACAATTAGAAGTTTGGGGTAAGAACAAGGCCAAGTTGGTCGTTGCCATTGATGGCTATGCCGGTTCTGGCAAAACTACGATTTCTGATTTTATTGCCAAACAGAATTTTGATGTTTTAGTTGTACATCTAGATGATTTTATTCATCACTGGAAAGACAGAAAGGGGATAATGGATACGGCTAAAGATAAATCTCAAGTCTTCGAACACAACTGGTATCGTTATGAAGATTTAGAAAAACTAATCAAAGCTTTTAAGACTAAGAATAAGGGTCCTATTAAGTTTAAGACTTACGATTTTGATAAGAATAATTTTGGTCCAAAGAAGTCTTTTGATTTATCAAAAAAGATTTTAATAGTAGACGGCATATTTCTATTTCACCCAAAGCATAAAATTAGTAAACTTTGGGATAAACAAATTTATTTAGATGCTGATTTCACTAAAGCAGATAAACATAGAATTATCCGTGAGAAAAAGAAATTTGGCAAAAGTTATATTTCAGAAACACATCCAGATAATTGGTTTAAACATTATAAAGAAGCTTATTTAAGATATATTGAAAATCATAATCCAAAGGGAAATAGCGATTTAGTAATCAAGGTTTAAAGGATTTATCGAGCCCGTTTAAGGCTTTAAGTTGTCTCCAAGTTGTCTGCTTTCTCGGTCTGGACTTGATTTAAGACTGGCGTCATTCATTAGGTATGGATACACCAAACCAGGCCTTAATCGAGAAAACAAAGTACGTGCTCTATGCCCGTAAGTCAACCGAGTCAGACGAAAAACAAGCTCTTTCTATTGATTCGCAAGTTAAAGAAATGTTGCAGATAGCCGAGCGTGATGGGCTTGAGGTAAAAGAGATACGTCGAGAATCCCATTCGGCAAAAGATTCGGGTCAACGATCGGTATTCAACGAAATAATCACAGACCTAAGAAGCCAAAGATTCAATGGAATTCTAACTTGGGCCCCAGATCGACTCAGCCGCAATGCTGGCGATCTGGGGTCTTTAGTAGATCTGATGGATCAAAAGCTCCTGCATGAAATTCGCACTTACGGTCAAAAATTTTCAAACTCGCCGAACGAGAAATTTTTGCTGATGATTTTGTGTAGCCAAGCAAAACTTGAGAATGACAATAAGAGCGTGAATGTGAAAAGGGGAATGAGAGCGAGGGTTGAAATGGGTTTATGGCCGGGAACCGCTCCAACTGGATATTTGAATGAGAAACGGATTGACCGCAAGTGCCAAGTTATTCTTGATCCAGAACGGGCAGAAATTATAAAACAGATATTTGAAAAATATGTTCATCTTGGATGGAACGCGCGGAAAATATACCATTGGCTGAGGTTTGATCTAAATTTCAGGACAATCCACAACCATCATCTTTCAGCGGCGAATATCTACCTCATTCTGCATAATCATTTCTATTACGGCACGATTGAGTATCCAAAAAAGAGCGGGAATTTTTACATCGGCAAGCATGAGCCTATTATTTCTAGAGAATTATTTATAGAAGCGCAGGAGCAACTGCATCGGTCTAATACAAAAAGACAAAGCAAGGAATTCGCCTTTACGAAATTGATGATTTGCGGAATATGTGGTTCAGGAATTACAGCCGAAGAGAAGTACAAACAACTTAAGGATGGCAGTACTAACCGTTATATCTATTATGGCTGCACCAGATCAAAAGGACTGCCATGCAGTAATGTGTATATACGGGAAGAAGAATTGATAAAACAACTCATTGATATTATAGATAGAATCGATATTAACGAGCTTGGTATGAAGCACAAGTTTGATGAGGAAATTGGGCGGTATAACCGGTTCAGGCAGGAAGTACTAAGGCTTGATGAAAAACCCATGGACAAGGGTAATATTGACGCTAAAACCTATGCCAAATATGTGCTCAGGGAAGGAAGTAATGATGAGAAGAGAGAGTTGCTGGGATTTTTTAAGGGGAAGATTCAAATTTCGAGAAAACAGATTTCATTAGTTGATGATGGTTGATAACGTTAATAATTTCTTAATGTCTTTATGCTATAAATTACTTTTATCAAAATATTATTCTCTTAGCTAAAATATGCAAAAAATGTTAGAATTTATACCAGATATGGCTATAAAAAAGAAAATCCTAAGTGGTATAAAAAATAAGCCTTTTTTCCAAAAAGGTGACGCTGTTTTGTATAATGAAGATTCATTATTAATACTCTCACAGTTACCTGAAAATTCAATTGATATGGTTTTTGCTGATCCACCATATAATCTTTCTAATGGTGGAATATCTGTACATGCTGGGAAAATGGTTAGTGTAAATAAAGGGGATTGGGATAAGAGCAAAGGATTCCAAGACGATTATGACTTTCATCATAAATGGATGGAAGCTGTTAGACGTGTTCTTAAACCTAGCGGTACTTTATGGGTTAGTGGTACTTACCATTCTATATATCAATGTGGACACGCTTTACAATCACTTGATTATCATATTTTGAATGATGTAGCTTGGTTTAAACCTAATGCATCACCAAATTTAAGTTGTAGATTTTTTACAGCTAGTCATGAGACTTTGATTTGGGCGAGAAAAGATAAAAAAGCTAAACACATTTTTAATTATGATTTAATGAAGAATGGTGATTGGTCAGAAGATAAAATGAAAAAGCCTAATTTACAGATGCGTTCGGTATGGTCATTAGGTACGCCAAAAGGTGAAGAAAAAAAGTTTGGTAAACATCCTACACAAAAGCCATTAGATTTACTTAGAAGAATTGTATTAGCAAGTACCAAGAAAGGCGATATAGTCCTCGATCCATTTACCGGTAGTTCTACAACAGGTGTGGCGGCTATATTAAATGGGCGTAAGTTTATTGGTATAGATTTAGAGAAAAATTATTTAGAATTATCAAAAAAGCGTTTGCTTGATATAAAATAATAATATGAAAAATTTACCTTTTTACAAAGAGACAATTGGCGCTAATAATACAGACGAAGTTTTTAAATATCTAACTAGTACTTTTAAACCTAGTAATGTTTTATGGTCCTATTTTGTAAATTGGGAAAAAGTTTTTGCAAATACTAAACCAATCGAAGCTGGTCTAAATACGCTTAATTATCTCATTGGCAAAGAAGATTTTGATAAGGAATTTAGATATCTATTAAAAGAACAACCAAAATTAGCAAAGATATTGCCAATACTTGTAGTTCGTAACGGTGGCTCTTCGGTTAAATTCCATATTCTCATAGATTATAAAGCCAAAAAGTTGTCTTATGAGGAATTTGATTTTTCAAAAAAAGATATTACCGACGCTGATATCGAAAGCTATCTACGATTTGTAAAAGAAACAGGTTTAAAAGATCTTATTGTTTCTAAGAAAATAAAAAATCTGGTTGATTATACTATTGGCGTTGAGGCTGGTTTGGATAGTAATGGCCGAAAAAATAGAAGCGGAACTGCTATGGAAGATATTGTAGGGGTATTTATCAAAGATTTTTGTGAGCACAAAAAATATAGATATTTAAATCAAGCCAATTCGGCAAAGATCAAACAAGAATGGGGATATGATGTACCAGTGGATAAATCATCACGTAGATACGATTTTGTCATTGATACAGGAAAAGAGCTGTTAATTTTTGAAACTAACTTTTATGGCGGTGGAGGTTCAAAACTTAAATCTACTGCGGGTGAATACAGGAATCTTTTTGATGTATTAAAAGGAGAGTATAAATTTATTTGGATTACTGATGGTTTAGGCTGGAAATCAACAGAAAGGCCATTAAGAGAGACCTTTGATCATAACGAATATATTTTTAATTTATCCATGATTGAAAAAGGAATCTTGAATTATTTATAAACTAAAAATGATAAATAATCATGATTTTTAAAAAAATGAATATTAAGGATACACGCGATAACCAAGTTATTAAATGTCCTCATTGTGGCAATCAAACAGCACAGAAATTAGCATCCATTTTAACCGGATACGAATTGATAGATTTTGATGCTGGTCAAGAAATAGTTGCTGAGGATTATTATTTTACAGTACAATGTTCAACTTGTAGAGAAGTTTCTTTATTATCCAGTTGGGAACATAGTGATAATCCTAGTGATTTGTCTGAAGCGGTAGTACTTTATCCTTTTAAGAAAATTTTTAGAGATCCAGTTCCAACCGCCGTAGCTAAAATTTATGACGAAGCTAAAAAAGTTGAAAAAATTTCCCCAACAGCTTTTGCAATATTAGGAAGAAAAGTAATTGAATCAATTACTGACGACAAGAAAGCCAAAGGCAAAGATTTACAAGAAAAAATTGCTGATTTATCGTCAAAGAATATTATTCCGAGCGTACTATCTAAAATGAGTGAAGCGATAAGAGTGTTGGGAAATTTAGGAGCGCATGATGCAAATGTAACTATAGATAGTGCCGAAGCAATTATTCTAGATGAATTCATGGTCGCATTTATTGAATATGTATATGTTGCACCTAAGAAGATCGAAGATTTAGCCGAAAGAATAAAACAAAAAAAGAGTTCAAGGGCGTCCAATAAATAATAGAATAAAAATAAAATCCTCATAACAAGTGTATTATGAGGAGTATTAATATGTTAGTACACGAACTAATTATCTATATGGATCTAAATTGTTTGATGAGTTTAATCTATCTAACTCGGCTGTCTGTGTTGCATTTTCTTTTTTAGTCCACCTATCCACATAGACGCCAAATCTTATCCTACTTATAGAAGAATTTTTTGCTTCCTTTGAAATTTCGCCACCACCTTCAATGAGTTGGAATACTTTTATTCCAGCTTTACCTGTTTCTTTAGTCGCGTCTTCGACAGTAACAGCAATATCAAATTCAAAAGTCCTTTGTTCTTTTCCTGAATCCAAATGCATATCTCGAAGGGATTCTTGGCGTGTTTCTTCTACTGCATCAATTACATCTTTGAGAACACTTTTTACAAATTCTTTTAATTCCATAAATTTAGGGGATTACGCATCCCTCTCGGTCTTAAGGTACTTTTTTGAGTTGGCTGCCCGGGCAGGGATCGAACCTGCGAATGGAGGCTTCAAAGGCCCCTGCCTTACCGCTTGGCTACCGGGCAATGTGACAGCGAGAACTAAATATCTTTAACAATATTGAATAGCGCTCTAGAATTATATATTAAAACACTGAAAAGCTCAAACGGCGATAGACCTTAAAACCGCTGATATTAGTTACTTTGATTGATATATTGCGATATAAATGATAATCTTATGTTGTATTCGTTTGGCTTTCACGTGAGCTTAATTAGAAAATAATACCAAAAAATATATGAAGTTAATAAAGAAATATTCAAGCAACTTAGCGGTAGCTTCAACGATTTTGTTATCTTTAGTCGCTTTATTCGTTTTTGCGTCAACCTTGCATGTTTCTGCAGCGGACGTAAAGTATCCGAATGATTCTAGCGGAAATTTGGAAGTTCCTGCGAGTGTAAGTAGTCGCAATCTTTATTCGTTTGCTCAAAACTTGCAAGTGAATACAGATGTCAAAAAGGATGCGGTAGTCGCCGCTCAAAATATAACTTTCACTGGCGCAGTCGGCGATGACCTTATTGCCGCAGGAATGAACTTGGAACTTAATGGTACAGTAGGTGGTACATTAAGAGCGGCTGGCGAAGAAATAAATATCAATCGACCGATTGGTGACGATGTAGTTGTCGCGGCAAAGGATATAAATATTTCTTCTACCTCCAGTGTGAACGGCGATATTCTCGCAGCTGCAAAAACCATGCAGATAAACGCTCCCGTACATGGAAATATTTCTTTTACGGGCGGGAAGCTTTACATAAATAGTGAAGTCGGAGGTTCTATTTTTGCCAAAGGACAAAGTATAGAGCTCGGCCCTAACGCGGTCATTCACGGATCAATAAATTATGCAGCTGTTTCAGCTATAACGATAAATTCCGCGGCAAAAGTCCAAGGGCAGGTGAATCGTAGCGCTTTGCCACAGACTGAAGATGCTGGAAGCAACCTGCTTGTCAGGCTTGTAGCTTTAGTATTTATATGTTTAATCCAGATTGTCGGACTATTCGTATTATTTGCGATTTTCAAAAAACCAGTTACTGCTGTTGTGGAAAAATCGAATTCATCTTACTGGAATAGTCTGTTAATCGGTTTGATTTTAACAATAGTCATGCCGATAGTCGCAATCATTTTATGTCTAACCTTCTTCGGAATATATCTTGGGATTGTAATGTTCTTTTCTTGGATACTATTGATGACTTTAGGCTGGGCCATCGGTACAATTTCTTTTGGAGTCTGGCTAGAGGCCATTCTAAAAAGAAAACCTCAATCTGTACATTTTTACGCAATAGCTATTGGTGTGGTAATCGCCAGTCTGATCCGTCTTATTCCAGTTATCGGTTTTATCTTCTCGTTGATTTTGATTCTCGCAGGTGTTGGAGCTATAGCAGAGATGTTCTGGAGATTAAATAAAAATGTCGAATAGGATATAATAGGTGTAAGGATAAGGAAGTAGTTTGCAATAAAGAAATTAAACAAGGAAAAGGAACTATATGGGTTTTTTCGATCAGATGAAGGATTTGAACAAGATGCGCGAACAGGCAAAGCAAATGCAGATTCTTTTGGCGCAAGAAGAAATTATGGGGCAATCCAAAGATGCTTTGATTCGTATCGTCATTGATGGAAACCAGACTCTTAAGAGTGTCGAAGTCATGGACGAAGTAGTAGGGGACAGAAAGAAAATCGCACAGGATATTCGTGAAGCTATCAACGACATGAATGACAATTATAAAAAAGTAGTAAGCAAAAAATTCGGGAATATGTTTCCCCAATAATCTCTAATGGCAAGCCGCACCACAACTTATAGAGCGATATTAATTGGATTGGCAATATTGATTGTCGCTTTCGTCGTCTATTTTATTTATATCGGTTTGAATTCGGCTTTACATTTTTCTTCCAGCTCTAGTACTAGTACAACAACTACCACCAAACCAGTTTTGAATCCTATAGGGAGCCAGCAACAGATTCAAGAGAACGCTCCTATAAGCAATGTACCGGCTTCTGGCTCATCGCAATATAATGTGATTCCTGTTAATGGTTCTAGCTCTAATTCTAGTTCTGGTTCTTCCGGAAGTTCTTCTAGTGGAATAAACAGTGGGGGAAGCAATGGCAATTCCAGCAGTAATTCCAGTAGCGGTTCAAGCGGTGGTAAGAATCCATGCCCAGATTATTTAGGCGATCAAAAGGATTGCGTGCAGAGTAACTACACAATCTATGGACCAAAATAATTAGTGTGTTTGCGTAAAATCTGATTCTCCTGTAAAATGTAACTAAGTTCGTTACAATTATTACAGGAGAATTTTTATGTCATTTTTATCCCAATTAGACTGGAGATATGCAACAAAGAAGTTTGATGCTTCTAAACAGGTTTCCGCTGAAGATAAGGCTAAGATTTTAAACGCCATCAGAATGGTGCCATCGTCATTTGGCTTGCAGAGCTACCATGTTGAGGTAGTGACGAATCCAGAGATCCGCCAAGCCTTAAAAGAAAAGGCTTATGGACAATCACAAATAACCGATGCCTCTTTTATATTAGTTTTTTCAGCCAGAACAGATCTATCCGCTGTGATTGATAATATGTTCGAAAAGATGTCCGGTGGGAATGCCGATGCTAGAAAAGGTTTGGAAAAATATGAGCAAATGATTCGTGGTTCTGTATTATCAAAAGATATAGAAGCACAAAAGAGTTGGGCAGCAAAACAGGCTTATATAGCTTTAGGTTTTGGATTGGCGGCAACAGCTGAATTACAGATAGACTCTTGTCCGATGGAAGGATTCGACCCCGAAGGCTTTAAACAAGTCTTGAAACTTCCAGAGAACTTTTATCCGCAAGCAGTTTTGGCTGTAGGCTATCGTGATGCTTCTGACGAACACGCTAGCGCTCCAAAGTTTAGAGTACCAGCCGAAGACCTATTTACAGAAATAGCTTAGAAAATTTTTTCAATCGTTATCTTAAAGATAACTTAAACCCAGTAAGTAAAAGCTGATACTCTCAGACCCGGTCACAGTGTATTACTCCAAATCAGTCTGCGGTACCCGTTTGCGGTTTTACTCCTTCAGGGACTTAACCCAAATCCCTTTCAGGAGTAAAACACGCAAACATCCCCAGACTGA
>Ga0302280_1000482_pt1 | contig 35241 bp, 25 predicted proteins | sample III_Fen_E1_1_FD_198771 | JGI IMG/M metagenome (GOLD analysis project Ga0302280, IMG submission 198771) | Peat permafrost microbial communities from Stordalen Mire near Abisko, Sweden - III_Fen_E1_1 | ecosystem: Environmental > Terrestrial > Soil > Wetlands > Permafrost | place: Sweden: Abisko... | reverse complement strand
TACAACAGAAGAACTGTGCATCCCCGTACTACTACTACTGCTACTGCTACTACCCGGAAGTGAATACGACAACGCGGGGGCTGGAATACTATACGAATCCCCGATCATTACAACCAACGATGGACTAAGTAGATTAGATGTACCGGATGATGTTCCGAATTGAGATACTTGTGTTCCACTTGAAGTTAGACTGAATACGGCATCATATGTATTCACATTGTGCTCTGACACTAGAATATTGCCAGAGCTTAGCATTACACATCGACTCACGTCAGCCATTACATTCGTATAAGACCAGATGATATTTGCAGTTGAATTGAGAATGTATGTGTATATGTTATTTGTTACTAACGGATTTGTGGATGGAAGTATTACCGCAAACCTAGGAGGACTGGAACCAGACGCGGACTGTGCGTTCCAGCTGCGCACAACAGTACCAGAAGTAGGTCCAGATATAGACACTTCTAGTATCTGGTAATTAAGAAGTGTTATTATATAATGGGTGGCGCTTAACAGTACATACGGTACAGCGGATTCAGGCGTGGATGCCGTAGCATAGTTCCACACCAAGTTACCAAATAAATCGACTATGATAACTCTATGGTTACCGGAATCAGCTATCAGTATATTAGTGTTTGCTAACTGAAATGCACTTACGGGTATAGACAACGGACTATTACCTAATACTCCATAAGACCATACAATCGATCCAATATTATTGACAATGATGACTCTGTTGTCTGCACACGAAGCACCATTTCCCGTACATGCGATCAAAGTGGTTGCATTAGCCAGGCGCTGTGCTGTGTATGGCCCTAAACACGATTGTGCACTCACTACACAAGAAGTTGCTGATCCTGTTCCAAATTGCCATATCAAATTACCAACCTGATCAAATTCTACAACTCTACTGTTACCCGTATCTGACACCAGGACATTTCCTGGTTGATTGAATGCGCCAGCAGCATCCACAACACAAGTGAACGTACATAAGGTTGCAAATGCACACAGTATTGTGCTTAATCTAAACATGATTTGATTACTATCAATAGATCGTGAATTAATAGAAAATTAATGTGCATGGTTTATTTGTACAGTTGGTACATGCAGTGGCGTGTAATGTTATGTAGACAAGTGTGTAGTATGTACAATCACATATTCAAAGTATGTAAAGTGTGTGTTAAATGATTATGGATTTTGTTGCAATGCGCGAGTTGGATGCGCATAACCAGATGGATTACGTGATGCATTTATCAAATACATAGTAACGAATACTATAGCGCATCCACCAATGACAATGCCTATTATTGCCCCTGTCGATAGAGATGATCCAGAGCTGGAGTCTGGTACTGTTGTGGCAATACCTGTGCTGCTACCACCAGATTCTACATCTTCATCTACAATGGTTGCAGTAGAACTGGATTGAATTGGCCATGTTGGATCTGACGAATTAGATGCTGTGCTGGAGGATGAAGATGACACTGGTGCATTTGCACTTGGCATTACAGTATCCGGTAATATGTCTCCTTGGACCGTGCCAGTTGAACCAGTTGAACTGGATCCAGTACTAGACGAAGAACTACTACTATACGTATTTGATACAGATTGAAGTAATTCTATTTTAACTCCAGCTCCACAATGACCAGGGAAGCTGCATGCGATATAGGCTGGTAGGGATACAACAGTATATGTATAAGGACCGGAGCTAGACAATAGTGTATCGCCAGTTAACACACAATTTGTAAATGCAGATAAGCTTGCCAACAGGTTCACATTATGTGATCCAGTTGCAAAGTTAAATGTCACTGTATCTCCAATATTAACATTCAATGGAGTGTATGTATTTCCAAATCCCCACACCATGGAATATGCAGTAGGTCCACTAGACGCAGTGGACGAAGATGAAGACGAGCGTACTGAAGACGACACAGCAGATGAACTTGAGCTGACGCTACTAGAATATAAGCTGGAACTAGATATACTGGTGCTTGATACGATGGATGACGAAATAGGTACACTACTCGAACTGGAGATTGAACTGGATACACCGGTGCTAGACACAACAGACGATGAAATGGGAACACTACTCGAACTAGAGCTAGAACTTGATAACAAACTTGAGCTATAAATAGAACTTGATACAGAGCTAGACACACTGGTACTTGATTGGGCCGAAGATGACACAGTACTGGAGCTTGAATGATCAACGGAACTGGAACTAGAACTATACGACGGTGTAGTGGAACTAGAACTGGAACTGTAAACAGGCGCAGTTGAACTGGAGCTAGAGCTAGAGCTGGAACTGTAAGACATTGCAGATGAACTTGGAAAATAGAATATACATGTCTGATTCACCAATGTATATGGTGTATCACACAATGATACACATGATGTATCCTGTGTATATGGTGCTTCTGGTGGGCACTCACTGTAACAGTTGTATTCGTACACAAGTGGTACGGAAGATGGACACTCGTAGTAACAGGTTTCATTGACCATATACGGGGCACCCATTGGACACTCGTCTAAACAGAGAAAGTCAACAGAACTTGCTGCCAGCATGTATGTATTGTATGGACAACTGGGCAAACACATCATTCTATATGCGAAAGAATTCTCATCTGGGCAAGAGTTGGAGCACAAGAACCCAGCCATGCTTTCTCCTTTGATCACGAACATAACGTGCAATGGACACTGTGCTAAGCACCAACTATCATTGATATATGGTGCATCCAATGGGCATATGTTTGTGCACACATTGGTATCCATGATATATGGATATTCAAATGGACACGTTGCCACGCATACTCCTTGGGACAGATATGGAGCATCGAATCCACACTGTGCCACACATCTAGGGCCTTGCACCAGTGTATTATCAAGAGCTCCATCCAGATTGTAGTATGTATACGGTGCAGAAAGTGGACACTGTGTAATACAACTGAACGATGAACTACCACCAATAAATCCATTCTGTACAATTGTCTCAATTGCATATGGTGCTTGTGGTGGACATGCGATTTCGCATATGTTGCCATATGTGACAGGATAGTTAATGGGACAGTTGACCACACACCCTCCAAGTTGAATCAATGGACTGGCAGATGGACACGATGATACACATACTGGATCAACAAGAGGGGATATGCTAGGGCATGTATAATAACAAGAAGGATCTGTCAGGTAAGGATTGTTTGCAGGGCAACTTGATACACATGTCCAATTACTGTTGTATGAAAAGTCACTAGGGCATACAGTTAAGCACAGTGTTCCGTTCAAATATGGGGCAGACGACGGACAAGTGGATACACACGTATTGTTAACCAACGAGTATGGCGCTATAGATGGACAGGTTGACATACACATACTATTGTATATGAATTTAACTTGTGGTGGGCAGACTCCTGTACATGTGTTGTTTGCGAGCATCAGGGGAATATTAGATGGACATGTTTGTACACAAATAGATCCACTTATTAATGGGGCAGAGATAGGACACGATGATGTGCAGACATTCGATAGAGAGTATGGATACTGTGATGGACACTGTGATACACATGTTGTGCCATTTAGCAATAGCCCATATGTAGTAAAGCACGATGGTGTGCACGTATAACCGAATGAATATGGCGATTGCGGTGGGCAGGTAGATAGGCACATGTTGGAGTACAGGTACGGATTAGGTGATGTACAATTGGAGACACACACCACGCCACTCAGTAATGCTCGCGGAGTTGAGCACGCTCTTACACATGTGTTGAAGTATGTATATGGTTCTGTTAAACTGCAGTTAACTAAACATGTACTGTTATCCAACATTGGATAAGTAGTGGGACACACATTTACGCATGTAGATCCAGCTAAATACGGGTTAACACCAGAGCAAGACGCAACACATTGTAGTCCGCTTGCGTACAGATTAATGGACGAACATGTAGTATAACAGCTTGTACCGTTGACAAATTGTGCACCAGATGGACAAGTAGCGTAACAAGTGAAGTTGCTATTGTATACGAGTGGAGTTGAACAAGACGTCCCACACGTTGTATTAGACTTGTATGGGTTATTAGAAGGGCAAACACTGTAGCACTTTGTACCACTTAGCAAAGGTTGTGTACTTGGGCACTGTGTATAGCATGTATTATCTGATGGATTTCCACCATTAGTCAATGGAGCAGGAGATGGACACACAGATACACATTCACTCTGTCCTATACCCCCGAGTCCATATGCGCAATACGTACAATTTGTGAATGTGCCACATGTCTGTACAACTGGATTCAGTGCAGCTATATCACTACTATTCAATGCACCGGAATATATCCTAATTTCATTGATGTTTGCAGTAATATTACAATTTTGTGCAGCAGAAGGACTGCAGCCAAATTGGCCCACTGTGTAGTAGTATGCAGCGTTAGTCTGGATTACTCCTCCATTAGATAGGAATGTGAATTGCATAATAGCATTTCTATACAATGTGACAGATCCATCTTCTGTGTATACAACTGCGATCTGAACAGATATGTTGGCCTGTGTTTCAGGTGCACCTGTACTGTATATAGGGTATGCTCCTGATATAGTAGAACTGACTCCCCATGCCCCGTTGCTATTCAATTGAATGAATTCATTCTGGTTGGATCCATATGTTCCGAATACTACTGCAGCCTGTTGTAATATAGGCAAAGTTAACCATATTATAATGGTACGAGCTCTTATAAGAGCAGAACTGCATCCAACCAGTGTGTTGAGATATCGTGTTTGCTGTGTCAGTTGTATTTGTCCATGTAGATATGCATACGATGGCTGTGATTGCCCAATCAAAGGACATGATCCAACTGTATCGATCATGGTATTGTTATTGAATGTCCACTGATGTAGTAGATTAATCACACACTGATTGGATATCCATGAACAGAATCGACCAAGTGTTACACATTGTGATGCACCAATACTAGTGTAATTGGAACATGGTAGATTGTATAATCTAAGAGCTGACAATTGCGGCGAACCCATTGCACCACTGTAAAAACGGATCTCGCTCACTGTTCCATTGAACTGGCACGAAGCAGTGGCACATCCGTGTGCTTCTCCCAAAAAGACATAGTATGTAGGACTGTATGTTTGCAGACCAACAAAGGATAATGCTGTGTACACGAGCACTCCATTTCTATATACAGTTACACTACCATCATCTGCAAATACTCCAGCTATTTGTATAAGTGTTCCGATTAACCATTCCACTGGCGAACGGCGATGGGTTGTGGGATAATTTGATGCAGTTTGTGACGCATTCCACGTGCCGTCTGAATTGTACGCAATTCCATTTGAGTCTGCGTATGTATTAGGTTGGATGTCGATCAGTGTGGTACTCTGAGTTAGAGTATTCAACGATACCCATAGAACTATTGTTTGTGCATATACAGTCGGAGAAGGAGGGGAACCAACTACAACAGCGTAAAACCCTTGCATATTCAATGCACCATTGGAAAACGTAGGTGTTCCACAACAACCAAATGACCACGCCCATGCCGAATTCATTGATATAGCATCGTTTGCTGTTCCATCATTGAACGTCCATTGGTGTAGTAGAGCGTTGGAGCATTGTGACAGTGCTGCGTTCCAAGTGCAATAACCATTTGTGTATGCGGAAGTACATGCAATTGATCCATTCACTGTATAGCTTGAACATGGTATCTGATATAACCTCAATGCAGAAACTTCATCTGCATCCAGTGCATATGAATATACTCTAGCCTCGTCGAACGTTGCCATCATTCTGCAAGTAGAAGTGGTGGACAAACTGCAAGCATATCCTTGCCCGAGTGCATAATATCTAAAAGAGCTATACGTCAATAATCCAGCAGAAGATGTATATGTTAACATAAGTACGCCAAATCTATATAACGAAATGGTACCATCTGATTTATACACAGCAGCGATTTGAATTAAAAGCCCTGGTGTACTTTCGACAGCAAAGTTATAATACGTTTGTGTATAAGTTGTGTACGGGGACGAGAGACTCCAATAGCCACCAACATTTTGAATGCATTCACTTGTGGTCTGTGAATAAATGCACATTACATCGGCGTTTTGTATCACTGGGTTGAGCGATACCCAAAAGACCTGAGTTCTAGCTGATATAGAATCGCCTGCAGCGTTTGCTCCTGTACTGAAGTACGTTGTCTGTTGATTTACTGTGATCTGGCCATTTGAATATGTCTCTGATACTAATGCATATATCAAAACATCATATGGTCCATAATCCATCGATGTACACGTGGTTCCAGTGCATAGTGCTGGTTCATTGAATGTCCATTGTTGATCTGGTGCAGGTTGACAGAAGCCACGGACTGTGTCAAATACACATACTGGATAGAAAGACGCAAGGCACGCTGTCTGATTCACTCCATAATACGAACAATGCCATATAGTTGGTGTTAATTGGGCAGCTTGTGATGCGGTAAGAGATGTGTTATGTATCTGCATCTCATGTAGATATCCACTATTGAAATAGTCCATTGTCACATACATACTCCCGAGTGTCTCGTATACTATAATGCCTCCTATATTGTATTGAACGTACAATACGTCGTTTCTGTAAATGGTAATACTGTTGTCTAGACCGAATACTGTGGTTATTTTGATAGGTACGTTGGCCACACTCTCTGGGATAACGTTGGTATACGCTGAAGCAGGTGGATATGCTTCACCGTTTACACTGGAGAACAATTTGAATGTTTTTGTTCCATCGAGATTGTACTCAACAAAGTCTCCAGTCCATGGTCCTGGATTTTGCATGTATACAATGAACGCATTCTCGTTCAAGTCAACAATAGTATACCATACAATGACAGTCTTTGCTATCACCCTTCCACCATCAGTGCATGTGGCATAGGCAAAGTTATCATTGCCCAGTGTATATGGAATTTCATACAAAGAACCATCAACTATTGCATTAGCCGGACTGGCACCATTTAGAGTACACCATGCCGCAGTAGCATCCTCAAATCCAGTGAATTGAGCAGACCAAAGTTGCCCTGGTGCACTAGGACCTTGTTCAAATGTCCAACGATGTAGAGGAGCTGTTGCAAAACTACATGTACTGGTTGCTGTACTATATGTACAATATGGAACTAGTGAGGAAATACAACCTTGTTGATTGCCATTATAAACCGAACACGATAGACAATAGTTTCCAACTATCTGTGTTCCAGTTGGACAAGATGCATAACATATTCCCACTGCTATACCGTTATTGATGTATGCATACACAAACGGGTATTGAGCGGGACACGCCGTGTAACATACAATAGGATCCCCAAAATTCACATAATACGGGGCAGATGCTGGACACCCAGAATAGCATACATAGGTCCCAGATGCATAAAACACATTGTGACTCGGACTAGTGGCACAGGCTGTCGAACACAGTGTAGTCCCTGTATCATAGTATGGCGCTGACACGGGACATCCTGCCGTATAACACTGGAATGTAGATGGTATTAACCAAGGTGCATTTGATGGACATGCGGCGTAACACATATAATCAGTTCCTGCTCCAACTATTTCATATGGATAGAATAGACCATTATATCCGTACAGTTGACCACATCCAGCCACGCAAAACGATGTACCCGGATATGCATAATCACTGATATCACTGCACAAATGTGCACATGTTAGAGTCGTATATATCTGTAAAGGCGCAGCAGCAGGGCACGATGAATAACAGTCATACTGTAGAGATGGAACAGATACAGCATTAACACCATATTGAGTTCCGTATGTTCCAGTCGGAGCAGCTCCACACGAGGAGTAACAAGGTATTCCATACAATCCATAATATGCCACACCAAGCGTGGTTACATCCTGTATACTGTAAAGAGTGCCAGCCGGGCATGTACTGTAACACAGATTTGCTGGAAACACTTCATATAAGTATGTGCCTGGGCACAGGGTTGCACAGGTGAAGGTAGCCCCAGATGGATAGCATGCAGCACTGCAACTAGAACAGGATGTCACAGCATCGACAGACCTGTAATATAGCTGTAATACCACCAATATGCACCAAATGACGGAAGTGGTTAAATATGTAGCCATTGAACTGCATATACTGTATATGTATGCATACTCAGTGTTAACAGAATAACTGCGATTGTACAAATAATAGTGTAACCAATGTTATATAGAAAGTTTGTTTATATTCACATGTGCATATAAGTTTATACTAATGTGTGTATGTATATATGAATACTATTAGTGTACACGGTATTAACTTCGTTTGTGTCAACTTATACCACAATGGCCACAGCTGCTCGCATTGATGATCTATCAATTGGGGCCATTCGTACTCGTATACCATCTGAATGTTTCCAGAAAGATACAGTAAAGTCTCTTTCGTATATGCTATTCGATACACAAGTCATCGCACTGTTGTATCTTATAGACAGTCATATCCCGTTCACTTGGGATGAACCATACGTAGGATCTGCCATTATATGGAAGCTGGTTTGGTGGAATGCAGTTGGATTGATGATGTGGTGTGTATTCGTGGTAGGTCACGATTGTGGACACACAACATTCAGCAACAACAGCGTGGTCAATGATATATGTGGACATATCTGTCACGGATTCATCGGTGTACCATTCTGGCCGTGGGCGTGGTCCCACAGAAAGCACCACAAGCACCACAACAGTAAGGAAAATGACTTATCTCATCCATGGTTTGAGAGATCTGAACAGTATGCATGGCTATTGCACACAAGTAATCAATGGTCAATTTTAATTCCATTCATGTACACTGCATATCTATTAATGGGTGCATTTGACGGATGTCACTTCAATCCACTATCCTCGTTGTTCACAACCACGAAACAGCGGATTGAATGCATCTTCAGCACATTCGTTTGTTGTGTATTCTGGTACGTTATATGGGTAGCATGTGATAGAACAACAAGAACGTTTATTGTTCAATATGTAATTCCCGTATTAGTGTTCCATTCGTGGTTGTACGTTGTAACTTATTTACACCACCATCAACCAAATACTAAAGTGTATCCCAATAGTAAGTGGACTTTCCTCTTGGGAGCATACCAAACGGTCGATCGCACGTATGGATACGGCATAGACTGGTTGACACACAATATTACAACTGATCACTTTGTGCATCATCTATTTTTCTTAGATATACCACATTATCATTTGCCAGCCGCAACCAATGCTATTAAGGAACTACTCAAGGATAAACGTGTACATATCAACACACCAGACGCACTATCAGAGTGCATCAAGCTGCGTACTGACGCCCCTCTTGTCGCACTTTCAAATGCAAATGATGGAATATACGTATTGTCTGCTTCATAAATTGCAAATGCTTACATTGAATGTGTGTTTTATTTAACAATTGTCATGCGTGTATGAGTGATCAAAACAATAAATATGATGTATTAGACAACAACTCTATATGTAACATAGCTGCCTGCTTCCGCTCGCCTGACTATCTTGAACACGTTAGACAGCTCTGCGCCATAGTACATGGCCATTTTATCTGTAATGAATATTCGCGGGAGTGCAAAATCCTTTATTTTATACTTGGCCAGTAGAACAGCCTTTTCATTTGCATTGAGTAGAGCAAATCTTGGCTGCCATGTATAAGCAATGATGTCTATCATGAACTCATCTCGGTCGAATAGCTCCATCACGACCCTATCATGCCCAGTCTTCTCTTTCATCGTTCGTACAACTTCGTTAACCATTGGAGTAACCTTATTGGCATACACAATGATGCCACGGTATTCACTTGAGTAATGTGCCTTGACTGCACCCACATACTTCTTGATTCCATCCTTGTCTATCGAATCGTCCCAAGAGAAGAATACGTGTACCATGCGATTGTTATCCTCCTTGTGCACAAAGGTCAACTCTGTTATTCTCACATACTCTGTTTTAATCTCGCTTATTATATCTGCATCTGTGAGCAAATTAAATGTCTCATCTTCACTATCTGATTCTGGCTTGCCCTTGCGAGACTTTCCTTTCTTCTTGGTGGACTTGCGCTTCTTCTTTTTCTTACTCTTCTGTTCCTCTCTGGGCTTTGGTGGTATCACAGTCACTACTTCTTCGTATACATCCTTTTTGTCAGCTACTATGTATTTCATCATAACAACGTATCCCCTCCGCATCAGCATCTTGCACACATTACGCACTATAGTGCAGCTGTTTTCGATGTCTTCCATCTCCAACTACAGCCTATTCGATTATAAATGAGTGTAGAGTGTGTAAATTGTATTTAGTGCATATGTGTGCAAGAAGATGCATCTCTATGTATCTCCTTTGTTGTACACGGAGATGCACATACAGACACCGTCTATGCACTTATAGTGCATAGTTACATCTAAAACGAGTGTTCATATAGAGATACACACTGGCGCATCTCAGTTCATACAATTGTTTATGTATGTATTGTATTATTCCCTTTCTGTACATATAAAATAAACACACCTACCACGTTTGCTCATACAAAACAGTCACGATGGATGAGTTCAGTTTTTATCAAATTAAACACATGCCTGTTAACAGTGGATTTATGTCAGTGTTGTTTATACGCGGGCATTGGTCTTCATTGTGTTTAACAACAGAACACCGGGATCCTGAACGTGCAGGTGAAATTGTTCATTCAATTTATACAGATCCACCTCAAATGGTGCACTTACAAAAAGGAGTTAAACCATCCACATCTGACACAGTTGATGTTTTATATGAATTTGCTGGTTACCTCGAAAATAAGAGATTGAAACTAAATCCAACAGTGATAAATGAATCCAAGCTGACAGATCAGGAAGCCGATGATTTTATCAAGCGAGTGATGAAAACACTGAGCCCGAAAGTATTCATATACACAGACAGGCAAGTTGTGTTATTGGAAGAGCAGGCCAAAGAGACAGAAAAACGTATGATCCAAATGGAAGCACGGTTGACATTCGTTGAAGCCCAGTTAAGAAGATTCCTAGAAGTTGATAACATGATAAAGGACTAAATCTGTACATGTATTCACTGAAACACCTGTAACAATCATTGGCATTGAATAATATACATTACGCCGTAAGTAACATTAGTTTATATAATTCTGATTTCTGTTGTTGTATGTATATCCGATACTCGCACATCGTACAAATAAAATGATGTGGCCTTTGTATTTACCGTTTCAATGGGCATGGAATGCAGTACTGGCGTGCTTCTGGTCCATGTTTGCACCATATATTGCATGTCCAAGCGATGTCAATGAGCTACAAGCCACCATCAGAAATGCACAAAAGAGTTACATAGACTGGGTGGATATACCAGGCACACGTAGAATGAATGTGAATGGCAAATGCACACGGATAAGTCTCAAGCGCATGAATAATATAGTGGCATATGACACAACCACAAATGTAGTACAGGTGATGGGAGGTATCACGTGGATGCAGTTGAATGGTGTATTGATTACTCGCAGAGTGGTAGTTCCTATTCAGGATATAGATCCAAATCATTCTGTTGCAGTGTCTGTTGCACTCAATGACAAGGCTTTGTCTGGCAAAGATGCATTCGTATCCTCTAGATTACAGCGCATAGTGCTCATGGACGCAACGGGTACTGTACACGATCTCACTAGAGAACACTGGAATCATGCTATCGGCACAGTTGGTAAGACTGGACTAATAGTGTTAGTAGAACTAAAGTGTACACCCATGCTGACTATGCATAGGCAAGTAAGCTTCGTTGCTCTGACAGGTGCCACCAGTATCTGTAAGACACTTCATGTGACACAGAAACGCAGCGCTAAAGCTGATTCGTACTACGCTCTACTACATATGAATCCATACAAACGGATATACAAACTGGAGGAGATCAGAGCAACATACTTTACTATAAAGCATGATCAACGTGGACTATATTCATATCTTAGGAGTACTACTGCATCTTTGCGTAATGCTCTATACTCATCAATTGGGACTATATGTCCAGATGACATACTAGTGCGCATGACACCGTCACAAACACTACTTCCAGTATCAGAAGTATTTTGTATACAGCCAATGCGATCTGATGGATATAAGTATTATATGAGCTTCAACTTGCCTCAAGACTGTATATTGAACTATCTTCGTGACTACTGGGCCTGGGGTATATACAAGTGTATAGAGGATCATTGGTGTCAGATAGGTTGTATAACAGGTGCTAACCATGCCATAACTGGCGCAGGGACAGCGTGCGAAGATAAACTACAGCATACAATAACTATATATGCAAACTCACTCAATGTGATGGAAATCATCGGCAGGCTGGGCAGGCTACATGCTGCTACATTTTATGCATCCTCATCGCTTCCTCGATCATTTACAGATTCAGAAGAGGAAACTAAGGCGTGGCTGTTGAATTCCAGATTGCAGCCAAATGAGATGCATCAGTGGACCGATCAATCGCAACTGAAGCGACTTGAGCAGTTGTGTATTCAATATGATCCAAACAATATATTCAGATGTATATTATAAACATATGCTGTATGTATAAACTGTTACATTGAATGTTTACTGTCTCACATCGTCTGAAAATGAATAAAGATGTTGCACACATAGTACATGTACAAACCTTATGGGAAACCCCAATGAATCAATGTAGAATAACAAGTTCTCATAATAGCTATCTATCACATGGCTCACATTGGCGCAATACATCATCTCCAGCGAATGTCAATGTACATATAGCATCTGGCATTAGATGTATAGAGTTAGACTTAGTGTTTGATAAAAACGATAATATACGCGTGGCACACACAACAATACAAGCAAGTGGATCAGATCACTTAGAGTTCTACTTGGATCAGATTGGCTTATCTAATGATGTATGTGAATATAAGTATTACCCACTATTCATTGTATTTGATATCAAGACATCCAATATGAACGAATCTCGTATCAATGAACTGCGCTCTATTGTAGAGAGATCTGTGCGAAATAGACAGGAGTATACCCCTGATTTATTTTCGTGCACAATGGGAGATCTCAGAACGAAAACTTGTATCATAACTGATTATCCAATAGATGGTGTATCAAGTGCATGTCATAGCGATCTATACCACAGCAATAGCACAGCTAATAAGAACACAACAGTGGATGCCACCAGCATGAAACGCATATACCCACATTGGGCACACGAGTTATTCGGTTGTGATGAAGGTAGCAGGCTGTGGGATCGGCACATACAGAATGGAACACAGATATTATCAATGAATATGCAAGTGGACAAGCAGACACAGAAGTTGATCTATCCACTTGTGTTCGAAAAACTATTTGTGTGCAACAAAACGGGCATCATTTATCCAATAAGACTCATTCAATAAATAATATAGTTCTCAACTAAGCACTTTGTTTATAAAATGCATCTCCTTGTGTATCTCCATTGTATACACATGCACACACGCATGTGTACATTTCATATGTTCACACTCAATCACCCATTGTATTAAATACATCAAACTCTTATTCGAGATGTCTTATTATCTATTTGAGCTATATGCCAGTCCACCAAACGAATTCCAGGCCAAGTTCAACGGGATTGATCTGGAAACTGTTCAGAAGAAAGTCAATCAATTCTTAAATCAACCATTCTCTGCCTACTTATTTCTAATTGGATCAGATGTAACATTAAAACAATACAATAACGGTCAGTTGGAATCCACTATTGACTTACATCCAATAATCAATATCACTATTGATGGTAAAGAACGTGTGTTCACACCATCTGTCGACCATGCGCACGAAGCTACAACGGACGGCACAGAATCAAAAGTAACAATGTCCAAAGTGGACTGGGAGATCGAAGGGTTTGATTTACTGGATGGAAATCACGATGAACTAGCAGAATCACTGTTCGAAGATGAAGATGAATGTGTATGTCCAGTACGGTTAGACTGGAGCAAAGTGACCATATCAGAACTACAATCACCGTTAATATCCGCACAGGAGTGTGATACTGACATGGTCGAAGAAGGATACAATTAACATATCATTACACTGTGCATCTCTGTATCTCTGTATATATGTATATATGTATATCAAGTGCACACTTTGCACGCTTAGTACATCACTCTGTGTATCTCGCTTGTATTTATTGGTTCACACCTACTTATTCTGTATTCACCTCCATCATCTCATTTAAACAATAAAATGGGCAAATTTTACTACACGTGTTCAGATTGTGAACTTCAATGGGACAGTGACGACAGTGTATGCTATGAACGATGCGATGGATGTGATGAGGACTTTTGTGATGACTGCTCCAAGGACCAATTCAAATATGGATGTCCCAAGTGTAATTGTGAGTGCGAGGGAAGTCCAAGTCACAGTAAATGTAAATGCGCCTGCTACGGGGACTACGACTTTCATTTGAAACATCCTTACTGTAATCACAAGACTTGGCCAGACGTATTGAAATGTACATCATGTCAGATACTAGTCAAACAGGTGTGTTCGTGTAAATGCACAAAACCAGTTACAAGTAATGACATCGATGAAACTGTGCATGCAAATTGTGCCTGTCCGTGCAAGGGAACTGTAATCTTACACTGGTACAAAGTGTGCCGTTGTGTATGCAAATGCCCAGATTGCAAATGCACTTGTGATTGTGCGCTGGAATACGATAAATTGGAACTCAACAAATATGGCGATGAACCAGAGGGGGATTATAAGTTATGTAAACAGTGCCGTTCTATCAAACCTAAACCATCAGAACTAGAGGAATATTTGATAGAGAAAGCTGGATTCGACAATAAAGAAGATGCAAGTAGCACATACCTTGAAACTCTAGTAAAACCAAAAACAAAAGAAGAAATTCAATTACTGAAAGATAGGAAACGAAATTTCTTCGCCAGTACCAGTGATAAGGCGGATCATGACAACAGATCTTCAAAGAAATCAAAGGTAGAAGCACGGGAGCAAGAAGAGAAGATCAGCTAAACACTTTACTGTATATATTAACACCGTCATATGAATGCTACATTCTAAATTGTTCTCACATAAACTGTACACATTCATGTATTAAATAATAACAACTCCTCTTGTATATTTGCAGTCACACGGTTTGCATCTGTTTATTGCACACACGCACTAGTTTTGGAATGTCTTCCGATACAACATCTATGGACAATTTGTTGTATGTAGCTGAACAAACAGGACAAAAGCTTCCATATTTCGTTCAAAAGTTCACAGATGAATGGTATGATAAAGACGATGGAAAATCAAATGGAACATGCCCAAGTTTTGTGAAATGGTTTATTGGACATCTTGAAAGGGATCAAGGTACAAAGGAGCGACTCCGCAGCTGGAAAAATGAAGCAGAAATAAAACGCTACGATGCTTATTATCTACGCCATGGATTAATAATGAAATCTAAACTGAACAGAGATGATGTAAATAATTATATCCGCGCCATTATTTTGTTAACAAATGCATGTCCAGTAGAACAGATTCGCATGTTCCAATTAACGTTGCAGCAAACCGCAGTATTTGAACAACGGGTCCTCATCCACCCGGACTTTAAATTACAACACAATATAGAAATACTGGAAGAGATGCCAAACCTTGGAACACCGATAAATGGTGCGATGGTTAACAAGAATACACCCCGTGTACTATATTGTAAGCTTCCATATATAGTTACAGACTATGTAATAAAGTATGAACAAGAACCTAAACCGAAGAAGTTTACGGAACATGTACAAGATTTGACACAACGAGATAAAGACCAAAAATTCTATGAAACAACATACTCTTGGTTGTATCAAACTGATATGTCTGACCACGATAGACAGTTTGGAGACTCGAAGTTATTTGTGCAGTCATCCATGACAGCAGAACGAATAATATTATACATCAAGTACGTATTGCAATTTATCAGACAGAATTGTGATAATGTACAGTCGTTGTTTACAGACATACTTCAAAGAAATAAGATCGAGAATGAATCAATACTTGAATACATGAACAGGTTTGACTTATCATTCACCATTGGTATATCATCAGATTCAAGCGTTTCGAAGAAGGAGCGCATTCTATCAAATGAACACAAACAAATACATGGAGACATTACATTTGATCCTGAAGCACCCACAGTATTGAATATGATGAGAAACCTACACATAGCCAATGGACCCAGTCCAGCATTGACAGAAACTAATAAGCGTAAACCAGAGAATGCTACTGGTAGCCCATATGGAAATAAACATCAAAGGACAACGCAGGCCTTGTTGGTGATCAAATTATCGAAGGCCAAACTGCAAATTATACAATACGATAGAAGTGTATCTGATCCAAAAGATCGACGCAGTGTACTGCAGTCTATTCCATTATCTAGAGAGCATGTGCATGATATCCCCATGTCCAGATGGATCGATATTCACATGCACGATCACGTTCTGTGTGCACACGATCACAGCAAAGAGGACGACAAGCACTTTTCAAGTGTTGCCAAGTTAATTGCTGTTCCACATCCAACTGATACATCACTCACTACACAAGAAGTGAAGATTGTGCACATGCCATTCGGCATAAGCAAATTAACTGGCACCAAGTGTAGCAACCCTGGCTGTTCGTCGGCATACAAAGGCACAGAAGGAGAGCACTGGTACGTGTGCGATGGCTGTGAAAATGAAGGATGCTGTTCAGCTGAGTGTTTTGCCACATTCGCTGATGCACACGATGATCAATGCATTGCCACTCTGCTAAGTAGATTGTAACCTTGTTACACACGCACTGTCCATTATAACACAGTATACAATTAAATATATTATTCATGAAAACATTATTAACAAATAAACATTGCAAATATGTTCTATACACCCACTTCGATTGTCGACCCGCTGATAATATGCTTTGTATGTTTTATTGTTTCATCTGTTGGAACGTTCTGGTATTTCACGATGGATTGTTCTGTACATCATTGTGACATGCAAATTGAGGGTCAAATTCTTGGAATATCAGCAGTCGTATGTGCAATATCATTATATCTTATACTAATCTGCCCTAATTGCAGAAATAGTGCACACCCGGAATCACCGCCCCAAATACCACCAGGAACATCCATAGTCGTACAAGCTGAAATCGATGCTGCATTAGCACGTCTCCAATAATATACACAAAGTGCACAGTACACAAACACAGTAGAATATCAACTGTATTACATGTCAACCATTAGTTACCATCATTGCACATTATTTTATTATCGAATAAACATTTATATTAATCATGTCATATGTTGAACAACGATTAATTGTATATGACCCAAATCAAGGTCGATACACAAATCAACCCAAAATAGATCATGTGCAAACACGAACATATCCAGTTTGGACAGACCCACGCGAAGAAATATTCATTCTAGAGGAAGCAAGTATACTGGATGATGATTCGTTCTGGCAAGCTATAGGTCCAGTATTGCATTTATTTCCAGCATCACGATGGAAAGATATGGCATGTTTATTACGCAAACTGCCGGCAAACAGTATACACTGGGCAGAAATTAGAACCGCGCTTCGATCTATTGCTTCATCCAACTCCAGTTCCTATGTCACACCTGATCATATACAAGCACTCATTGAAGAATTCAATATTTGATGCGTTTGTTGAATGAATCTGTTCAATTAAACACCTCATTTATGTACACATTACAATAAACTATCAGTACACTTGTACTATACTCTGTATCTTCTCTGTATCATTTATTGCAACATGGCATCAAATGAAAGTAAAGATGCTTGTTTCCCAATGCGTGAATTACATGAAGCTGTGGTGCGGCGCCGTTTGTTCTCTAAAGCAGCATCCAAATCCACCGCTAAGCTGCCTCCCACGCCAATGTCTATATCATCGCCCATTCTGATACATACTACTGCATTCATCCCACCAATGCAGATTAAGTTGCCTGATCCACCCACTGTGATGGATCAACTATTGCTAGAAAGCACGCGATCAATACACGAGGCTGCATTGTGTGTACAAGAGCTGGAGCAAGACACGGAACTAAGTCCATCACACTCATCCGATGCAACAGATGACATTGTATTGGATGTTAAAGATCACAGGAGTGAACCAGAGGTACAAAATAACAACGCTGGATCAGGCTGTGTATCGGAGAGCGATGATTTCAAGCTAGTCGAGCCAGACGGGGGCCAGTACAATGAAATACAAGGGGAGTACGAAAGCAGTGACGATGAGGAGTGTGACGACGAACACAGTGAACCAGGAGAACCTGATGATCACGTTGCATTATACATTCCAACTGTAGAACTAGACACAGAGGCCAAGTATCAGCGAGAGCAACATCATCGTACCGAAAGACACAACTCTATCATGCAACGTGCTATTGATTCACCAGAACCAGAGGCACTACTGGGACCAGATGCGTGCACATTCGTGCCAGACAAGTGCATGTTCTGTCGCAATGATCTAGTCACTCTTCCGCAAGACAATCTGATATACTATCGTACTATCAGTACAGCCAATGCAGTGGTATGCGATGTTATGTGTGTACACGAGCTACATATACACCTGAAGCAGTCGCATATGCACCCTCATAGAGGATTTATGTTCAGTGAACAGTTCATACAAATGGCTAAACATAGGTACTACCGCTGGTACCTTACACACAAGCTGACACACAGCATGGCCAAGTTTGCTCAGAAAGAATGGATCCGTTTGGCATATGCATGTGCATGCTTCGGTGTGCTAATATCGTGCCTATTGGATCGCAACATAGACGAGGTATGCACGACCACGATAGTTCCCATGTGGATACTTTGTACCATGTACATACTTGTGCGCATATGGTACCATGGAATCCTACACATCACAAGGTTGTTATTGAACACACCGCCTACAATAGTGGGCATACACAAGCTCATGTACAAACAAGATAAGCTTGAAGGCTGTGAGCTGAGCTACATACAGCAGTATGCAGCCAAGAACGATCGCAATGCACACATTAAACTATACACATAGCACTCATTGCAATTTGCACATCTTTTAACTATACATACAAATTATATATGTTTGTATTGTGCGTTTGTGTACACATTACACTTTCGTTGATATTGTTCAATAAATCGTATTCATTCATATTCTTTACACAAATGGACAAATCAACTGATCCAAATAGAATGAGTACACCACCAGAGCCATCAGATGATGATATGTCGGATATTGAAGATCCGTATGTGGATGTCAATGACAACGCTCTATATACAGCACCAGTCAATAACAATGCAAATAATAACAATCAGACTATGAATCAACCACGAAGTAGATGGGACCCAGATGTCAATAAAAGGAAGGGCGAGTGGCCCGAGTCAGATGATGAAGCTGATGATAGAGATAACTTTAATCGTACAGCAGATGCAGCTGACCTATTTCCAACTGAATTCATACAAGCAGCACAGAGAAATCCTGCTCAAGCACCACCTAAACGTACTAGAATTGGTGTTGATACATCAGAAGCAAATGAGTCGAGTCTACCAGGGATACGAGCTGGTGATGCGCGAACTGAGATCACACTAGCAAACAAACAAACAGTTGACATATTATGTCTTCTCTGTATCATATCAAAACATACAACTATTACTGGTACATTTACTCCGATTGTCGTGAACAATGAAATAGAAGAAACAAAAGATGTGTCATTACAACTGAATAAGAACTTTGTTTTCAGACAATCAAACGTTGGTAGTAATCAACCAACTCATATATTATACCGTGTCGATCAGGCGCACCCTCATTACACACCTATCGCAGAATTAAAGGTCACAATAACATCACACAATGCAATACTTGTGCCAAACCCAGATTATATGCAAAACTTATACGATACACTAAAACAACCAATATATTGTGGAAGCACCCCAAGTACACGGAGTAATGTTGCAGATGCTATGTATCTCAATCGAGCATATAAAGATCACAATGAATTTAACAGTGCAATGCAGAAGCGTTATATAGCAGCATGCAACCAAAGGATGAAGACATGTTTCAACTTCGAACAAGAACAATGGGAAGACATAGAAGATGGAAAATCTCAATATAAATCATATTCTATATTTTCACATACATCCAAATGCATGTACAAGGTCAAACGTCTATCATTCGAACACGGGTTACAACTTCTTCACCCACAATTCGCATATGAACACCATAGTAGCATCAAAATGGATCGAATAGTATTCCCATTGACCAGAGAGTTGGATCAACAGATAGCAGCAGTGTGCATGATTGTATCAGATCATGAAGCAGTTCAATTTGCAAATTCTGCACACATAAAGATGACAGTGGTTCCAATAAGTGGAGAATTAGAAGCACCGTCTAATGTACGGAGTGTATTTCAAACTTCATGGGTTACCGTGAATAGATCAATAGTAATAATGAATAAACGATGTTATACACGGCCTCGAGCTATTATGACACCGAATGAAGAGGTTAAATCCCCATGGACTATTCACGATGGTATTGAGGGATGTAATATAGAAGTGTGTATTGTTGGAGATGATGATGCAAAGACAAAGGATGTCATGGTAGGCACATTCACATACAAGCAAATACAATTAATTGGACAAAGAACAAATTACAAACTCATATTCATACCAAACAAAAACAAAGAGGAAAGCAGTGATTATCCACCAATACATGAGCTGTTTACACGAGAAGTATATTGTGGCTATGAGTCTAAAACATTTATCACTGTAGAAGATGCATTCTCGCCGCATATGTATAAGTTATCAGCGCTTCGCATTGCGGACAGACGGATCCGCAATCGCGCAGTCCATGCGCTGTTTGGATTCAAAGTTCCATCTGTATTCGTTGGGAAACTAGGCAAACGGATATATTTCTTACTACAACAACAATCATGGGATATTATGAAAATGCAAAGATGTTGGTCCACGGACTATGGTGATACTATAGACTATACACCAGATCTGCACCCATACGACAGCATGGCAGATTACTATATTTGGTTCTCAGCATTACGATTAATTGAATTCGACCCAGAGCACCCCAACACTTCAACGAGTCTCGACTTGATCGACGACTCAACTGATTACAAAAAGGAGTTCCAGGTTGCTCATTCGGGCCCTGGACAATTAACACCAAATACAGCATATAATAGATATATATCTCAACCACCTCTGATAGAACCAACGTTGAACCAAGCAACACTCGCTGATATAAACAGATTACTACCCGCATACAAGACCAGTAAATATATTAAACCAGATAAACCAGATGAACCAGAGGACAAAGCCGATGAAAACACAGACGAAGACACAGATGTTGATGAAACTGGGGCTTCCGGTTATCTGAAACCAATCTTTGCCAGAATGACTAAGTTACGCATACTACTACGTGAAATCAGAGAGAATGGTTTACACATGCTAGGTCCACGTGCACGCCCCCCTACACAAGGATTGGAATCAATTGATGTGTGTTTATTGTATCTGGACAACATACATGTCTGAAATCAATATGTACACTTTATTGTATCAATACAACACATAACACATAACACACGTACACACAATAAACTTAATGAACTTCTTTTTGTTGCATGGCAAGGAGATGACATTTCTGTATTTGTTCTTCTGTGTCCACCGCACGCATTACCAGTTTAGGTGTTTCTTTGAATACCAGTGCTACCATATGTTGCCATGCCCAATATAAGTCGGTTTCTTCATCAAATTTGAATGTGGTTAAATAATCAATTTTCTTTTTATTATCAGCCAGTGCGACAGTTTGAAGTGCAGCATAGTCTATTAACCCAGATATCCACCTGTCTTCTTTGGACTTTAACAGATTCTTATGTTGCATATCTTCTGGCCCGAATGCGGCCATCCATTCAACCACTAAATTTTCACCGTCAAACAGCATAGAAAGCACATAATTACTTTGACTTGGTAATAGTGGATCAGGAATATCAGTAGCCAGTATTTCATAAGTTACGCGTCCGTATCCCTCGTCATTAACATTAAACGCAAGACATTTAAATGTATCTATGTCAATGCCATCTATCACTGAAATACTTTGTATAATTATATGTGGTTGTTGTTGTAGTAGTGGTTGCACTTGCTCTGGTTCAATATTGCTGGGTGTGACCACTGGTGTACACACACTGGAAGTTAATAGTCCACGCATCAAACACGGATAGTGCCTATATACAGTGTCAATGAGTCCGAGACTAGTATATGTGATTGCAAATACAAACAAGAACGCTCTGGTGTCACCCACTTTGCACATGATTGAGATTTAGTTGGAATAAACAATAACTGTAAGTGTTCAATAATTTAAAACTGAATGGATACACAACAAGTAAGCCAAAGTTTATTAAACAGTACACACAAACAGCACACAAGTACACAGTTATGCTAAAATACAGAATGGTTACATCAGACTTGGCCCTCTTTAGTTTGTGCAAGTTCTTGTATTGTGTCGTCACGTAGTCGCATTCGTCCTTTCCGTGAGACACAACACTGTTCGTAACAATGTGCACCACACCGAGAACGGCAACACGATTTGCAGCGATCATCACAATAAGCAAGTTTACCGATGCATGTTCCCCATATGATACATATTCCTACTATAGGCACAACTAAACCAAATATGGACCAGAATATAAGGGCTGCGACCCAAGGTTGTCTAGAATCACGAGGACAGTTCCAATTGACTCCATCTGCACAATCTGGGTTGTATGGAACTTTTGCACAGTCTGCCGCCACGCTCATTGATAGATTATGTGCCCATTGACCACACCATACACTATCCGTTACGCCAGTCTGTGCTTCAACTTGGGCTTGGTGTATATGCATCTGTCGCACCAATAATCCAGTTGTAAGCGCATATGCGACTATCAACACAATGGTCAGGAATACTCCAAATGCACACCATCTATTTGGATGCATGACTGCACAGCGAAACAAAGAGTGGGATAGATTGTTATACAAAGAAACAATTTATTGAACAGTATATGTACATTTAACACACAAACGTATAGACACGCAAATTACAATGCAATGTAGCTACACGGTTATATTTAATGAAATGTCTATAGCTTGATTTGGATCTTCTGAATGTGTTCTAACAAGAGGTTCTTGTGGGTCATCCAGGTTAGTAAAATCCTTTTCTGCCTGTACACGAAGAGCTAATACGTGTATCTGATCCTGGTCAAATGTAACGTCCATATCCATAACATGAACACCGCGAGACCGAGCCTTTGCTGTATAGATCCACATCCTTTCACCAGAAAGAGTCACACCAAAATAACCCAATATATCAAGAAGTATCAAACCAACCAGCTCTAGACCATTTTCTAAAGTCTTTGCGTCATAATTGGAATGCACATACGCAATCCACACAGGAATAGATACCAATGCTAATATCCACGATAAGATGTGGATTTGAAAGGCTCTAATGAATTTGTGTTTCGTTGATACGAATTGGCCACGTCCAAGTGGTATCAGTGCACAATAACTGAAGACTTGTGCATAGAGACGACACGACTTTGACATTCTGGATAATCAGCAATATGCACGTGAAACAATATATTTTATTGTACAGTCAGGTTAATAGCACACAAAATACATTACATATGCAAGTACACAGTTGCATAACATCAAAAGTTTAAGTGTACACACACAATCAATATCAATAATCATCACTGTCACTGTCAGAATCCAACTCCGGGCAATTGGAGTACCTCGATGAGAACTGTTTGTATGTTAATTTGTACTTCTTTGCAATTTTCCGTGCACTTTTGATTGCTTCTTTGGCATTATTATACTCTTTGCTGTTAACTAGAGCATACTCATCCTTCTCATAACTATGTGTAGTCAAGTCAACGACTGTAATTGTATTTGTATCTCCTCCTGGAAATACGAGAAAGAAGATGTACTCAGTTTGATCTAAATCGCTCATCGTGTACGTGTAAGTATATTTATTAGTGTAAAAATGTACATGAATGTGAACACATGAAATATGAAACAATATGCAGATCGTTACATCAAACAAACATTTATCATAAGATCAAGTACACACTATGTTGTATTCATACAGAGATGCATCAGCCTGCTGCCGCTGGACCAAGTACATCGTCTACAAATCTCTTGATTGGTGTCAGCGAATAACTTGTCAGGTACTGAAACTCGTCTCGCATGAGCTTGCACCACTGCCGAATACAGTCTATGATATTGGCACACTGATACCATACTCCTTGTAGATGTGGCTTTGGTCGCATATGATGCACCCACCATTGCCTATTGATGTGTACTATACACGGCCTTCTGGGCCTCAGCATATCTGTTGTAATATCCAATTGCAGGTGCTGCTTCATTAGTTCATTCGCTCCTATAAATGCCCCCTTGCTGAGGCTTATGCCGTGTGCCTCATCTGTAGCAGACCCATGCTCCTGCTTCAGCTGGTGCTCGAACATTTTGAATATGACGATATCGTGAAATATGTGATCCTTTTCTTCTAGTATAGCTGTGAACTTGCAACTTATCAGAGACCGTAGTGCATCACTTATGAACTCGCCCATCTCCCTGTCCATCAGAGACTCTGCGTCCATTTTAGAGTTCTCAGAGAAGTGCTCGCGCATATTTATGACTCTGGAACCAACTGGCAACAGTTCCTCGTATGCCATACGCTTCGCATTGCTCTCAAATTCATCACCGTGATCCATAGTATAACACTCTCGTAGCCATGCATAGACATGTGCTATTTCAGCAGGTGTACTCGGAACACATGTTGCATAGTTGTACTTACGGGAAATTAGATTGACCATGCTGAGGTATCCAAACACACGTGCGCACATGGGGATGAATTGATCAATCACCTCTCTGGACCTCGATGAGAAGAAGTCACCCTCCATAATATGCCGTTTGGTATTGGCTGCAGTTTCTAGTTCCTTATTGTCTACTCCCGCAGCATCACCCCGTGCAATGGCACTCTCTGCTGCCTGAGCTTTTGCAGCATGTGCAGCCAAGCGCTCTCTTCGTTTCTTTGATTCTGCATCATCCTCGCCATCCTCGTCTATAGCTGGATGCTTTATTATCTGTGCTTTAGCAGCTTCACGTGGAACATGTTCAAGATTCACATATCGCTGTTCCCATGTGCCAGGGAGTGGTATAGAATGGACATTACCGCCACCTATCTCAGCTTTAATACCCTCTCCTCCATCTATAAACTTATATACTATCAACGCTGCACATTCTTTCTCTACAAGTTGCACCTCTTCCCAGTTCAGTGGCGTGTTTATACAGTCTGGAGTATGAGAGCAGGCCAGAACACGTACCTTGAGTGCTGCTCGAACTACATCTGCGGCCTTTGCTTTCTCTCCAAAGCTGCGCATTTCTGTGTGTTCGCAACACAATAGAAAGCACAATGCAACATAGCATGCATCAGATAAAGATACATTGCATTCGGCATGTGCATTCTGTATATTCAGATACTCTTTGTGCCACAGTCCATATATGTAGGTACGATCATCTTCTGTTGGCCGCACACTGTTATTGAAGTACAATAAATAATCGTATGCTTTCTGTATGATAGCAGATACACGACTACAGTGTTCACTAAGAGAAGTCATTTATTTGAACTTAGCATTATCTACAATAAATATACAACACAACTGGAGATATACAACAATAAATACAACACAAGCTTATAAACATACGTGTTTGTTAAACATATAATGGTTCTATCATCAGGCAAGTGATCCACATGAATTGGGCACAACATTCACTCCCTTGGATCGTACGAAGTATGACTTAGGCCCAGGTGTAGTACACAGAAGGCCACTCTCAATATCAAAGTACCATGCACATGTTTCAGATGGTAAATCGTGACTTTCAAACTCTGTAAGCTTTGGGCCAGTTACACTGCGCACACCAGCGTTACGTAGAACATAGTACGCGTGTTGTGTCCACAATAGAAGGATAAATCCACCAGTACCAGATCTAGCCCCAGGTAAACAAAGCCCTGATATAGGAGCAAATAGACCTGTTGGAGTTAGATAGTCTAACAGCTCGTCTCTGCCAGTCACATCGAAATACTCAGCCTCGTGTCTGTGATTCAATACACCTATCTTCCCATCACTCAGATTCAAAAAGTACATGTTGTTATTTAGAAACCTTCGTACGATCTGGAGCTTGGTCGTGGCAGCACGCCTTGGTGGATAGTCACCATGCATACTATGGAAAGCGGAAGTAGCATCTGCTGTAGCATCACCACTGGAATGTGTTGGAGACATAGGTACTTGAGTGATCAAAGCAGAGCAATCAGTTGATGTATTCACCGACTCGTATTCTTTATACGACAGACCAGACTGTTCATTAAGGTCAAATGTTTGCTCACATCTACATGCAGAGCATGCTACAGTATCAGCGTGACGTGTCACGGTAGAAGTACCATCCAAACTGTATACAACCTGACCAGATATGCACACATGCGACAACTCGAATGTACCATCGTACTCCTGTAACTTCGACACAACCAATGGTATCTTATCCAGATTAATCAAGTACATGGCAGTGCTTCCATTGACACACAGCTCCTCTGACACCAAATACGATCCAATAACGTGTAACCTGCGCTCATCCAGATTATATGTGAAGTTTTCGCTCTCGTGCTTGCACAAGACTTGTCCCTTTTTGTACTCTACCCCAACCTTAGTGAGAGAGAAGAACGCCATGGATGTATTTCCACACACGATGCCATGCTGTACGATGTATCGACTGCTTGACCCGAACTCAATCTGCATGTGGCACAATCTCACTGGCTTACTGATGCCCGGTATCTTAAGATTCAGACAAGACGTGTTGCTCTTAGACACAGTTAAGTGTTGACCAACATCTGTTACAACAGGACTAACACAACTAGGTTTGCTGCCCATCTTTGTACAGAGCTGTGTTGTATGATGCAATGTTACAGTATACTAATTGTGCACACGTACATAGTATGCACGATTTAGTATTTCACACAATTAGTGTGTACTAGTGTAAAGATCCATCTTCGTTCATGGAAAAGTACATATCATCTGCACCAAGTCTCTCCATTGTATCACTTGTATATTCAGCTCTAGCCTCGTCTACTTCATGATTTGCTATTGTCGTGCATGCTTGAAGATATCGGAGGCGCTGGTTGTATTTTTCCTGTATCTGTTTCATTATCGACACAGAGGTTGCGTCTATTTTGAGACCACTGTATGGACCATCCAGGTTCTGCCACACTTCCATCGCTTTGCGATACGCCTCTGTGCACAAGCATACTCGAAGCATGGCGTGATATGTGATTATAGTGGGCCGTACTGTGCTCTTTGTGCCATTAACAAAGTTCCATACACGCACCGCTCGCTTTAAATTCTTTTGGACAGCACAGTCGTGCAATTGCTGATTGAAATGCATTATGTCCATCAAGTGGACGTGTTTATTTCCCATTGTGAATATCGCTATGGTTAGAAAGTGGATACAGATATACACAGACGTAGGTACACAGAAGTATACATATATACAAATTACAATTTCCTTGTTGTTTCTTCTTTTTGTGTCTCTAGTTCCACTAAATCGCACACAGAACTCTTAACAGAATTTAACTCTTTTAGCCATATGTAGTGTTTTTTAACTGTTTCGTGTATCTGCGTTTGGATATAAGAAATCATGTAAGTACTAGTATTCCATCGCCTGGGAATCTGTATCATCATAACGGGTTTGTCAGTTGTACCAGTTGCCACACGTTCAATTATTACACTGGTACATACTGGATCCGCCAAACATAACTCGATGAACTTTGGATAAGTCATGGAAAATATCCAGGCATCATTTTCTGGTATTGTATACGTCTTTCCGTTCTGTGTGCCATAGATATATGTGGCACATGTATTAGCACAAGTTGATATCCAGTTGTCATCGTCGTCTGTTAAAACAACAGTTGCCATGATTTGTACAATCAAAGTGAAGTTATTTATTTGTTGTATAAGTAAAATAAAACAGATGCGATGTCATAACGTAATGCACGTAAACAGAACACAGAGTGCATACTTGATGCAATTAAATTACAGACAGATTCTCTTTCAATAATCTAAACAGCTTAAATACAATGCACATGCGCATGCTCCTTCTGCAACTTCAGTAGTTTAACGCGTGGCCCCATGGGAAAGTTAAGAGCCGCGATATCGTCACCAGATAACAATTTAAAAGTCTCCCAGTCGCATATCTCCTCCTTTGCAAATACTTGAACACACGCATGTAACTGCATTTCAGTTAATATCTGAAAGAATGGCTTCGATTGTACAGGATTCAATGGATGATTCACAATAGATATATCTGTTCCTTTGTGTTCATTTAATGGAAGTACTGGTAGAGTAGGCGGAGCAGGTGCAACAGTACGTGGTTTCTGCTGATCACTGCCTGGCATTATACTGCTACTATACGTAAAATTATACTTTAATTGATTAGAAAATACAGAAAATGGTTTCTGATGCTCTCTGGCCAGAGGTAGAGGCATTACTCTGTTCATATCCGAAAGAGAAAACGCAGATTCTGTTGGATGAGGTCCATCTAGATTTACAGATGGAGCAGATAGGAACTCGTCTATCGCATTATAGTTCGTGGTATCACTGATTGATTCGTAGCTCGGCGGGGTAGCAGGAAGAGATTCTTCCATTTGCACGCTCGTAGTATCACTCTGTGCCTCAATCGAACAACTCTCTTCGCTAAATAGTGAATTGGCTGAACTATCAACTACCTCAATGTCACCTGTTAACTCCTGCTCATATGAGATCCGAGTCAAGTGAGAATCATCGCTCACGGCGATAGGCTTGGGATTACGGTCACTAGAGAGTACTGGAAAGGTTTCTAAGTCACGCACAGGAGGGGGTAAAGAGGGAACCACCACAAACTCCTTTGTTTGATGACTGGTCTGTACTGATGCACAATATGCGAACCATGTTTCGTGTGCATCAAACGAGGACTGTTTACAGCCAGCGTACAGCATGGTAGAACGAAACTCTTGGATATTGACCAGAGTCATGTGAGTTCTTGTCCCAGTGCGGTTGCACGATACTTTGAATGGTACATTCTGTTTATCGTTAAACGCACTACACATCTCTTCGTGCGTATAGAATGATACATACACACAATACGAACCATATTTAGAACGGTTGCACCGTTCTGTCACTCCAACTGGAATGAAGTACACGCGATTGAGTTTGTGGGGAGCAAAGAAGCGTTCAATGTTGTTTCTAGTTTGCTTTGCAGGCGTGCTCATGCATATGACATGAAATCTATCAAGGAATAAGAGTGAGAGTTGATCGATGGTAACCATCCCAGTCGACTTTCTCGAAGGAGTTGCGTACTGTGGCATCACGGGAACACGCAGTAGAATATAAAAGGACGAGAGACAATGTGAGTATATGTATATAGAAAGAAGTGTGAAGCTGTATGTATTGATATAGGTGTAAACGGTAGAGGAGATGCACGTTCATTTGCATCTCCTTATACATGTGTGCATCTCTGTATCTCCTTTAGTATGCACTTCAAATATACTTTGGCGCGCTATTTTTATTTATTTAAATTAACCAATCGGAGTGCATACACATATTCCAATGTAACAAAATACACATAGAGAAGAAACAGATTCAACATAAAGTAGCTTACACGCGAGCATTCAACTCTTGCATCTTCTCTCTGCATGCATCAATAATCGCTGTCACTCTATTTAACTCAGAAAGAGTTCGACTCTGACTACCTTGTTGTACTAGAGCTGCTTCATGTACTTTAATTACACCAGCTTTAATTTCATCAAAGTAATCACAAGCAGCAGCAGAGATAGTTAATCTCTCTTGTATGATAATGGACTGCAGAACAGCTTCTCTGTTGCCCTCAGATACATTGTTGTTGAACACCTTGACCCATGCTTCCTGTTTAAAATCCGCATCAAATCTTCTGTTTGAGAATAACACTGCTATCTCATTGATCTCTCCTTGCAGACATACATGCGATTTCTTCTGTTTCTTCTTCTTGGACTGGGGCTTCTTTTTGGAAGACGCTGGCCCTTTGCGCTTGGTAGCTTTCTTTGCACTCTTCTTGATGCTACCCTTTCCAATAGGAAATGAACGATGAATGACAAGAGCAGTGGACATAGTGATTGTATTTATTTGGAGTATGATACAGTAGACAGATGAATAGAATGTGTGTACACAGTACAGTGGTACGATACAAATCGTGCAATACAAATACAATGTTAAGTACACAGTTACACTGATATACATAATAGTAAACACGAGTTTACTTGTGTGGGCCGATGATACCCAGATTTACGAACCCATATGAAAACACATCTAACTCGAATGTACCAAGTTCGAACATCTTGCGCCATCCATTATCAAAGCTATCCTTCTCGTTCAGGTCAACGAGCATGTCTTTGCACTGTTTAGTCTTACGAATCTTTCGATCACGAGGATTTTCGTCTGTAATACACATAGGTAATTTACTGTCTACCGCGTGCCACAGACGTGCGTGTAGATTTTCTATGTCATCATCCACACCGTGATCGACTTGATGTTGTATTTGTTGTGTTAAAAGGGCCTTCTGTTCACTTAAATCCAATATTACATTACTAACACCACCAATTCTGTTCGTCACAACACATGCTGGTTCATCACATCTCTTCCTTTTAATACGAGTTATCTTATTATTGGCTGTCATTATTAATATAACGTCCTGCCTCCATGTGCCATCTGGTTGTACAACCTTATCACTGGCATCATCCACCATAACACTATCTGTCTTTGACTCGTTACTATCGACATTATCCGCCATCACACTATCTGTCTTTATCTCAGTACTAACAACATCGGCTTTCTTCTTCTGTCTGATGATGCCAAATTTGATGTGCCCCTCGTTGAACCGATTACACCCGAATGTATTAAGTGAAAGTAGCTTACCCCATCCTTTGTCAACACTATTCTTTGAATTTAGTTCTTTGATCAAACTTTTCAAACGATTCACTTTGTTTGTCTCTGTCTCGTTACAGTATGACGACTGAGTAAATGGGGACACTGTACCATTCACAGTTTGCCACAACTCCAAGTGTAGCGCATTCAAGGTACGCTCTGCGTAACTTTGATCAAGATCAAATGGCAGATCTTCTATAATTCTTGTTAACTCTTTGGACAAGAAAACTTTCTGATCTTCCCAGTCTGTAATAACTTCACTTTTTTCCCCGATGGTGTTCACAACGAGACAATCTAAGTCAGCAATCTTTCTGTTATTACTGACCACCGCTTCCTTGTTCTCTGCACCAGTAGACTCTTTCAACACAGGGAAATACACAGTGGTTTTGGCACGATGTCTATCAGCAGTAACATCATAACAGGATTTTGCATCCTCACTGGGCCACATCTCTGTTGTAACGTACACGTGATTGTAGGCTAGAACATTCACGTCTGCCTGTACTAGCAGCTGAATCACCTCCTTCAAATCTGGTCTGAAGAAACCATAGTATCCACCATACGTGTGCATCCCGTATAACACAACACGTTTGAAGCGAGATGGATCACATACGAACTCTTTATCTATTGCATCATAATCCTTCTGTTCCATTGCATTCTTCTCTGCGTCCCACAGATATCCATCGCACAGGTTTGAGCGCTTGACCAGGTGATATGTATCCGGGGTCAGAGGACGAATGCCAACTCCAGCATTCCACTCCTTTAGATCATATGCGATAGCAGGCGTCCCGAATATCTTCTTGTGGAATACAGTACTCTCTATCACAGTGGTATAGGCATAGAACTGCTTGAATGGTCTCAGCTTACTGTAGATAGCATTTTGTGTCTCTGTATCCACATCCACACTCGGCATAATATACGTGATGTCAGTCATGATGATAAATAGCTCTAATCAGTGGTACAACGAGTGATATCTGAGGTAATAGTGTGATGCAGTGTGTATACACAGAGTACATGTACAGTGGATGGGAGATACACAGTGGATGTATCTCTTATAGTCTATGTGCATCTCTACAAGTGTGCACTATGTGCATCTCCTTTTTGAATCATTCGGACATTTATTTGAATTTGACCTTTTCAAAGTGCATAGGTTAAAGTAGTGGATTCTGTTTGTTTATTTTTTTTTACCCACTACTTTTCACATGACCTTCAGGTAAACCTGGTTTACAGTCATTCTAAATGACTGGGCTCAGTCATTTTCCAGATTCTAGATTTAGATCTATAATTCTAGAAATGAATTAAATTTTTAATTCAAATACACTCGTTCATTCTAAATTATTTGCATCTCCTATTTTGAATTTGCATCTCCTTTTATAGTGTACACTACATATCACACTGAGTATACACAGTGTACATACCTACTACCTATATTCAGACACTTCACCCCTCTATCAGAATGAATCAGAACGGCACAGATACTGATATCGTGCTACCCGATGTGGTAGACGGATGTAGCATGCAGGATATCTCAAGTCTTATCACAGCCGAAAGGAATTGGAACGGTACAAACGTTGATTTTTGGCTACCTACCGTGGTGGACTACTCTAGTATTCATGAAATGATACGAGTGCTACCAGTGGTGTGCAAAGATTGGAACAGAATAATCATCAATGATCCAGAACTGTGGAAGACAAGGATCCTAGAGGTAGCTCCAGTAGCTGGCGAACTACAACGCTTGTACAGGCTATATCCGTGCATGCAAGGCATACACATCTTTGGTCCAACGAAACAGTTACCATGTCCTGCCAACATTGAATTATTCAAACAACTTAGAGTACTGTACATAACAATCGATCACAAAAGCGAGTGTCCGACTAGTTTTATGAGTAGATTGGTTCATATGCCCGCGTTGGTGGAGCTGGATATATGTTTCAAAATACATAACTCGCCCATGTATAACCACGCATATTTCGATGTTCCTTCGTATTCCGAAATGAAACAGTCTATACAAAGAATACAATTGAAGGATCTGCGCACGCTCAGGGTTGAAGGTTTATCTACACAGAGGCTATGCTCGTGGATCAACGCCCCAAATCTGCATATACTGGATCTGAGAGGACCAATGCACGAACAAGCATACGAGGAACAAATAAATATGAGCAAGATAGCCTGGCTATTTCCATCCATTAAACATCTAAGTATAACTAACCTGGTGCTCCAATTACCATCATCGATATGTGCATTACTCTATGTTAACGATGAGAATCCGGAAATGAATGACCGAGACACATCTGAATTAAATAATGCAGCATTATTGCTACGTCTAGACACGTTATTAGTGCAGCACTGTGCTCTTACTGCGTGGATGCCTGGACAATCAGACGAACGTACATTAGACCAACTTGATGCATTCCATCTGGACAAACCGAAGATCAGACATGTAACCATGCATAATATAACATATACCCATAGAAGTTCACCGTTAGTGTTGGATAAGATACAAAAAGAGTACAAGTTAGCTGAACAGAAAGGATTGGATGCACATTTCAGACAAACTAATCTTAGGTGTACTCTTCCTGCTGTTAGTCCTAATCACAGTTTCGTCGGCACTGCACTAAATAACGCTCGTCCAGGCGAATCAATGGACGTTCTGATGGGAAGCAGATTACTCTAAACATGCACATTTGTTAGTTATTGTATTGACCATTGTTGTTGTTCGTTTTGCACAATAAACAATCCCTTATTCCAAATTTGTTGCATGTCTTAAATTGAACAGTTTATTGAACACATATCGAACAATAATGGACACAGACGTAGCCAATGCACACCATGTGAGTGTTATACAATAAATAAATAAATAGACATGTCATCCGTTGTTGTGTTGTGGTACACGCGAGTTATGCTGCAGCACAGCAGCAGTGGACCAAAACGGTTCCATTGTTGGTGCTTCTTCTTCCTCATCGCTGTCATCGTGTTGTCCTATGCGTAATTGACTGAATGTGTTTGCAAAATAGAAGCTTTCATGTACAGGACTATCGAATGGGTTGTAGTCATCATCGTCTTGTATAGGATTTGAATGATTATTATTAGCAAGGGATGCGCTAACATTTGCATGTACTACATCACGAGCAGGAGAGGCTGCATTGTAAGGCGACTGATTGGCTACCTCTGGCTCTTTATCGTCTGGTGTGTATGATCCAGCCTTGCTATCAGCATATCCTGGACTCGTAGGACTGTATATATCTTCCGCATCATCTTCATCATCTGTTGCATGGGGAGAATATGCTGGACTCGTTGGACTATACGCAGGTTCAGATGGGCTATACATCGGGGTAGTCTGATCATATGCAGGAGATGTGGGTGAGATCGATGGGTTCTTTGTATCATTATGGTAGTTAGGACTGTATGCAGGGGAAGTAGGAGAGTATATATCTTGATTTTCATCACTGTTTTGATTAGGGCTATATTGAGGGGAAGATGGTGTGTACACAGGTGAATTTGGAGTGTATATTGGAGACCCAGGACTGTACGATGGACTAACAGGACTAGTAATTGGAGACATAACAGATTTATCATACGAAGGATAGTTTTGTGGTGTATGCTGGGGTGTATATGATGCTGCAGCTGGAGAGAATGCGTTATCTCCCAATGGACTGTATGCACTCAACTCATTTTGTCCATCACTATAATCATACGTGGGTGTATGAGCTATACCATTGAGTTTACCATCATCGTCATCAGGTATATTGAACATATTTGAATATAGTGATGAAACATCATATACATCTTCAACTGCATATTTCTTAAGCATTTCTTGGTTTAGGAACACTTGAAACGCATTGGTGCCGATTGTGGCTAGTTTACCAGTCATGATCTGTGAACTGACATCCTTTAACCTATCTGTTGTGACATTCACAGCACCACGAACCAGTGTTTCAGTTGGACATTCAAATGTAGCTTCTGCTATCAATCCACCACATTGCTTTTTCTTTCCATGTCTTGTTGTTGCAATTATTTCACCTCGATGTGTCATGACGTCTGCCAATAGTGCAGGATGTCTTCTGCCCATGGCACTACCAACATTAAGAGGACCAGCGAATCTATTACACAACGAAGCCCGTCCCACTTCTATTCCAAATACACTGATCATCTCATCTGTATTATTAGAATGTGTTCTATTCATATCAACTGCTGATTTAGAACGTAACTGAGCCAACCCCAGACCTT
>Ga0302280_1000480_pt1 | contig 35282 bp, 25 predicted proteins | sample III_Fen_E1_1_FD_198771 | JGI IMG/M metagenome (GOLD analysis project Ga0302280, IMG submission 198771) | Peat permafrost microbial communities from Stordalen Mire near Abisko, Sweden - III_Fen_E1_1 | ecosystem: Environmental > Terrestrial > Soil > Wetlands > Permafrost | place: Sweden: Abisko... | reverse complement strand
ATTAGATTATTCTTGATTTTAAACATTATCCGTAGATTTAGGTCTATTCTCGGATTAGTGCGAGTGGTGAGAGTGATGAGGACAATCGTCGCCATGGTGATCGTGATCGTGATCGTGATCATGGTGATGATGAGTATGATCATGATGGTCGTGATCATGACTGTGATGATGATCGTGATCATGATCATGATGATCATGATGATCATGTTCATGTTCATGGTCATGTTTATTTAATACTTGGGCTTCGATCTTTCCACTTTGATAATCTTCAAAAAATGAATAAATGTTTGAAGTAGTTAATTAACTAATCTTTTGATTTAAGATATGTTTTGTTTCCAACTCTCCATTGATGATAACAATAGGCAATTCTAAAGGATTCATCTCCAAGTATTCTAAAAGTCCAAAGTAATCTTCGTGTTCTTCCTACATTAAAGCAAAATAACTGTAACTGCAATAAAAATTAAATCTTCATTAGGTTATCTTTCGTTTTTCCATTTATTGGCTGCTTAATTGAATATCTGTGTTTTATTGAGATGTCTTTAATCAATAAAGAAAAATGCTCCTTTTTTTCCATCTCTAAAGATTGCTGAAATAGAACGATCATCTAAAGGAACGACTGAGGGTCGATCGTGCTGCATAATCCAATGATAGAGATTGTCATCATCGTGAGAAGAAGAATAATAAACATCCTCTGCGAAAGATCTCAGTAGTAGCACAGTTCCATAAGGTTATACTTCTTATTCAATAAAATAGTATTCTATATTAATCTTAAATTACCATTATAATTGTCTTGATATGCAATATTTAAAAATTTAGCCCCTTTCACACTCTTTAGAGAACCCACAAAAACTATGGCTACCTGATTTTTTTATGATACTTTCAGACTTTAAAGCTCAATCTTTGCAATTTATTTCACTGGAGATGAAATTCTTTTGTTCAACCATTTCAGAAGAAATGGTTTTGTTCTATCACCATCAAAATGAGTAGGTTGTCCATCCTGATAATAAATGAGAGTTGGAAAAGCGCTTAATTGTGCAAAATCGTAAGCATCTTAATTTTAATTGCAATCAATAGTTGCTATGCGAACTAAAATTTATGCATATTTTACTTGGAGAAGTTTGTTATTTGAGTATTTACGCAATTTCTAATATAATTGGAGCCAATTTTTGACAATGCTGACACCTAAATATTTCCACGTATATACCAAGGAACATAGTAATCGATAAAAATATTGGGGAATATCTGAGTGATATTAGCTAAATCTTCATTGTTTAGCACAAGGACACCGTTTTCTTCAGTATAAGTTAGTGCCACTGCAAAAAGCAGAAGCCATCCTATGATAATTTTTTGTATCATTATCAAATATTATTAATTACTGTGCATATGATTATTGAAATATTTAGTCAAAAAATTCCCATCACCTCTATGCATTTCTCGTAGGCTTATCGGTCCAAGGCAGTGAGAATACCTTATTTGTTATGAGTATCGCTTATGTTGTAGTCATATAAGATTTAAGTCCCCCATGGAGTTGTAAAATAACCTCCCATTGACTTTATGATTGCCTCTCCTGCGCAGCTGTCCCATAAATGAGTCCATGAATCCAGAAATATCATTGCATCAGCTTCACTATTAGCAACCATCATGATCTTTGTTATGAAAAAAATACTTTTCTTCCTGCACCTCCCGCCTTGACATTCTTTCCCCCGATGGCTTGAAGAAACATTTCTTGAGCTTGATTGGTTCTCGTATTACTTGAGCAGACAACTAGTGGCTTATGAGAATGATTTTTCACCTTCTTGGACCATTTCTGATGATGAAAATCATATGTTTCTCTTTCTTAAACAGTTCCAACAGTGACAACAGGATCAAATAATTTGTTGCAGCCTACCAATTTAAAAGGGGTTCCAATAACACCCATAATAGGCCTCTTATGATATGATAATCCAATTAGAACAGTAACATCTTCGAAATTACCGTTTATAAATCCCTTCGTGCAGTCAATAGGATCTATCCAAAGACAAGCTTAATTTATATCCAATTATTTGTTGATTTGAGAGTAATGAGGAAGAATGTCCTCTCGAAGAGATTCAAAATTAAAATCCAGTGGACCTTTATACTATTAACTTTCTTCACAAACGATGTGCAGATAAGGATAATGCATTTTTATCCCTTAAACAATCATCGATTGAACTTTGAAGTCTGCCTGAATAGATGAAAAGGTACGTCAGTAACTGAGTCATTATCCCCTTTCATATACTGATGACAATTAGGATCAGTGACCCCTTTTTTTATTATTTGACAGCCTTAATAGGCCAGTTGTGTGCAGATTGATGCGAGTTTACGTAGATTTAATGTCATATTAATATTATAATTGCATTTATGTTGCAAAAGTTATTATGATGATAGTAAATATGAAATAAAAGATTAAATATATTATCTAAATCATAATAAACAAAGACCTTGTTTTTAGTGGTTTTGTATAGGTTCAGATTTAAATTAGTAATTTCCATATAATATTAATAGCATAGAATTCTTTATATTCATAGAAAATGGACACTAAAAAAATGGAGGATAGCACTGTCAAAGAAGAAACGCCTTCAATTTGCAGCTAACTTAACTTAGACATCTCCAAATTAAACGTAGAAAAGCTTATGATCAATCCGACTTATCGCAGACTCTATAATATTGTCAAAAATGACATGTCTCGTTCTGAGCTATGTTTTCGTAAGAATCTAATTAAATAACTATACTTTCTATTGCAAATCACACCCATCATTCGCCCATAACTCGTTGATAATTTTTTAAATGAACTTGAGAAAATGTATAACCTAAATGATCACAAAAAAATAGATCTGGCTTCCAATAAGTTGAATAATTTACTCAATATCGTCCATGGAAAGAAAGAATCTATTTTTGGATCCACTTGGGAAAGACCAAAAAGTGGAGTTACATGGAATCAAAATGTGAGTCCTTTTCTAAGACCATATACTGCTAAAAGATCAGAAAGTTCAAAGAATGGCAAATCAACTCGACCTTAATCTTCCAAGTTCGGTTAAAAATCAACAAAAGTTGAGACGGTTGAAGATTTTTGCATCCGAGAGTGTATTTTTTTTGTAATATAGTTACAACTAATACTCAAGAATAAATTTAGATTAGTCAAGATTTTTTGCAAAAACATAGAACAAGTCATCCATAAATTGAACCAATATACGAACAACTCTACAATATACTTAAGAAGATTGAAGCCCCATCTAACTAAGAACCAATCATTGTTGGAAAATCGTTAGCCCCCAAAGCCGCTAGATATGTTAAGTCTGCCTTTTCTCGAAAGCAGACAGCAGTCGCTAAATAAGCCGAGGTTCAATCGCAACAAAATATTCTTAATGAAGAGCAAATATAAAATTTAAAGATCAATGAAGATAACGAGGAAAAGTAAGAAAAGTAAGAAATAGATAGTGAAGATTCTAGTAGCAGCGAGTAATAGTAATATTTATATGTCAATGAGAAGAAACCATATAAAGCCTATAATTAAACAATAAAGGAGTAAGAAAATTAATAGTGTCAACCGACAGAACAAATTCAACATCTACAGAAATATGATCATATCATGAACAATAAGTTAGTTCAGGCTTTGAAGGAAGATTGCTAAATGGCCTAAAACTATGTTAATTTTGCACGAGCGAAGTCTGCAATGAGGCGAGAACAAAATCGCAGAAATTAAAGCAGGAGATTGATGTCTGCAAAGCTTACAGTTTCCTCAAGTGTGAAATTTATAAAACAAAAGATTCCTTTGATAGAGGAAGATTCAAAATAAAATGGTGCTGAATAAAAATTAAAAATTTTCGATTTAACAAAGGATCCAATGAACATTACGCCAAATGCTATAAACACTTATCCGACTTATAACAAGCGATAATTCTTAAAAAAACTATATTAAGAGCCTGCATAGCTGTTTAAAAAAAGAAATAATATTGATTAAATCACTGCTAATATAAAGCAGAATATAAAGCGACCGATGACTAGCTTTGTAAGATTTCACTCTCCGATAAGATTCGATCCTATGAGCGACTAGAATGTAAAAAAATACAATCAATAGGCCTTAGAAGAGATTGAAAAAATAAAAATGAAGGTCGGCGGGAAATGTTCTGCGTCAACTGAAAGCTTAATGAAGGCTTTAATTGTAGATACAATATAGAAAGAGTAATTGCCAAAATGGTAAACAAAAAATCCTTTCTTCGGCTTAAATTCAATTGGAAAGGGAAAGAAACTTAAAAAGAAAGGCAAGACTAACAAGAAGACAACTCTTGCTAAAAATTGATATAAATTTAATTATCCTAAATATTTACAACACAATAAATAATAAATATCATATCAAATTTTTGTTAATCGAGCATAATAAATCTGACAGTCTTTCTTTTAAGCTGTTTCGGCGCATCCTTATCACTGTTAATGTACCGTTACTACCTTTCTCAAGCCATAATTACACCTGTTTCAACAGCCAACTTGACTGCATGGCCTAAAATCCTTCAATTAACATTATATCAGCTGCGGCCTAAGACCATATAACATTAACAGTTGCACTCCAATCTCCAAGACTGCCTCTCAAAAATACTCTATCAAAAATTTCATCATTATTTCTCACTCCACAGCTTCTGCATTTTGTTTCTTCCATCTTTTTCAGACATTTTGTGCATGCTCGATAAGTAAATTTTTCTTTAAATTCAATAACAGTGACATTTTTTATGTGAATATTGTTGGATAACTCATCCTCTATATCTCGCAATCCTCCTATATCAACAAATCCGAGAAGCTAAGTCTCAACTTCTAAGATGTTATGACCCTCATCTATCCAACTACGAATTTGTATTGCCTATTTCGTATAAGGCAACCATTAAAATTTGACAATGCTTGAAGGTTTTAAGGTCAAATTTCTTTTCCCTTTGAAACTACCAATCTGAACTCCATAAGCAGTTATTCCCTTTTGAACAGAGTTTTTTATGTATTAACTTGAAAAATTAGATTAAAAATGGATTAAACTAATGCTCCATTTTGATAAAGGATCTACTAGTTCATAATTGTAAGTTACTCCAGTTTTGGCCTTCATCGTCTTAAATTTTTTTAGAACTCCAAATACATTTATTAATAAACCTTCGTCAATGTCTCCAATCTTTGATATTGGGCAATAATTATTTGAGTTTTCTTCCAAATTGTCTGGATTTTATTCCAATAGTATGTGGCATTGCTTGCAATCGAATTCTAACTGATAGCTACAACCTTTGTAGTAGTTTTGGATGAGATACCTTATGACTCCTTTGGTAAATCGATATTGGCATCCTTCCTAAAGTTCAATTTGAGAATCTGTGATATTAGTGAAGACGGTATTCATCAGATATGTTCTCGATTAATCGGAAATTATGGCTTGTAAATAATTCTAGTCCTAGTTTATATAATTAAGGCAAATAATGTTAATCCTCGTCCACCAGTAGGCAATGCTGCTGATGAATAGACCATGATAGACATCCGAAACGCTGATAATTTTGTCATTAGGATAAAACTAGGATTATTATTGAAGGTTCTTCTCTTAAGGGTCAGTTCTTTCCTCGTAAAGATTTGATAATTGAGTTTGCAGTTCGAGATATTGCTGAATTCTTTTACTTCTTTATTATTAAGCTTTTTATTGATCATAGAGTTATTATTTTGGACTCATTTTCATTTTACTTTTATGCTACATCCAAATCATGAAACTCTCTTCAGAGTCCTCATCTTCTACCTTGTCTTTTATTATTTATTTTGTTTATTATCTTTATAATTTACTATCCTCATTATGATCAATACTTTATTATGAGTCCAGATTGTCAAAAATAAATTTGAGATCAATTTTTTTTTATGATGATTTTTTTCGTCCAGAAGATTATTTAAGTTTTTTCTGCGCTGTTGGACAAATCTACTATTTTTATTACTGTTAATCCTATGAATCGGACAAAATTAGTGATAATATTTAATCTATTTTTGATTTTTTTGAGGGTTGCGAAGTCGAAGGTTCATTTTATGTCTTCTTTTATTGATTGAATTTTTATAATGATTGGGTTTATTCGAGTTAAGAAAATGAAGAGGTTTCTTATTTAAGATGCTCATTAATTGTTATGTCTTTAATCTATTTGTATTCAATCTTCTATTCTATATTTGGCTGATCTTATTCACTTATCTTTAAGGTCGATTTTTGCTTCGATGAACTCAAAAGATGCCTATAATTTTTTAATACATTTGTATGATTTGATAAATTGCCCGCTTATTTTAAACTAGTATTGTTTTATGGCTTATTCTCACTTGCAGTTTATGACATTAAAGGATTTCTATCCCAAAAGATAATGCTAGATCCTTTAGTATTGATATTCTATTTCTTTAATTTCCAAGGTTTTGCATCACCCACAGCCGAATCATATTTCCAAAACTTCATTGGTTATTTTATTACAATGACCCCTTCACCATGATTTCGAATCCATCCTTAAAGTATAGAATGGATTTTTATGCACCCCTTCTCAATCTGGTCAGCCGCATCACTTACTATCATGGTTTTGATCACAAAAAAACCATCACTAATTTTAGTAGAATAAACTTTTTCCCTCTTTCTTGTGAAGTTAATAATCTGAAACACTCCCTTTCGCTTGATTTCAGCTGCCATTAGCATTATGAACAAGTTTTCAGTGAGAGCCTCTGGCCTATCCTAATCCTCATCAATTGATAGTTTCATGAGATACTATAAATGTATCAAAAATTAATATTACTAGCAACCTTATCATAATCTGATATAAAGTCATAGGAATCATGATATCAGATGGTCACTTCGTGATCGAAGCTAAACCTATTAATATATTTTTCGTAATCCTTTTATTCGTATCCTGAAGATTTAAGGATTTTGATCTTGTCGTTGATAGTGCCAGAAAAACAGGCTCGGATAAGCTCAGTCACCCGACTTTTTACCTATTCATCAAGACTGAACAGATGGCATTCAACTTTATAAATTAATCCAATCATGAACATGCTTCTCACTATGTCCATCGTTGTCAAAGATCTTTCTAACTTTAAAAATTGCTTGAGAGTCAGGGGAGTAATTTTTATTATCTCTTTTATTTCATATGCAAAACCCTAAGAATCGTAGTACAGGCTGTGATCCATGTTCATATTCATTTGCTGATGTATATTATGAAAATATTGCTCAACACTCTTGCGACAATAGGACAAGATTTATAGCAGTTACGATCTTGAACAATTAAACCCTTGGAGAAGATCGTCGCTGATCTCATTCAACGCTCCACTGAGCCATTGCAAATCTGATTTTTATAGAGTTTCTATCTTTTCGTGTTGTCTGAACTTCTAACTCACTGCAGCCATCTTCGCTCCTATGCTATAATTGCTATCGATCAGCATTTTGCTGTACATATAGAAAGAGGTGGCATCCAAAGAGTAGAAATCTTGTTTATACTCTTGATCATCTTCTTCCGTATTTTAATTGTGAGGCATTTCGTTGAGGCAGGGCAGTTTCTATAGCAATTTTCTAAAATGATCCATATCCTTCTGCAAAGAACTTGGATAATATACTTCCGAAAAATTAGATTTGGAGGTGAAGGGCTCAATGTGAAGTTTTCGCATGTTTAAAAATTAGTGGGTAGTAATTGTTACCACGAACTTCGGAGGTTGTTTACAAAGGAAGAGCTTACGAAATTTATCGAGAAGTGTGATACGAACGATTAGGATCTGTTTTTAGCAGAGATCAATGCATTTATAACCACTAGGTCGACTATAGAATACGTTTGCTTTAGGGCTAGTTTGAAATCCATCAAAAATGTTAAGACGGTGAACCGCATGGGGAAAAGCATTTATATTTTGTTGAGATCAGGTTCAGTGGGCTCGCTTGGAGGAAGAGGTTCAATCCGTTATTATGCGGAGCGAGAAGTTTACGAATTTTAAGAAGCAAATTGATGCTTTATTATCAGAGAGGTACAAAGGTTTCTTGCATTTTTTCGCTGCTTTCCATACTACTCATAATTCAAAATGAAACTAAAATTATTAAAAAGGTGAAATGTCTGCCATCATTTAATGACTGTCCAGCTCATATATAACGACTTCGCAATGAATCTATCATCAAATAGATTGCATAGTATTTGATATGCTCAAATGAATATAGTACTGTTAAATTTGACTTTGTGAATACTCATAGCCATTTAATGCTCAATCGAGTTTAGATCAGATTATTTTTGGATCCTTCATGAGGATGGTTACCACCTCGTTCAGATTTGAAATGCCTTCGAAGACGTTGTCCTGAAATACTGTGGTGAATTCGTGCTCAATGGAAGTCAGTAGTGCCACTAAATTCAGAGAATCAATTTTCAGATCTTTCCTCAAATCGGCGTCGAATTTAACATCCTTCAAGTTTATTATTTCGAGATCTCTAAACAATCGCAAAATTCGAGTTTCAATCTGAGTGTTTTAATTGATACTTCACAACGCTAAAGAGTAGGTAAGTCATAAAGTTATGTTTCGAAGTTAGGGGAAACTTTTCCAGCATAAGATAAATTAACTTTGTGACAGTATCTTCTAAATCCATCAAGTTCCCTTGCTTTGAGATCTGGTGCTTATCCGATGAATCCTGAAGCAGAGGAGGCTTCTTTATATTTGGCAAATCCGAATCTAACGCAGCCAACTAATCTCTTCATCTGATGATAACAAAATAATAGCCAATTATATTGAAATGAAAGAATGGAGGATTGATAAACAAAATGATGATATGTTGGCAAATAGATGATATTTATAATTATAAACAAATTCGAGGATAATGGCGCATCTGTTCAACAAAGCAGATTATTTCGACTATCGAGCCAAGGTCTATTCTGGCGTCAAGAAAACACTCGAAACTAAAGTCGAACAACTCACTGAAGGATTCTATCAATCACTGCATCCCATGGACATACAGGAGGATATCGTGCTTGATGGAGTGCAGGTCAACATCAACTACGAAGGAGAGATGCTGACTTTTCCGCTCAAACTGCTCTAAGTTAACAATTTAGGCGATATCATTAACTTTGATCTCATCAAGGCAGAATTTGATTAGCAGTAAATTTAGGAACTTCTTCAGTTTCTACCCAAAAAGGACATGGAGAGTTTGAAATTTGCTTTAGAGGGAAAAAATATGTGTGAGACACATATTCACAATTTTTAGAGGAAACTCAAGACTGGATATTTCACTTCATTCCGAGAAAAGGAAGATGAAATTAACCAAAAATTGAGTTCGTATCGAATGAAGGAGATATATCAAAATTTATTGAAAACCGTTATCCAGCAGCGCGCCAATGGGGTTAAAGTTGAAAAGTTCATGTATGAAGATGACGGAAGTTCAGTATAATCGATAAACGATTTATCTTAGATTGAAGATATGTCCTAAAACAGCCAAGTGACTGAAACAGAGTAGGAGCTTGACGATTTCATTGATGAAGAGTATAACAATCGAGTCTTTTTTAGATATGACTACTCCAAGATAAAAGGACAGGAGGAGTTGCTTGCATTGGGTGAAGAGAAGATTGACAAAAAAGCAGCTATGTATAAAATTACCTTACCAATTCGACCCAAAAATAGCTAATGGGTTTAAAATTATAGAAGACAGGAGTTTTAAAGGTACGCAAATCCCACTAAACCGTGGACATATAACTGCTAAGATAGCAAAAAAGTAACAGTCGCACCAGTTGCCAAAAAAATATCCGTTCTAACTGGAAAACCGAGAGATCATCCTCTCCTCAAAGCTGAACGCCCTGCCTGTGTGACTATATTAACTTTGGTTAGAGATGCTGCTGCGAGACTTCCGAGTGGAGTAGGCACGCGAGCTGACATTAGCGAGCTATTAAAGGAGTCTCAGTATGTAAACGAAGATCTGCCTGAATAGAAATTATCAAATATAGTTTCAGGAGCGTTAGATCGGCTCCACTATATGACAGATGCCTGTGTAAAATATGACTCTTAAAAGAAACTTTGGATCTACTTGCACAGCGACAGAAATTACGAACACCCAGGGTGGGGTGATGAAGGAGAGGATTACCTCGATAAAGTGTCGACCAAGAAGAAAAAAAGAGAGTTTTAATGATTCTCATGGCTAAATACATTTAAATATACAAGCAGTATATGTTCTGAAAAATAAATTACCATTATAACTCTTTCTTCAATTTGATAAGTTTTGCTATTAAAAGTTTTAAAAATCATATTAATTAATTTTTTATTCATAAATATTTTTTAATTATAGAGTTATACATCAATTAACAAAGATAACATAATATAAGATTATTGCTCCAATGAAGAATGTTCCAAAATTTGGTGACCAAGAAGAAGAAAGAGAGTTTTAATTATTTATATCCAGAAATGCCTTTCTTTATAACTTTCAGCAGGAAATAATTTATACTCGGTTATAACTCACTCATTGAATTAGATTTAAAATATTTTTAAACTTATCAATAAGCATGCACTCTTCCACCTCAATGACCATTCGCGAATTGCCAAAAACCAAGAAGATGACTGTCGATGAGATGCATCCCATCCTCAAAATTCAGAAGAATGTATACGTTAGCTCAATTAGAAATTTACCTTCGATTAGATGTAGAGGTTGAATGAGATTGGCTCTCTCTATGGATCAGCCATGTCCATGATGTTAAAACACGAAAGACAAATTTTGTCTGAACCTGAAAGGATGCCTGGATTGAGATCTTCTTTTCTATGTATCTTCTAATTAATTCAGCCCTGGAGAGTAATCTTGGCCGTCTGAACAAACTCTAATTTGAGGATGTCTTAAATAAAGATGTGATAATCCACGGCCCCAATGCCCACGAATTATACATGCGTCAATTCAATTGATCTCTATGATTTAAGCAAAGACAAAATATAGATGATTATTTCAATAATTCATACGGGTCAGCAATCAAAATCCGAATAAATTTTAGTTTATACTTCCGCTTAATTTGATGAGACAAGTATTGATAAACATGATTTATTAATCATTCCTCTGCTGGACTAATTGTTTATTTTTCGGGATTCTTTAAAGATTTGTAAGAGGAGTTGGAGAGGCTGAGATTTTTATAGCTCACTTGGGAATTTCTACTGACTAATTTATCAAGGTGCTTATGTCTCGATTCGCTTAAACTCAGCAATTCATTGACTTCTTATTCCTTGTTCTGCCTGAATGTTGATATTCTGCTTTAGTAAAAATTCTGGATGCTCCTTCTTCTCATATCCTTCTCCTCACTTGCCTTCTTCCGAGACTTAATTTTTTACTAAAGATAGTGGAATCTTGATGTTCTAATTTTATGATCATCCTCTGCCCTCCTCATTCGGATTTGTTAGTATAAATGATGGTTGGATTACATAAAGCTGCGTTTAACATTTTCGATCATTTTTTGATTCTTTTCCTTATTTTTGACGTTGATAGAGAATCGTTGCTGCAACTCGTTTATTTTCATTTTTTCATTTTATTATTTGATTTATCTGTCCATTTGTGCTGATCTCTTGACTGCAGTGCAGAACACATCTTGTCGATATTTGTTTTCACTACTCAATTTATCTTTGGAAATGTGACGGTGCAAAACTTTAAATCTTCTATTTGCTTGGTATATTCGGTCCTATTCCTCTTTAAGCTTTTTCTTAGCAACTATAACTGAAGGTAAGGTTGAACCCTGCTTGCTGTGGAATGAAGCGTTTGCAAAGGAAGAGTTAAATGCTGATTTGTTCATATATCGAGACATGGTCAGCTAATAGTTGAGCAATAAAATTATCAAAAATAAATAGTCTCTCGAATTAATTAAAACTCAATAGATTCATAACTACTGCCAGATAGCAATTCAAAAGAAAAATATAGCAGTTAAATTTACTTATGAATATAACAAATTCAGGTTCTAGATCATTTCACTCTTCTTAAATTTTACTTCACTATATTGCTCTAAAATCTGTAATTTATGAGTAAATATGATAGATGCATCTGCCTAAATTTCTTGCTTAAAAGGCAAGAGTTTATTAGATTAGATTTTTAAGATTGTCTGAATATGAGTTGAATAAAATTAATATATGTCATCTAGGTGCAGCTCCGCTCCGCGAATGAAATGTGTATACACTCCAAGGGTCAAGGATGGACGTCGCTCCAATGATTTCCAATAAGAACATTACTATGGTAAGACTGCTCCAAGATTTAACCCTTCCAATAGTTTCAACCACAAGTATCTTTGATGTTAGTCAGTCCTGAAAACAGTCCTCAAAAAGGCAAGCCGTTGATCATGAATCAAGAAGATGTTCAAAACATCATTAATAAAAAGATTTAGGTGGACCCTCTCAAAAATCAAAATAAATAAATATCCAAAACAATAGCTAATAATTAGGTTAGGAAATAAACTCATCCCAACAAACAGTAAACTATTTATGGTCGGAAGTTGCAGTATCCCGCGGCAAATCATGCTAATTTTGACCAAAGACCTGAAATAAAAAGATCTGTATCTTCTCAACTGATGAGGTGCTCATCAGCTACTAGCAAACCTTTTACTGACAGAACAGTGAAAACAAGCATAATCAAATAAAAGAAAGCTGAATTCTAATAAAAATTTAAAGTGGCATTCGGATATTTACTGGAGAATAATGAGGCTTACCTGAATGAAAAAAGGAGAGCTTGCAATCAAAAGGCAAGGCCGAAAGACTAGATATTTAGAGTTAATCGACCAACCTTAGCGACAACCAATCACGACGAGTATAAAGCAAAATAAACTATTTACGATCAACAATTTGAAGCACAAAATTTAAAGACAGCTAACAGCTTTGGCCCAAGGAAAGTTTGCGGAAATTCGACGTCAAACTAATTTCATAATGGAAGGCAGGGACCCAAGGCAGATTTGGCTTAGTGGACAGAAGGATTTAAACTTCAGGGTCCTATTTATGGAGTTACTACCAATGCTGTAAATCTACCAATATTCAGAATTATTTTCCAAATCATGGATAATTTTAAAAGATGGTCCCTATTGCAACATTCAACGAACATCCGATGGGGATGCCTCATCGCACCAATAGTACCCATCGAACTTTTTACAAAGGGGAGCATGTTGATGCCAGCAAATTGGCAACCTGGAATAATTTACATCCCTACGGTAACGATGTTGACCCGAATAGAATGACAACCTATTCATAACTTCATGGATTTAAAGAGCAGCAACCCATTCAGCAATGGCCCATGTATGACCCACAATTACTAAAATCTGATGGCAAATTTACAACGGAAAATCATACAAAACTCATCAATTTTAACGAACACGAGTTAAATGAGGCTAATTACTGTTCTTGCTCCAGGAAACCTCATGTTCATTGATCAATTAATAACAATTTCAAATATTTTTAACTAAATACGATGATTCTTTTAAGATTGATGATGTAGTTTCACTCACTTTTGACGATCAGAATCTGATATCACATACCATTTATCGTCCCCAATCTTTTAAAAATGAAATTGTATCATTAACTCATTTTGATATAATTTAGGAAACAAGTGAGCTGATAATGTACATAAAGCACATGATATAATTATTAAAATAATGAATTGAGAATAGGCTTTATCGTTAATTCTCGATAGAAATGAACTTAAGCCGATTCCCATTTTGCTTATATAAACATCGAGTATTCAAATCAAAGAGAATTAGCAATCACCATTTTAAGATGTCGTCTGCATTAATATTTATCGGATTTTTGCTGATACCAATTTGATCGAGGCGGGCTCAAGCAGTCTTTCTTTTGCTGATTTTAATAAAAAGAAGAAATATTTTCATTATCGAGCTCAATAGTACTGAGACTAAAATCCAAAAATAAGGATGAAAGCGTATAGTGGGAGCGTATTGATTATGAATTCAATACACCAGATAAAGGACACAAAAAATCACAAAGTCCACGACTTCCATATTTCCAGTATATACCAGTTGTTTAAATAATATTACAATTTTTTAGTCTTGTGATCTTGAATTTTGTCTGTCCCTAATATTTAAATATAATAGTATTGAATAATTGTAGCTAAACGAAGTGATAGTGGATGAATAAAGAATCAAAAGTTGAAAAGTGGCAATTCATTATCGAAACTACTATCCATGTTATTCATATGGAAGTAGTTTTAGGTAAAAATAATCTCTTTGGATTCCTGTGATAAGTTTTAGACATAGTTCTGCTCAGTAAAGCTGAGTGCTCGTTCATCCTGAAGATCCTCATCTTCTTTGATTTCTTACCCTTCGGTAGAGTAAATCCCAGGTTGATAAAGATTAATCTCTGCCATCCTCTCTTGCTTGTCAGATTACAATCTTCTTTTAGTTTCGGTCATTCTCTCTTTGTGATTTAGATAGAGGCAACTAACTTATTCCTCCTGACTAAATGTACGGTTTTGTATTTCAGAGAGGGTCAGTTCTACAGTGACAGAAATATTTTTAATGCTTGCCACATCAAAGCTCCTCCGTTTTTTCAGATTTTCAGTGATAAATTCAGGAATATTTCTCTTCTTAAAAATGGATATGATTTCTTCTGTGCTGTCCTTGCTCCTCTTAAGTTTTGTCTTGGAAAGTATTGAGTGCTTATATATTTTTTTCCTAAGTTTACGCATGCGCTGCTTGCAATCTTTGATTTCCTCGACGAAGGGGGAGAAAAAATTATTCATAGACTTCTCAGATTTATTAATTTTATTTGCTATAAATAAGATAAAACCATTTTTAAAGGCAAAAGCGTTTATTTGAAAAACAAATGGGAAGATTGTTGGAAATGAAAAGCTGTGAATTTAAATAACTATGCTTTCTATCTGATCAACACATGCATGATATTGATAGGAATGATCAAAAGTCGTCGTCGTTATCAGACAAACTATCTTCCTCGTCATCCAGATTAAATTTCCTTGCCACTTTCTCCACCTTAATCGACTTTAAATCCTTCACCCTTTTATTGCTGTCAAGTTTCTTTTTCTCCTCCAACTGTTTTTCCTCCAAGTGCTTTTGGTTGGCCACTTCATTGAACTATATAGAGGCATCAATACTAGTTTCTCAATTCGTTCGTAAGTGCGGAAGCTGCACACCGGCTTTATCTCCTCCATCAATGTTTTTAGAAAAGCTTATCGCCAAGCAGGCTTAAAGTTAGTATTTCTCAATTTTTCAGCCACGATGCAGGCGAAAAATTTGTAGTCGTTTTGATTTTAAAGGCGGACCCAGTCGAAGTTTGCGGCCATATATTTGTTGATTGCAAATTTATCCAATTAATGACTTCAATTTCATATTTCTTATTAAATTAATACCAAAGTTAGCCCGATCGATCACGATTTATCCTGCTTTGAGCCAGAATTATCTTTACTGTCCGACCATTCCTTTTCAGCATTAGGACAGGTTTACTATATTATTGAGCAAGATGAGCAATCAGTTGTGATATTTACTATAATGTTAATGGTTAGGAAAACACTTAAACTATACAGCCTGATGACATTCGATAAGCACCAATAGTTTAGAGGTAGAATTGTAGCCTCCCAAGTTACAGACCCGAGTTCGATTCCCGGTTGGTGCATATTTTTATGTATTTCAGCCGGAATATCCTTTACTATATCTTGGGTTTCATCTTTTAGGTAACTTATATGACTAAATATTTTTATTTATCCTGCCTAAACTATGATAGTTTTATTGATCATCCAATAAATTTATTGATTAATGTCACATGGTTGTTTGTCGGATAATTCAATTCATTTATATGATCGGACAGAACGAAACGAACGATTTACAACGGTCCAATAATCAGAAAAAACGGAAATCGACATTCTGCGGATGGGGTTGGTGCAAACGATCGTCAGAATCATCCTAAGATGTCAAGGAGTATGAGATTAAGCGAGGACAACTAGCATCGGTTCAAACTGATCTGCAGGTAATCAATCATTAAAAAGACAGAGTCACGTGTGTTGTACTTGCAAGCATCACCAAGCGCAAGAAAATGGGCAAGACTATTTGTATGCTCAAAGTAGATCTAATCAAAATAACATCATCTAATTGACCTCTCCAACTCCTCTAGTTCAATATCACCAACGAGTTAGTGCACCAGTGATTAACTACCAAGGCCAAGCACCAGGAGGGCAAAGGTAAAGATAGATACTTAATAATAATAGCCAAACTGTGAGGTATAACTATGCTCAAAATGATAACAGAGTTGAGGTAAATAGGACAGGCACCCCGTATTTCCAATCAGCTAATGTTACTCAAACTAAAATAGGGGCTTCTCCACAGATAGTACAGAGATCAATAGCTGTTCAGCAATTGCCTCTCCAAACAGCACCTCAACCAATTCAATTGATAGCCCAGCCACAACCACAACTACAAATTCAAAAGATCCCTCAACCCGAAGTGATACCTTCGATTCCACAAACAACTGTGATCCAATCGATTCCACAGCCACCAGCAACTCAAAACATAGCTCAACAAAATTTACAAATTGTACAACAAACACCATTGATTGTAGTCCCTCCTAACCAAGCAATTTCGAATGTATCAACTCCAATCATTCCACAGGAGTTAATAGCTCAATCCCAACCTCAAAGATCTCCAACATAATCTCAGCATCAAGCCCAATTTATACAGGCTAACCAGCCTGGGCAAGAACAACTTCAAAATATTCCTCAAGAGACTATTTACCAGGAAGAGATAAATCAGTAATATGAAGGGATTCCTCCCCAACAATATCCTCCCCAACAGTATCCTCCTCAACAATATCCTCCCCAACAATATCCTCCCCAACAGTATCCTCCACAACAGTACCCTCCTCAACAATATCCTGATCAGCAATACCCCGATCAGCAATATCCTGATCAGCAATACCCTGGCCAATAGTATCCACCCCAGTAGTATCCTCCATAATATTATGCTCAACAAGGAGACCAACAACAATATCCTCCATAATATTATGAGCAAAACCCCCAGTAAATGAGTCCGTAATCTTCCCTATGGCAGGATAGATTTTTCTTCCTCTATGAAAAGTAAAATCTATCCTATTTAGATTCGAGATATTTTATTAAAAATACGATAATGTTACCAAGGAAACAGGCTTTTTGGCAGAGCAGTTTCTCCATGTTGATAACGAGGAGGAATGGCTGGCTCTCAAAGAAAAATATGATCTATTGGTCGAACGCATGAACTAAATGAGATAAGAAAATGCACTCATTCTACAGGAAATGCAAGAGAATGTCCAGCAAAACCAAAAAATATAAAATAGTCAAGCCATTAAAGAAGAAGCAGGGAGAGTCTGGTAGCATCGTTACCATGAGCTATTGGAACAATATGAATCCTTGTCGCATCACTACGCCGAGCTTCAAAGCAACACAAATCCGCAAGAAAATGTGGATGATAATGAAAGAATGGCCATGATGAACTAAAAATACGCCCAACTAGAGGCAGAGTATAACAATGTAGTGGAACAACTCCAAAATTCGTCAAACACCATACAATCGAGGCAAGAACATGAAGATTTGCTGAAGTATACTCAACAGTTGCAGGGTTATATCTAGCAACTTTAGGCATAGAATAACACACTTATGAAAGGGATGAAAAACAGTGTGTAGGGCTCAAAGTTAATTGATCAAGCAGAGGTTGGGCAAAAAATTGTTTAGAAGGATACAGAAATACAGAATTTGAGTCAAATGATTGTTACTCTCGAGGATAAACTGAAGACAGCCAATGAAGCGAGACCCAAGAGCAATCTAACCAAAGACGTTCAAACTTCTCAATTTGAAAATCAAATCCACTAAATGACCCTTTATTGTGGGTAACTTGAGCAAAAATTGTCTTTAAAAGAGTATGAAATTAACGGTATGAGGGATAAAATCGCATACTTAAAAGAGCAGTTGCAATTGAAGAATGAATAGATTGCTAACAACTCTAAAATGGTGCATTAAAAGCTGTTGAAAATATAATCTGATCTCAGCCAAAAGAATATCAATGACAGTATACCACCTCCATCCCCACCTCCTCCTGCTCCAGTGACTGTCCGCGTTATGGCTCCTATTCCTGCTCCTTCCTCAGCAAGTGAGTATAGATTAGATGAGGATTATGAGAATAGATTGCAGGAGTATCAAAGAACAATAGCATCGAAAAATAATTAGATTCGTAATCTTTAAGAAAGAATTACTGAATCTGAGACAGATTTGAGAAAAGCAAATTTATAGAAGAATGGTTTTATGAGGGACTGGCAACAAAAAATCACTGATTTGGAAGATGAATTCAGAAATAAACTGGCAGAAAAAGACAGCAAAATTAGAGATCTCTAGTAACATATTTAAGATTTATAAAATGAAAACCAAAAAAAGGTTCAGTAAAAGGATGTGACAGTACGAAATTGGCAACTGGAAGTCACTAAAATAAAAGAGGAAGTAGATCTCAAGTTCTTAGAGAAGGACATCATCATTAAAAGCTTAAAGGATAGTGCTGTGAGAATGGAAAATTAAATCAAATAGCGCAATATTTAACTCAGTCACGTTCGTAGTCCCAGTCTAAAAACTCCCAATATGCGGAGCATTAATCAAAGTTTTGCTATTGAGAATGCAAGATTCGATGATGGAGGCAAGATGCTTAGTGATCAGCTGGAAAAGAAAAATTAGGAAATTAGTAAATTGAAAAAAGAAAGAGACACTAAAAGCAAGCAATATAAAAGTCTTGAGTAGGAGTATTCCACTCTGCAAGAAGAGAACAACAAGAGAAGAATCGAGGTCAACAACTTAAAGAGGCAAATCAGCAATCTCTAAAATCTAACTTATGAGATTGATAGTTTGAAGTCAAACATCAGCAAGAGAAATCAATAGATTCTTGAATTGAAGAATGGATTAACATAGAGTGATAAACTCAGAATGGATATAGATTCAAAGCAGAGAGAAATTGATAAGCTTAGTGAAATATCTCGATTCAAAACCAAGGATATTGATCAGTTGACTGAACGAAATTACTAATTGGAATAAAAATTGAGGGTGAAAGACTTTACAATTAGCAGTGGCAAAACCATTGAGTACCAAACTCAACAGAATAGCTACAGCCATGAGGAGTTGCTGTCCTTGAAAGACGATGTCAGAAAGAAATAGATTGAATTGAGTAAATATAAAATATAAAATGAATAAATCTCAAAGAAATTGAAAAGAGAAAGCGAAGAACTATAAAATTTAAAAGCAAAGTATCCTGCCAAAATTAAGCAGATTGAGGATGAGTGCAATGATGTGAAGCTAACACTTGCCAGCACATAAAAAAAATACAGTATTGTCTAAACCAAGTATCGGTAACTGGAAGAAACCAATAAAAAAATTAAAACCAATATGAATGAATAGTTTAGTGAAGAAAATATCAAATTAAAGGAGTATTACGTAAAGTTTATCGAAAAATTGGAAGAGGAAATTAAACTATCGAAGGACAAAAACAGAAAATATGAATTACAATTGCAGGATTACGAACAGGAAATGGATAATCTCACCAATACAAACCGAGAAACAGAAACCAGCAAAAGCTAGCTGCAAAGAAGATTAAAAAATATTAGTGATAAGTTAGATGAAAAAGAAAGCGAAATGAGGATACTGAAAGGGAAAGAGAATGGATAAATCAATATCTTACGCAAAAAATAAGCACGATTCATCGAAGTATAGGCCGAAGTGAAATCCAAAGATCAGCAAGTCAGAGAGTTAGAAAAGAAGGTGGAAGTTTTAAAGACCAACCTGAAAGTATTGAAGAATTAGTATGAAGACTATAAAAACAGTATGATTGAGAGAATGGAAGCCAGCAATAACAGGGAAATGGAAAACATCAGCCAGCAAATAGTAGACTATGAATCAAGAATGGTCTTTCAAAACCATAACTTTGATTTCAAGCTCAAAGACAAACGGTCGAATCAAGTATTCGAGCGGAGAGTTATTTACGAGCTGAAACAAGAGATTTAACGATTGCAAAAAGAATTAGACGGGAAAGGCATAAATATTTCTCTTGAAAAGATGAAGATAACGGCTATGCAACAGTAAGCCCTCATGAAATCAAAGCACATGATGAAAAAAGATGATCAGTCCAACTCTGAAGAAATAAGGTTCTACAAAGAGAAGAATAAAGAATTGGAGGAAAGGGTAAACAGTCACATTGCAGTCAATAAAAATTTAAGAGAAAGACTGGAGTATGTGCTGGAGTAAAACTCAAAATATGAGGATGTGGATAAGCTAAAGATTAGGATTACTGAGTTGTAAGCTAAAATTAATGAATATGAATAAAAAATTACAAAATTACAAGACTAAAACAAAACAATCAGAAAGGAATTCAACTCATTAGAAGTCTCCTCTTCAGTTAGTCAAGAATTTTAGGTTCAAATTCAAGAATCAAACAGAAGAATTAATCAGGTCACCTTAGAAAGAAATGCCTTACAACAAGAATTATCCTTAGTAAGGGTCGAAAGAGATAATCTGGAGCAAAAATGCAGATAATTAGAAAAGCATATAACTAAATTGACAAACCAAAATATTGTTTATCAGTCATAACTATAACGAATGAAGTCCATCTCTCGCCAGTAATAATACATTAATACAGAAAAGACAATAGCCCAAGCATCTAAAATGAAGATCTGAGAAGAAAAGTCGATGAACTGTCGAGAGAACTGAACAATAAGGAAGTAGCGATAAAAATATAAACCTAAAAAATGCAGTATATCAGCGCCCAATGCCAATCTTTGCAGGTTTATATTTAAAAAATTGAAACTGAGCTGAGACAGTTCAAATCAAAATCTGGTTCCCCTGGGTATTTTCAGCATTTATTATAGACTACAAACTGAAGAGATCGACCGTTTGAAAAAAACTTTGAGTGAACGATAAAATGCTATTACTGAAATGAGAAAAAGAATAGGTCAGCTCTAGAACGAGTGTCAGTACTACAAATCTCAAAATGGTGGTGGTGTTTCAGGTGATGCTTTTTACTACGTTGAGCTAATCAGGAACAACTATGTCGAACTCGAATCATTAGCAAGCGAAATAGGTCTTGAGAACGAGCGATTGGTGTTGCTAGCGGAACGAGTAGCATAAAATTGCCAGCGAGGATTATAGTCTTGCCAGTATCTCCACGAAGTTTTATCTTGTTGATTCATTCACATTGATGATAGACGATTAGGAATACCCAAGCCGGGATTAATATATTATCAATATTAATCATTGTCCTTTTAGTTATGTGATATAACCTTTATTTATCAGATATTTAAAAAGCAAACACTTCCATGCTGACTAACAGTTCACTCCATTTGGACCACTTGTCCGAGACATCACTGAAAAATTAGGAGACGGAAGGATTTAAATCAACCGCTTTTTCAGTTCAGTGCCAACTCTCACTGGCCTTGCGGGAATCAAAAAAACTAATGGAGATAGATTTTGACGACTTTAGGCATAAGCTTCTACTTTTACAGTATTTTTGTTACTATTGCAGATAGCAGCAAGCTTTTCTTTCATCAAAACAGATTCAAATGAATTATTTTTCTAGATCTCATGAGCCTCAAATAAAAGAAGAAAAAGCCACGACCCCTCAGTTTCGACCGATTATCCTGAAAAGCGGATGCCGTTGACTAAAATTTATTGATATTGCTGATCTTTTTGTGACTGTCTACCCATATATTGTAAGTCAACTATAATAGAAGAATTCTTGATTTCAAAATTCAGCATCCAAGCATAGTGTGCTAAAATATTTTTTAAAACCCAAAATCAATATCTATGCTTTATTTTTCTCCATTGATAAAATGATATGATGTAAATGATGAAAATCCGATCAATTGGGCGTCTTTGATAATTTAAAATTATAACATGATTGGGCATCTTCGGATATTTCTTTGTTTCCTCCTGCTGCTCTACGTGTCGACAGCTAAAATTGTACAGGTGCCTCCAGTTAGCAGTGATTAACAAATTTCTCTTAGGCTTTCGCAACTTCTTGAAGTTGACTCTTCCTTCCAAACATTTGGAAATCTCTCTAAAATATACAAGAAGTAAGCTTTTTAGATCATTAATGAACAGTAGACTGCCTTCGCAGCCTGCTACGAAGATCCACCATAAACTAAGTTTTCCGGAAGAGCATAGCGAGCCATAACTGATTTAGTGAATCGGTACGGATTGATTTACAATTTCGATCAAATGTACTTTTGCGCTAAGTTAGAAAGTATCCCCGCAGTCTGATCGACATAGCAGTGAACAACTTGAAGATTTACTACATGCTATAAAATGGCAAACTAAAGATTGATAAAATGACTGATAACTACAAACAAATTTTGCAGTATAAATAGCAACAATCAGCTGAGACCAAAGTTGCGCAAGGAAATATCGTCATGATGCCCAATGCCTTCAATGGTTCGGACTTTGGGATTTTTATCAATCAAAATCAGGCTCTCCTTTTCAATTTATAAACGGATTCATTTTATCAAATCAGCAACTACTAAACCACCAGTACGTTTACTTCAGCGATTTATTTGGAAGATGGCTACTTTGCTGTTGCCTACGGGAGTGCAGGAATGAAAATATTTTCGATAAATTTCACTGACTTCTCTCTCAATGTGGAGGAGGATATGAGTCAGCAATACAACTACGAAGACCTAGCGTATGACAGTAAACGGAACATACTGTTTATGGTTGATTAAAAAATCGGAGTTTCTTCACTTCAGATCACTTTCATGAGTGGCTCAATCACAACCAAACTCACTTCATCCTCCATCAAGAACAGCCACTGCAATTTGATTTATTATGACAGCTACCAAGAGTAATTGTATCTGTCTTGCGGTCAACTCCACAAATACCGCATCAATAACTGGCCTATGATTGACTAAAAAATATTGCCCCAACAGGACATCACCATTCGCTAAATTGCTTCGACCGATAAGTTAGTGGTTCTCATTGGCAGGGATATCTTCGAGGTGATCTTTGCTGGTCGAAAAACTGCAATTTACGAAAACAGACTCCTTGATAAATTCATCCTCACCGACCAATTTTTTATTAGTGCGAATGAGTACCAACTTATGTTAGGAACTTATTTACTTATTCCACCAGCTATCTTTTGCACCACTTCGGATCCTAAAGCTCTGGGAAGTCATCGAGTTGTGCTTAAAGTTACAGCAGAGTGTAATCAGAACTATTTTAATCGTATAGGATTTAATCCTGGACAACTTGCCAGTGATGATCGATGCGTTTATTCTGTCTATCAGACTATGCAAATATGGTAGCCCGCTAAAATAAACACCACTCCTTTCCTGGTTGTTGCCATAATCATACTGATTTTAAGCGTGGCTATACTAATTTGGTGGGTGTATACCTTCGTCGATTTACGGACCTTAAAAAATAATCTTCGTGAATATTAGACCTTATAGGAAGAGAATAAGGGAAGTCATACTGATACGTACAAGGATAAAGAGTTTAAAGCATAAAGTGAAGGGGATGAAAAAAAGGTGACGGGAACAGATGAGAAATTACACACGGACAAGATCCCAGACGAGATATCGATGCCAGACTAGAATTTGCATGATATTGAGTGACAAATTTGCTAAATTTAAAATTATCATACCATTACTAATCAATAACTATCAGATAAAAGCACTGAAATTCCTGTCTAATGATTTGGTGCTTTTAGGTGATAAATTGATAAATAAATGTTGATGTGACCGAATTGGAACATATTGCAAATTGTGCTTATGATATAAATAAATCGAATACTCCTATTCAAAAATCACCATATCCAACAAAATTATTTTATTGATATTTTCATCCGTACAAAATATTACAATTGGGTTAAAATCAAGAAAAGGAAGTTGTCAATATTTTAAGTTAATTAATATTTGAGCAAGAATGGACATGGATTTCTAATCATTTTTAAATATTTTCATAAGCAATAAATAAACTAATTGGATAGGGACTTCTGAATTAAGCTTAGGATCACTACTTTTAGTTCCATTCTTCATCGCGTTTGGAGAACCCTCTAATATTTTTCAAATGACATTGTTTCTTTATAATAGTTATATATGACACAATAAGAAAATCAAGAAAGTGGGTCCTTCCAGAAAGATAACAAAAAAAGCTATCTTCGCTATACTAGAGAGGTATCAACACCTTCATTTAGATGCGTTTATAACTCATCAAATTGGTCGATTAGGATAATCTTTCCACTGCAGAGGCCGCAAGAAAAATTGGAATCAAACAAACTTCCGCTTGCAGAATTATGAAGAGCTATCACAGTTGCCATAGAATTTTCGAGCGAAAAGATGATAGGCTTCTCAGATAAGGAGGAAAAAAAATAGAAGAGCATCAAAACAGCATTAAGCTATAGAACATTAAATATCATCCTGAAAAAAAGCTAGATAACAAATAAAAAAATCATTAGTCAGAGGATAAAAAACGAGAGTAAGTGGTTAACATCCCCGCGGAGCATAGAAATTAAAATATAAGTGCAGAGAATTCTTTTAAAATGATTATGTATGACTCCACCATGCCCACCCCTGTTTATTGTTTGGGCGCAAATAACTAGCTCCTTTACTTCCCTAGAGCTTGGGGCTTGCCTTTTTTCTACCAGTGAGTGGAATTAAGGATAATGATTGATTTTTAAATTCTTTAAAAAATTACATTTAGCTTTTTAAAATAGATTATGATTTAATTTGTTATTGTAGATCAAGTAAAATATAAAAGTGCTTAAGAATGCTAATGTCACTAGAGTTTGTCGATTTATGAAAAAAATATCAAAAATATAGATGTTATTTTATCGTTTAAGATCCGTAAAAAATTTAAAAGTTAGTTGTTAGCATAACAGATGTATTAAACTACAGATTATGTTTAGAAAACATTAAATTTAATGTTGGGAAGAAATGCATGCATTCAATAGTATATCTGCTAAAGAAAATTGAATGAAAATGTTATTTTATGATTATTTTAACACGAAATAATGTTTGTTCTACAAAAATAACCTAAAAGCCCTACGATTTCATGGTGTGACTATTGTAGAGTAATTAAAAATCACAAGCTCTAATGTACTAAGTCCAACATATTAAAACTAGGCCTATTATATTAAGTTAATTATATCAACATTATGTATTTAAATTTTTTTTTAGTTATCTAATTTCAAAGTTCAAAGACCATTTTCCATCATGATTGATTTTTATTAAAATAAATAATAATCAATTAATAAAAATAGTGTTGTTTGCGTATTATTTAAGTGAGGCTTTTCTTATACTCCATCGCATTTATTAGTCTATTTCTCCACCAACAGCTTAAAGATTGATTATAATTAAACAATGATCAGTCAAGGGATTGATCATTTATTGTTGATGATGATCAATATGATCTCAGAGCTCAATCGATTAGTCTGCTTAAAATGTAATACGAAGATAGATTTATACTAAAAATCATGAAATATACTCAAAAACAGTGATTGTTTTTGTCGCCAAACAGGAAATTCATGACTTCCCTTTTCCTCCAGAAATGTTAAAACAGGGTTTCTTTATAAATTTTAGAACTAGTCAGCAAAGAGATGTTGATATGATTTCTAAGAAATTGGAAAGTCAATATTCTGAGGATTTCTCTTATTTCTGATATATTGATGGCATAAATTTTGGACTTGGTATAAACTCTAAAGAACTAACTTCCTTTCTCAAATTCAATCAGTCTCTTTAAGTATTTCCTGTTTATATATTTCTTGTTGGCTTGTCTTATTTTAGTCATGAGGAGATAAAACTAGTTTGTTTTTTGAATATCTTTTTTGAAAAAAGTTAGAATTAAATTCTTTGACCTGTCGCTGCTTAAATAAGAAAAAGTCTGATTCACGATGTTGGATTCAGTGTTTTTTTTCTTATAACTTACTCCCACGGTGTTTTTTATCATTTTTACACGGTATTACTATTCTTCCTCAGTTTTTGAATGGAACTATTTTCTCAACTTCTAACTTTTAACTGGGACTGCTTCACATTTAGCTTCCAATTCTGCAGAATGGGTGACTTCTTGGGTTTTTTCCACTGGGATAGCAGAAAATTAATTGGAAGAAACATTAAGTGAATTTTGATTTGAGGGGACTGGAGTTGAATACAGAGGCACAAATATAAAATTGCCTGCGTTATTTTAAGTAAGGATGATATTTTGCATGAACTAATAGTGAGACATTAAGGCAGGATTGAAGTATACCAAGTTTTGCATTTGTTCTTTCGAAATTAATAAATGATATAACATATAATCAGTAAATACGATTTCAATAATTTATCAGCTTGGTTGTTCATTCTCCTTCCATTGCACACTAAAAGACATGAAAAGCATCAGCCTCTACTTGTCAATTCATTTGAATTTTGTTTCTTTCTTTTATCATTCTGTTTTTTTAAAAAAATTCTGCAACTAAAAACAAAATTTCTGAACGTCGAAATTAATTTATATTCGTAAAACAGTCATTTTTCATGGTTATTAATCTTGTCACAAGTGATGGAAATGAGAGGTTGCTATTTTGTTTTAGTAATAGTTTTTATCTATTCTTTTTATGGATGAGTGATTTTATTTTTTTAAACTTAATATAAATATGGAGCGACTGAAGTCTCTGATGACTTAACCTTTTAGTATTTAATATAATTTCAATGATTCAGTTCTCACATTTAGGTTTTCTTTCATTATTTATAGAGAGAAAAAAAATAGAAAAAAAAATAGTGCTAAAAAAATGAATGATCAAATTATGGTATAAGTCTATTTCTCAGAAATTCATATTCTATTTATCTTCTCCACGTTTTTTTATCAACTCATTTTTAGCCTTGACTCCGGAATTGTTGGAAGAGCATTTTGGAATTTTAACTTTTAGAAAATCACTTTTTTTCTTTATCTTATTTCTACAATTTTCGTTTGCCTCTTTTTCAGAAGAATTACCACAGATAAATTCATGAGTTGAAGAGCAACGAACTGATGTATCGATTGATTTTTTATAGGATGTACGATTTCCATTCTTCATGATGATAGGTTCTAAAATTATGCGGGAGGAAGATTGATAATTATTCATTTAGTAGCCAAGAGATAGTTTCTTTAAAAGTTTATAGTACTGTTTTTTTAAATCTTAAAAAGTAATTCTTTATTAGCAAGGGGCTGTCATGCAAAATATGAGTTCGCTCATCTCAATTTAGAATTGAGGCACATAAATACTAGCTTCTTGATCCAAAACATGACACAGGCCTTTTTGTAGGGAGATTTAATTCAATTTTTAAAGCTTCTCTTCGAAAATAGATTAGCAAAACGTTAAATTTTGGTAATTGTAGCAATCTGAACAATCTTCGCCTAAGAGAATGCTCATTAAAATCATGCCCATACTAAAGATAGTTGATTGTTAAGGGAGGTTGAGATTTCCTGTATATCTTTAAGGAGAGAAAAATGTTTCCATCTATTGTGAGCCCTCGCAAATGGGTAAATTCAGATATTTAAAGCTCCCATGTTTTTTGAAGTAAACAATATTTTTATTATGAAAATCTAGCCGCATAATGCCCTTTGATCGTTGTTCCTCCACAACATCTATCAAAAACTTTAAAAAATTTAGCATTTGCAAAGGTTTACTAATCTGTAAATCTTCCTTATTTAAAGTTACCAAAGATTGATCCAAACTCTTTCCGATACTTTGTTCTTGTAAAATCTCATAGAGCGTTTTCTCCCCATATTACATAATCATCTTGAAAGTTATATGTGAATTGCAGAAGAGGGATTATACTTTTACATCATAAATTATCACATTGCAACTTTGTTTCAAATTATTTTAAATCCATTTCAAAAAGTCTTATTTGATTGTTATGTAGTTACTTTGAGAAAATTACCGTACGACGAAAAGACCAAAGCCACCATCCTATAATTTCAAGATGTAATTTCCACTAGAGTCCTAAGATTTAACCATGTATTCTTCTATATTAATACTTTTATGCTTGGTGGAATTCTACCAGAGAGTCACAATACGCATTCCTTCTACAATTTGCCCCATTTTTCTTATCAGTAAAAATTAACAGATAACTAATTATAAGATTAATTAAGAATTTATCTTCTAGTAGATCCTAAATATAAGTGAGCAATAAAACTAATGATTATATTATTAAATTAATAGTTTGGATCTATAATCAAATAAGATCATGCTGCTTGAATATTTTCGAAATTTAGGCGAAGACTAATTAAGGCAAAACTTAGGAGTTTATATTAACGTTCTTCTTTAGGTTGTCGAAGTATTTGATAGTTTAAAGTGTTTATTGTTCATAGGTATGGAATCTTTTTTTTATGCTCTTAATGTTGTCATCTAAACGGCCACTACTTTCTCCTCTTTTCAACAGACGCTAAAGCATGATATCCTCACTGCATTCTAGATGCAAAATAAAAGGGATATCTACTTTTTCATTCATTATCCTTTGCCATGTTCCCAAATTTTCAATGTTTCTTGGAAATCCATCAATTAAAAATCTTCCTCCTTCAAAGCCCGACTTGTTCATAGCCTTTTAAAGAAGCATAACTGTGATTTCACTGGGAACAATTTTTCCCTAAACTATATTCTTTTCGATAATTTCACCATATTGTGAGCCAGGTGTTTTTCTCTCTTCTCGAAGTAGATCTCCAGCCGAAAGATGAACAAATTTAAACTCCTTCTGAATACGTTCGCTTTGAGTTCCCTTGCCTGATCCTGGGCCTCCAAGGATAAAGACTACTGTAGTTTTTTGAGTCATTCAACAAAAATATATTTATATTTGATCTTAATAGATTTAGCAAAATAAATGTTCCAAATCATCAACAACAATAATCTTTAAATTATATAGTACTTTTAAGATAAATAAAAAAATTAGTTAACTTAAATTTATTTATATCCTCCTCAAAATCATGCAACTCAGTAGGATCTACCCCAGTATACTCTAACTTTAGCAACGTCTCCGCAGTGGAAACACTTGTCTCCTGAACTAAGGGGTTCATATTGAAGTGGTACACACAATGTTTTAGCCTGTCCAGTTAAACTGTTCTCTCCTTCAACAACTCCTTCTTTCGTCTCAATACCAGATCTCTCCTTAACTTTCTCCTCACATTCGCGTTTTTCACACCAAGGTGTAAGCACAACGTTTTTAGAATTCAGATGAGACATAAAATCTTGCCAATTTGAAGCATTCTTGATCTTATCATTGAATCGAGATAAAGCTCTTTCGTACATATCATGCTGAATTTTGTCTAAAAGAATTGCCAACTCTTTTTCCAAGCCATTTCTCTTTATCTGTAATTTTTATCCATTATAGCGAATAACCACTTTCACTTCTTTATTTTCAACATCTTTGGGGCCTAGCTCAATTCTTAATGGAACTCCCTTTAGCTACCAGTTATTGAATTTCCAGCCAGGATTGTAGTTATCTCTAAGATCAATTTGAACTCGGATGTCAGTCTTCTTCAGTTACTAATAAAGAACTGTAGCAGCTTAAGCAATCTCATTTTATTTTCCCTTGAAAGGAATAGGAACAATTATGACCTGAACATTGGCAACATAAGGAGGAAGTACCAATCCTTTGTCATCTCCATGATACATAGTCATAATACCGATAGAGCGAGTAGTTAATCCCCAACTTGTTTGCCAAACCAATTTTTTTTCTTTCTTTTAATCTTAGAACTCAATTCCAAACATTTTAGCAAAGTTTTGACCTAAGTTATGGCTAGTTGCGGCTTGAATTGCTCTTCCATTTTCGGGGATCCAAGTCTCTACGGTTGAAGTTCTGAATCCTCCAGGGAATCTTTCAGATTCTGTTTTGAGACCCTTACAAACTGGAATAGCTAAAACTTCCTTATAAACTCGGAAGTAAAACTATAAGTTATCATACATTTCCTTTTCGGCTTACTCATAAGTTGCATGAGCAGTGTGTCCTTCTTGCCAAAGAAATTCTCGAGTTCTAATGAAAGGAGTGGGATGTTTAAACTCCCATCTGACGATATTGGTCCACTGATTGAGTTTGAGGGGAAGATCTCGATGACTTTTAATCCAGTTGGCATAGGCAGGATACATAATGGTCTCACTAGTTGGTCTAATTGCAATAGGCTCACTCAAATCACTTTTTCCTGATTTTGTGACCCAAGCTACTTCAGGAGCAAATCCTTCAACATGTTCTTTTTAAATTTCAAGTGATTTTTTTGAGACAAACATAGGAAAATAAGCATTTTAAACACCGTTAGCTTTAATCAATTTATCAAAAAAGGTTTGGATTTTTTCCCAGATTGAATAAGCCCAAGGTCTCAGAATATAGCACCCTGAAACATCGTAATAATCAATGAGTCCTGATTTAATAATGACTTCAGAATACCAATTTGAGAATTATTTCGCTTTTTTAGCTTCAATGCCCAACAGATTGATTTATTCTTTTTTCACTTATTTCTTTTATTTTGGTGCTCCCTTTTTAGGTTCTTCAATTTTTTCAATTTGCTCCAACAAGTCGAGTTTTTCAAATGGAACGTTATAGTTAGTCAAGAATTTAAAGAAATCTTCTCTTGTGAGCTCGATGGTGGCTGTGTTATCCATAGGATGAAAGGCCCAGTGCTCGAAATTGAACAATTTATCCTCAATTATTAATTTCTTAATTTCATGGTTCACATCATTTGCCAAACTGAAGGGATTTAGTGCACCTTTTTTTGACTTGAGAACAGTGTCGAGAACTTCCTCTTTGGACATTCTAACATTGTTGTGGGTGGTACCAACTTTTTTCCAAAAAGCTGAATAAAAGCAAAAATACCTTTTTCGGGCTTTGTGTTCATCTAAGCGAGAATCATGAAGTGAGTGTTGGGTTTTTTATCACTAAAGAGGAGACTCTTGATGAGGGGACTTTTTTCAAGCTTGAGTTTGTTGTTCATTTCCTCCATATTAAAGACAGCGTCATGCTCATAGAGTTTGAAGGGAATGTGTAATTCATTGAGAGCCTTAAGACATTCTTCCCGGTTAGTGAGTAATGTTTTCTCCATTAGTGAAAAAAATCTTTTAAATTTATTAAATAGCATGATTGTATCTTAGCAAAAGAATTTATGATCACATATAAAAGAAATTAAATTTAAATTGGTTATAATCTTGACATTTGAATCTTTAATAATTCATTAGATTATTATTTTGATACTCACTATTAATATTAAATAAAATAATAAAGCTAAAAAAGCACTCAATTTAAATAATTCAATACCTTTATTTTTTATTAGATGTTAGATCAAATTCATATTTTCGTTTGGATGAGGAAAAATTAAATAATCCTGCTTGGCATTGATATTTTTATTCATGTGATGCATATTGCTGTAACTTGAAGCAATCAATCGACTCATCAAAAAGCACATTTAAATCAAGAAAACAAATAGAGTATTGCTTTTCTAATTCATCAGTTTTATATTTAAGCAAAGGCATAGCCATTTATCTTTTCTATTTTTTTGCATGAATAATTTTTAAAAATAAAACTTTAATGGCTTAAAAAGCTATGCTAAAATATTTTGGGGAAAAGATTTTAGCATATTCTCTTGTTTTTGTATAAATAAATCATTTTAATGGCAAGCTAAAATGTTTGGTTATGATGAAGGTAATTTTAAGGTTATTATAATATCATCAACAGGAAAGTTACTTCGTTGCATATATTTTACTACTACTATTGACTTAGTCCAAATGACGTCAAACCGATTTTGTTAATTTTTAAAATCGATTAGATAATCAGATCAGAAAATAATAAATTAGAACCGAAAATTTAATATAAGTCTATGATGTCATAACCAAAATACATAAAATTAACACAAGCAATCACAGATGGAATCACATATGGAATCGGCCTAAAATATCGTCAGACAACACAATCAGCAATGCATTGACATTGCCTTCAAGGATATTGTCTATGAAGTGCCACTTAAAGTAAAAAAAACTAATATTGAATCTGTCAACAGTCCAGTCAATAAAACTAAAACAATTCTTCATGGAGTATCAGGAATTTTTAAAGGAGGAGAAATAGCAGCCATAATGGGGTCTTCAGGCGCTGGTAAAACTACTCTATTAAATATTATTTCAGGGAGAGTTGCTTCTTTCAAAGGATAACTTTATGCAAACTAAAAGCCTTATACAAGTGAAAGTTTTGGGGATTTTGCAAATTATGTCATGCAGCACGATGTGCTAATGCAAACTCTCACTGTTCGAGAGACATTATAATTTTCTGCCAGATTAAAAACTAACGACTAGTCGAAAGTATAGCAAAAAATTTCAAGTTGGTCCAAAAAGTTAAAATTGTAAAAATGTTTGGATGTGCTTGTTGGTGGTCCTCTTCTCAAAGGAATATCCGGTGGATAAAAAAAGAGAACTTCAATTGCTTTTTAATTGATGAGCGATCCTCAAGTGGTTGCATTGGATTAGCCGACCTCAGGAATGGATTCTCTTACTTCCTATATTATTATCAATGCTTTAAAAGCCTTAGCCAATTAGGGAAAAACAATCTTTCTGACTATTCATCAACCCAATTCATAAATATTTTAGCTCTTCGATAAGCTTTTATTGATGGTGGAAGGACACATTATTTACCAAGGCAGAATTGAGAATGCTCAAGCCTATTTCAAGCAATACTTTCATCTTGAATGCCCTGTTATGATGAATCCAGCAGATTATTATATAAAAATACTTCATCATGAATAAAAGTAAAATGTATAGCGCTATCCCTAATATTACAGATGCTACAATGAAACTATGGCCATAAGCACAGACAAAGACATTGATACACGATCAAAGGACTAACTTCAGATTAGAAAGGTAGAAGTATCTAATTTTCATTCTCTGGGTCAGCTCGTAAAACGGGATGTCCTGAACAGTATGCGGAATCCGTTAATAATAAGATCAAGATGTATACAGATGCTTATAATTGCTCTATTTACAGGAGGACTATATTTTAATGCTGGCGGAAAAGATTATACAGATACAGTAAATTGGAATACTATCTCCGGCTATATCTTCTTTATGTCCATCGCTATAGTGACAGAATCAAAGACATCAGTAGCTTTAGTTTTTCCCCAGGAGAGGAATGTTTTCTTGAAGGAGTAAAATTCTAAAATGTATGGAGTATTCTCCTATTTTCTAAGCAGAAATGTTGTATAAATTCCCTTTACCTTTATAGTGCCGGCTATTTATCAGCTAATTGTTTACTGGATGATAGGCTTAGGAGATACTGCTGGACAATTTTTTACAATGTATTTTATTCTAGTCTTGGAAGCCTTTATGGGCACGTCGCTGGGATTATTCGTGGGTTCTATAATTACAGACTCCAAAGGGATCAGTGGAGCAGTTACAGTCATGCTTCTACCTTTTATAGTGTTGGCAGGCTTTTTCAAAAACCCTGCTAATATGTCCCATTGGTTTGGCTGGATCCAATACATTTCTCCCTTTAAATACGGATTCATTGGTTTATTAAATAATGAAGTGGGAAGCAAGGCCTCTTTAATTGATAACTTTAACTTTGATTTCGATATGTGGCCTGCTATTATGATGTTACTTGCTTTAGGAGTGGCTATGAGAATAATAGCCTTGTATGTTCTATGGGCCAAGAAAGGCAAACTATAATGATACTATAATGTTTATCTTATAATCCTATTCGTACTATTTAAAAGAAAAACAGTAAATTAAATTCTTGAAAAACTGACAGAATACTTTTCTGCCTTTCAATACAAAGTAAAAAACTAAATTTTTGGTTATCTGAATTTTATTTTGCGTAATTTATTAATAATTTCTTATCGACAATAAAACTAATTAAATATGGATTTTATGAATTGATCTTCATAAGGTAAATATCATTTTACTCAAAACAGGTGACCCTTACAAAAGATAGTTTTATTCAACTCATTTGTGGATTAGATCATATTATGTAATTTAATATTTATTTTTCAATATTTTCCCTTGAGGTAATTGTATCATCTATGAAGTATTTTCATAGTTTTCATTCATCTATAATTTTGTAGTGAGAGAAAAGGAACTTTTAAGAGTATATATTTGCCAATATTATCCTTTGTGATTCTTTTAACCAATGAAGATTTAGGATTAATTTACTCTCTGCTCAAATGATATTAATTAAGAAACTATTGTTGAGAAACATGGAAAAAGGAAAAATCTTTGCTGCTAAGCAATATTTTCATCAATTTCTTCATTGAATATTGTTTGAGAAAAATAAAAAATGAAAAAATTATTAATTTTAGCATTGCATCAATGTGCAACTCAGAAATGAAGTTGTCATTGCAATTCAATCTATTAGATATAATTTGGATTGTCCTAATAATATTACTGCAATGACTAATTTTTTTTCAATTTATATTTGTTGTACAAAATTAAGTTATAGTTGATTCAGATTTATGCAATAAATCTTAATAATGACAGCAACAAAATCAAATTAGATACGATCAGGCATGAATGAAAAGGAGTTAGGGACTCTCATGAATATTTAAAGTTAATATCCAGCTTTTTTTACAGAAAAGAAAATTTAGTTAGATTCAGATGAAATCAAAAAGCCAAGATTAAGAAGAAAAAAGACCATTTTTAACCAATCTACTTGGACTTTGAAGGAAAATATATCCTATAAGCAATTTTTGAAGGAAAATCAACATTTGTTTTCATTTAATAAAATACCTCAAAAAGTAGTCCGGATAAATGTTTTGATGAGTAAATATGTCAAAACTCGCTCATCTGATCAGTGTCGAAGCCACCATCAAAAGATGATGAAGTCTCATCACGATATATTATCAGTTATTGCTAATATTTAAAAATTGGAAAGGAAACGTCTGATTTCTCATTTTAAAAAGGATGAAAAAAAGAAACTCATTTAAAAATAAGAGATTCGTTCATAAGAAAGTTTGGGTAGATCGATTATATTGCCTCAGATAATAGATTAGTATTTATGGGAAATTGTAGAAGATCATATGTGGTGGGATGGTTGCGAACTTTGATAGTATTTCACTCTTAAATTTTGACAATTGAATTATAATTGACTTATAATTGAGGCATCCAATAATTTTATTTCTAACATTTTATATGAATTAAAAAAAAAAGTAATGAACAAAATTTCGAATTTAAATGTATACCGAAGTATCATGCAATACTGATGAAATTTAGAGATATGATATCAAAGTCCTCACTATCAGTTATTTTTTATTTTTATTAATTTTATTAATCATTGATCTAATATAATATTAAAATTTAAGTTAATCAATTAGGGGTTGGGGTTGGGGTTGGGGGTGGGGTTGGGGGTGGGGTTGG
>Ga0302280_1000477_pt1 | contig 35382 bp, 19 predicted proteins | sample III_Fen_E1_1_FD_198771 | JGI IMG/M metagenome (GOLD analysis project Ga0302280, IMG submission 198771) | Peat permafrost microbial communities from Stordalen Mire near Abisko, Sweden - III_Fen_E1_1 | ecosystem: Environmental > Terrestrial > Soil > Wetlands > Permafrost | place: Sweden: Abisko... | reverse complement strand
CCCAACCCCGACTTATTTATTAACTATCTATTTCTATAAATTATTGGCTATTTGGTTATTTATTTATTTATAAATTATTTGATAATTTACTTTTAACATTCATTTTCATCACTATGGCTAATAAATCTTGGTAAATCCTCAAAGTCAGCAGCTTAAACTTAACTACAAACACTTGATGTTAAAATGATGCAAAAAATATCATAAACTTTTTATCGTACTTACCATTTAATAATGAATTTTTATTGAACTTCTGTTGATGAAAATTATGAAAATGAAATTCTTAAGCAATCACTCGAATAATTAAATACATAAATTGATTAGATTTTATTTGTTTGAATAAAAATAAATGAATCGTATTAAAATAGTTTTAAATTAAATGATATTATATCACTTATAAAAATTGAAGATGCTTATGCATCCATATGTCATTCTACTTGGAAACTATCGGCCACTAGGCATGACTTTGGATAAAAACAATATTAGGCTTATGGTAGTATTTTTACTTCATAAAAAATAAAAAGCATTTATGGAAACTTGTTCGATATAATTTATTACAATATAAGAACCTAATTTGAATCTGAATAAGGCGACACATTTATCATTTATTGGCATATGACAGCTTTAGAGTGATATTGTTAATCTGAGTTTCATTTAATCCCGATAAAGCGTTTCCAGCTTTAAATTCGTTCTCATACTCAATGAAAGCATAGTTCTTAGGTGCTAGACGAACATCGCTAAATCAGCAAACTATTACATCAGTCCAGGATAACGCATGAAGACTTCGGTCAGCATTTCTGCAGTTATCGTAGAATCCAAACCCTGACAGAACAGAATATGGTTTGGAGCATTATTAGCCTATGATATCCAATATAGTACATTTTCAATCTTTTTTAATACATTTTTTTCCCTTTCAACCTTAGCCCTTAATTGCTGGGGGCGATGAATAAACTTTTCCTCAAACTTGATTTTGAAATAATCATCAGGACGTTCTCTAATGTTGAAAGTTCCATCGACTTTAGCAATTACATCTGATTTTTATCTGGCAAATTGAATTTTCTAGTTGAGGAAAAACTTACCATCGTCTTACCGTAAAGCTATTTGCCATGATTGCGTCGTTTGGCCTCCATTGCAGAGTTGATGTCTTTGAAGATCAGAAACGCCTGTCCTCTCATTCTAATGTTACGCTTGGCGATGATCTAATTTATACGAGCCTTACATCAATGATATCTCCGTACTACTCGAAGACGTTGAAAAGGGTATCTTTTAGCTCATCAATGGGAACTTTTTCGTTTAAGTTGCTGATATATATTGTGTTGTTCGGAGCACTATCTTGCTGTGGATAGTCGCCGACTTGCTCAGAGAGAAATCCCCCGTTATTACTTCCAAGAAGATTAAGATCCATGATGATTTTAAAAGAGGAATTAGTTATTATGTTAATTATATATTTTAGATTTAGATTTCTATATATACTAACATCAATAAAATATAATTGCAATTTATTGAACTTAAAGATGTCGTTAAGGATTTACTTAATGTTACTCAATAATTAATATTTGTAGTAGATATAGTTTAAATACGATGATTTTATGGCTCTTCTGCCATATCACCCCTAGAACTCAGCATACTTCCAGTCCATGCATGTTATCGTCTATCCTCTTCTCAAGCATCTCCTTTATTTACTATGGGCTGAAATTATCAAGATTTTAAACACCAAGTTGTTCACAGGCCTGTTCCCGAGTAACAAATTTTCCCTTTATTCTTAATCTTCCATCTGCAACCTTTTTACGGCAATCATAGCTGACCTTCTTTCTCCATATTCTTTTCTTCCTAAATTAAAAATAAAGATACTTTTTTTCGAGATATTTTAGTAGCTTAATCCTCCTGCACTCAAATGGAATAGAACCAATTGATTTTGAAAAAGTTTATTAAACTCCTTCCAAAACTGTTTCTATAGTTTCCTTGAGAGGTTGATTGAGTTCTCTCCAGGACTACTCATAGCAAAAGATTTCGCACTCTAACAGATATTTTTCAATATTTTTTTTAATTAACAGCTTTTTTTATTCTTAGTCAATTTCACTGGTCATTGCTTCAATCTATCTGATTTTTTTGAATATTTCCATTTTGGGATTTTTACTGAATCTCTCAATACTCTAACTATAATCTATCAATGAAATATCTATTGTTGTTTGTTTCTATTATTCAGTATCTTTTGAATTGCTGTCTTTAGACCTATTTTTGTTGCTCCAAATAGTAAACATTGTGTTACTATTAGTACAGTAAGGTTCTTCTTAGGATATATCATCACACTCTTCACTTTATTCAGATTACTCCTGACTAAAGTCACTCCACTCATCTTCATTTTCTATGATTTTGTCCAAATCACAGTCCAATTTAAACATGCTCAAAGAGAGGGATTGTTTGACTTTGTGGGTATGACTTTTTTTGTGTTTGGTCTCACTATAGTTTTAGAACAGATAAGAATCCTCAGACTAAAGAATGAAATCTTCCATAATATCTTAAATTTATTGTCTAATGAGTCCACTAGTGATAGGAGTGAGCATAAATTGAGAAGGATCATGATCAATTGGTTCAATTTCAGGCGTGTGCTCTGAAAGGGGACTCTAAATTATTTTTCAAAAAAATGAAGATGGTGCATACATAGACTATTAGGCAATTGAACTGTTAATGAATAACAAAATAGTACAATTACACAATAATTTATGTATACAAAGTATAAAATTCTTACTTATGCACGATGAGGGCGGAGAGGAGATGTCGGTTTGAGTAAGGGAGAGTGCTCCTTAATGATATACTAAGAAACATCTAAATAGGAGGTTAAGCCTCGAGTAGTTCTAACAGTTCTCATTGATCTGAATTTAAAATTATTCCTTCCTGCACAAATATTATATATTACGATAGCATTTGTTGATGTTATCCCCAAAAATCCACCTTTTCGAATTGATCAATAAGATGAATTCGTTTTTTATGTTCAGCCTATCAATATCACCATTTTCATCAATCCATCACTTCTATCTTAGGCTTAAAGGACTATTTTTCATTTAAGCTTCTTTTCTAATTTATTCTAACGAGTAGAGTATATAAGAAGGAGGCGTTATTTTTGCTTACATAAGAATAATAGTAAATAAACAATAGATATCATAAGTAAAGGGTGAATTTACTATGTAATTATGCGATATTCTCTTTTATCTTGCACTTGTTAATCGAATTTTTGCCTAAATAGATTTATTTTAGATAAGGAAGAGATTTGTTCAAAAAATGTTCTAAGCTCATTTCTGTAAGTTTATTTCCACTCAAGACAAGTGTTTAAATATGCTTGTTCCAGATGAATTAAATTAAAATGGGCAATTGATGGTCAGTTAGCCCTACATTTACTAATTTGATAGTTAGAATGTTCTGGAAATCAAATAAATTGAGATAGCATAAAAGATCCATTGTGGTAACTTTAAAAGAAGTCAATTCTAAAGTCTTATGGTGAATATTTGTTTATTCATAGGCCTATTTGATATAGTGTATCATGGGTTTATGAAGAGAGGGAGTATGATAATGAGCTTCAATATATGAAGTTATTCGATACTTAAGCTATTCCTATAGTAACTTTTAATTTTAATTGAGATACCCAGATCTACTCGTTTTCAAGGGTTTGAGATTGAACTTCAAATTTGAAAATATTTCTCTTTGAGAATTAGAACCTAATTAATGTCCAAATTATCTTTAATCAGTGTCAGGATTCAATTTAAAATGTTTGATCGATTTATGATCATAGTAAAATTTATATCTGTCTGAATGGCGAGATGTGTATAGTTTGGATGCAGAATCTTAAAGACTTTTAAATTAATTATGAATCATACTTTTAGTCAGTGGCTTTTATTTACCAGATATTTGCAGAAAACAACTTTGATAAACATTGGCTCTTGCTGATTTTAAACCATCTGGTTCAAGAAACAAAGATTTATAGTTACTGTTTTCTATCTTTTTTACGGATCCAAGTATCTGGTATTTTTATACATCAGATTCTTTACTTATGCTAGCAATACTTGAATCAGGGGCCGATTACTATTGACGAATTAATCCATCTTATTCGATTATCATGTGAATTCCTGACTATTTCTCTAAACATTCATTAATTTCTTGTTCCTCCTGATCTTGTATATTCTCACCCAAATTTTGCCTGATGATTGCTTAATGCTAAATCTATTTAAGGAGCAGCATTTTATAAGTTTATCCACCTACTGTTCTGACTTCTGCGCTTTTTTATGTATATTTCCAAAGGCAAATATTGCAACAGTTTAGAGTAAGCTTGGACAGAGAAGCTCCAACTATCCAGTTAAAACAAAAATTGCATTTTTTTTCATTTACACTAGCCACAATGATGCTCATATATTTTCGCTACTACTATTTTTAACTGATTTATATGAGTAGTATATTCCAATTCTGATTTATATAAATTACTAACAAATTGATGAAAGTTAGAATAAAATAATTATTCATTTTCGCTTGAAGCTAAAGCTTCTCGCCATTATTATAGATGTAAAATAAATAAATTAGTTTAATATAAATTTTAAGTTATATTTTTATTCGCAGAAATGAATGTAAAAACCATCTCTAATCTAGAATACGGCAGAGTCTTTGAAAAGTAAATCTCTAAAAGCCAAATATGTTGCGAAAAAACCTTAAATTGATGAAAGCCTTTTTGGTATTTGATAATCTTATGCAGGAATCAGAACTAAAATGCCACCAAGAAACGAGGAGTAACTCAAGAAAGTGACCCAAATGGTCAAAGAAAAGAATTACAATCATCGGGAACTTGGAGTTTTGAAGCAATAAGACCTCATACGCATGAAAGTATCTCAATTAATCTATTAAGGAAGCTATAAGGAAGCCAACTAAAGAATAATAAGCTCTTTAAAAGAAAATGGCTGAGGAAGAAAAATAATATAAATTAGCTCTAGCAAAGGCTAAGAGAGAGCAAATGCTTAAACTTGAAGAGGAAAAGAAAAAGAATTTGCCAGTCAGCGACATTTAAAAATAAAAACAATTTTATAAAACCTCAATTCAGAACAAGGCTATTGAAGCTGGCTATGAGGAACTTGATGATGTAAAGCAGATGAACAAGATGGTGGCCTATGCCAAAGCTGCCACAATCAGATAAAGACAATTATAAGAAAAAAGCAGAGAATGGGACAACTATAAAATTCAAGAAAAAAAGAAAGATAAGCTGATGTAAATTGAAAGGTTAAAAAAAATCAAAGAGATTTAAGAAATTTAAGAAATGAAGAAATAAGAGGCTCTGAGAGGGAAGGAAGTTATCATCGAGCAAATAAAAGCCCGATAAATTGAAAGACTCAAACAAAAGGAAGAACAATAAAGATAGGCTCAAATTTTGGTGCAAAAGATGAAGGAATTAGAAAGAGAAGAAGAACTACAGAATGAGGTAAGCAATATTATATTTAGAGGAAACGAGTACAGCAAAACAAAATTAATGAATAAATCATAAAAGCAAACAAAAATGCTATTTTGGTTATTGAGCAGAGAAAGGCCAAGGAAAAAGATGAGGAATAAAAGATTGCTGAGTATATTAAAGAAAAAGCTTAAAAATAGGCTGAGATAATTTCTTAACAGAAGTATCAATATATTAATTGAAGGAGAATAAAAGATTAAAAAGAAAAGGAAATTCAAAAATTGAGAGAACTTCAATAAAAAGCTTCCGATAGACAAGCTGAACTTGATGCTTTGAGAGCTAAGAGAGCCGTTTAGGCAAACTAAAGAGCTGCCCGATAAAAAGATAGACTTGAAGCAGAAGCTAGAGCAAAAAAGGCTCAATAACTTCAACTGGCTCGCCTTGAGCAACAACAGTAAAAGGAAAGAAGACTGGAAGAGCAGACTAAAGCTGAAAAAGCTTAATTTGATGAAGCTGTAAAAAAGCAAAGGTAATTGAAATAAATTGAGGCAAAACTAGAAAAATAAAGAAAAGAGCTTCTGAAGAAGCATGCTAATGAGTTAAAAAAGCAAATTGTTGACAAACAATAAGGAGGTGAACAGCATAAGAAACTTCGATCCATTTAAAATCAAAAATTCCAATAGACTTGGGAAGCACAAAAGACTTTGGTGGAAAAGATCAAAGAAGAAAAGATTTCATAACTAAAGAATCTTAGCATTCCGGATAAATATATTGTGGAGTTGCAACACAAAAATATAAAGTGAAGAATTGCAATGATTATAGATATTCAAGATAATAATAATAAGATTGCAATATTAACTTTATTAAAATAACTAATTTGGCAAGAATTGATATTTTTCAGTTCATAGTAGACAATAGGTAATATAAGAGGTTTCAGTTTAAATATACGAAAAGTTATAACTATTAATTAATTTAAAAAGATAGTGAAGTAATAAAACTGGTGAATTGGTTAAATTCTTTTGTATTTAAATTAGTAAACGGATTTAAATTAAAAGATGTGCATCATCAAAGCTTACTTAAAAATAATAATTAATAAATCAGTTTTTCTTTTTATATTTCTTTTGATTTTTTTACTCTTTATTTTTGATTTTTGATTTTTGATCTTTTTTATATTTTGGTCTTTTGATTCTTTTAGAATTATCTGAAAGATCATTGTCATCAGTCTATAACAATGAGGCAGCAATGAAAATGATAAAAAAGAGCAAAAATATTACCCAATAAAATGTATTCTTATTTTTCGGGATTGGGTATTAACGCTCACTTTTTTTGCTAAAAAAAGTTAGAGAAGACGTGATGGGGATAGGTCTACGCTATTATTTTTATATGAGAGGCTATAAAAAATTTTGACTGGAGCAAAGCTAGTAGGTTTACTTTTCGGTTTATAATTATTTAACTTAATTTTCAATTTCAAACGCTATTTACAGATCGGAAACTGATAGTTTCATCTTTTCAGGTGGCTAGTAGTAATCAAAATATTCACTTTTTTATTATTATCCTTGATTATGCTATTATTGATTTTTGACTTATTCGGTATTAGAATATTGGAGAGAGTTACTTTCACATGTTGAAATTTTATATTACATCTTAGGTTTTAAATATGAATTGTTTGACTTAAATAAGTTACTGTTAATTTTATGAATTTATTAGTTTATAGATTGAGTCAAAATACCATCCATTTATTCATTTTCATCTTATGGTAATTGAAACTTCTTCCACAAAATATTAACTTCAGGGGCAATCTATTTTTAAGAATGTTGATTAATTTGTTAAATATTTTTTCTTTAATTTCTGCCAAGGGATTTATTAATAAAATACACTTGCATACTTTTTAGAATATGTTGATTATTAGAACCTTTGACTACCAAGTAATTCAATTCGCACTTCATTTTATTAAAATAAATGGTATCTTAGAAGGAATTTTATCTTTTTTATTCATAATTTGCCCATTAATTTTAATTATTTACTTGCTGACTTTCAATTATTTATCCAATGCCATTTTCGTTTGCCCTCATTAAGGTTTATAAACTCCATTGATAGTTCATATCTTATTGTGGCTTAATTTTGAAATGCTTTATCGTGGTGGGACAATTAAAGACAATTAGGTTGTTTGGTTGAATTAAACTTTCAGAAGTCGTATTGCTCGATATGATTTCTAGATCTATTTCGTAAAACTGATACCTTTCTTGAAATAAAGACAAATATTATCTGTATATTTTCTTTCAAACTTTAGAGAAATCGGACATATTGCGAAATAATTATCAGAAACGAGCTAATTTGCTTTTGATAATTCCGATATCATTGCACGTATTAATATTTAATTACAAAGGCGCTTATATATTTTGATAAACAATCATTTAATTCATATATGCAAAGTTATTGCCTATATTTTATGTATACCCATTAAAGTCGTTCCAGTTAATAAAGTATTGTACAATGAGTTGATTAACATAGAGTTATGGTGTAGTTGGTTATCACGTTTGCTTTACACGCAAAAGGTCCTGGGTTCGAAACCCAGTAGCTCTATTATTTTTCATTTTTTCATTTAATCTGACAAACCATCAGTGGAAGATGTAAGTAATAATGAATTGTTTTATTTCTTAAAAGTTTAGAAAATTCTATAAAGATTCATTAAAAAACACCATTTTAGAGTAATTAAATAACTTTTTATATTGATATTCAATATAGTTAGTCTTAGATAGGGGCTCATTTTTGATCGTATCTATCATGAAAGTTTTTATTTCTCAAATGACCGCTTAACTGGACAAAACAAACTAATTAACTTTTTTTTGTGCATGCCCCATTTGCTTGTATCAACGTGTTTTCTTTGAAAAAAGTTCAATGAGTACTATTGATACGATGACATTTAATGTTTGTTGAAGGTTGCAATAATGATCATCTATCAAAATTATCCATAATTCCGAAAATAATTCTGAATATTAGTAGATTGAAGTGTAACTCCATAAATGGGACCTGAAGTTTGAATCATTCGCCTATTGAGCCAAATCTGCCTTGGGTCCTTGCCTCCTATTATGAAATTAGTTTAAAGCCGAATTACTGCAAACTTTCTTTGGACCAAAGTTGTTAGCGATCCTTAAATTTCGTGCCCAAATTGTTAATCTTAAATAGTTTTATTTTCCATTATACTCGTCGTGATTGGTTATCGCTAAGGTTGATCGATTAACTCTAAATATCTAGTCTTTAGGCCTTGTCTTTTGATTACAAGTTCTCCTTTTTTCATTCAGGGAAGCCCCATTATTGTCCAGTACATATCTGAATGCCACTTTAAATTTTTATTAGAATTCAGCTTTCTTTTATTTTATTATGCTTGTTTTCACTGTTCTGTCAGTGAAAGGTTTAGAAGTAGCTGATGAGCACCTCATCAGTTGAGAAGATACAGATCTTTTTATTTCAGGTCTTTGGTCAAAATTAGCTTGACCTGCTGCGGGATCTTCAACTTCCAACCATAAATGGTTTCTGTTTGTTGGGATGAGTTTATTTTTTATTTTTTATTCTAGTGGTTGGCTATTCTTTTGGATATTTATTTATTTTATTTATATATGAAAGTCATGGACTTTGCAGCAAATAAAGTGATTTTTTGTGTCCTTTATCTTGTGTATTGAATTCATTATCAATACGCTCAGATATTCGCTTATCATTATTTTTGATATTTGCCTACAATACTATTGTGGTTGATAATAAAAATATCTCTTCTTTATTAAAATCAGAAAAGTAACGACTGTTTATGTCTGCATCTTGATTATTGGCAATATCAGCAATAATCTGATGAATAATAATGTAGACAACATCTTAAAATGGTGATTACTAATTCTCTTTTATTTGAATACTAGATGTTTATATAACCAAAATGGGAATCGACTTAAGCTCATTTCTATCAAGAATTAGCGATAAAGCCTATTCTCAATTCACTATTTTAATAATTATATCATGGACTTTACTTAAGCATGCTAATCCTATAATTTATTTTTTATATTGTATAACTTTTAATCATCTTTGCTATAATTTAATCACATAACTATGTCTATAACTTATCCGTAAACAAAGAAAATATCTGAAATGGCTTTTACAAAATAATTAATATTTTATATACAAATATCTATTAATAAAACAAATCTAATTTATAAATTTTGAATTAATTATGAAATGATAAAAAGAATACAAACAAAAGTCATAATGAAATACATGCAAAAAAAAAATTGTTTAAATAATTTTAAATAACAGCCATTTCATTTATAGATCAATATTAGATAAAATTTCAATCAAATTTAATCAATTTTCTCAAGTGATAAAGCAATTTTAAGCGCTTCATTGTTTGATTATCATTTATTATTTTAGTTGATGCACATTTCTTTTTTTTACTCTCATTTATCGGCAGAGTTAATTTCTAAGAAGAATTAGTCTTTTTTGTAATAATATTTTTGTATTCGTTCTAAATTATTAGATGCTTTTAATCTTTAATTTTATCTGCTTAAACAAATGAATGGGCTTCAAGATAAGAGCATCTCTATGGAATTGATAAATTTCTTATCGGAGAACGCAGTTTAGATTTTTACAAACATTTGGGATTCATTTTAGAATAGAAAGTAATCCTTGGTCCCTAGTAAGTTTTCGGAGCACTTGAAGATTAATTTTTATTAGTGAAAGTGCCCTTTTATTTGGATTAAAAATTGATTCTACTGGGAGTTAAAAAAGGTCTAGACAATATTCTTTTTACTGATGTTGATCTATGCTGGAATTTTGTTTTAGAATAATCCAATGTTAAAAATGGTAGTTTTTTGGATGTCAACTATTTGTTTGATTAAAATTGTTTTGCCAAATTAATAAATGACTCCTCCCAAGGTGAGAAAGAATTATCATCATTAATTTGTAGATTTATTCCAGTCATAAATCCAATAATTAATACAAAATAATTAAACTGCTGATATTATCCAACACCAACAATATTTTAAGTTATTATTTAATTATTCAGCTGCTGAGAAGTTTTTGGTCAGTTATTTTACAAAATTCAATTAATTTTATTTTGCTTATTTATTATTTTATTAAATGAGGTTTACCCGATAATTATATCTATGTTATCATTGCAGTATTGGTATAATCTCTAAAAACGAGTATTAGTATAGAACCTTGCTTTGTAAATAAAATCTTATTTTATGAGAATGAAAAAAAAGAGAAAAATGGGAAGAGAATAGCAATTCATATAAAGATCATCAATATATTATTTATACCATAGACTAATCATTAATTAAGCACACCATAGCCATAGCATTTAGGGCAAATCTATAGCTTGTAAACAGCTAAATTGAGATGACAGTTTTGGCAATCAGTGCGAGCGCTATTATTAATTTGACTCGAAACTAAGCCTTCTCCTTTGCATGAGCATTGCTTTAATGTTGGTCGATAATCTGTAAATTTTGGTAATAAATAAATACAACTTTCACACAATACTTTAAGTTTCTTGATCACTGACTTTCCAATATTATCAAATTCTTTAAAAATATCAATTTTTTATTTTCTTATAATTTATTGCCTTTCTAATTAATATTTCGATGCTTTTAATCTTTGTATTGCTTTAAGCTGCTAATCTTTTTATGCTTTTATTTTTTGTAATTCTTAAAATTGCTATTATTCCCGTTAATGTTGTTATTTTTTAAGCTGCAAGATCATTTCATTTTGTAAATTGATCTGTTTTAAAATCAATGCCATTTTTTAGTTTTGCTAATCTTTTATCTCCATTAATTAAGCATCTCCAATATTTCCTTATTTAATAACCTTAACTTCAAGAGTTTAAGTTGTAAATTTTCTTTCTTTCCCAAGAGGATATATTATTTACTAGTTCGGGCTCGTATAAACTTGATCACAAAGATTGCTACCCATGAATATAAATATTAATCATACTTTTTTTATTTATATAATTAGATATTTTAATAATTGTTTTATAAAGCAGAGCTTATCCCTCTTTGAGAGTTCCTTGATATCTATCTTATAACATTGTATTATTGATATAATCCCCCAAAAAGGGTATCAATATAGAACCTTAAAATTAAATAGGAACTCACTTCGTGGGAAAGCAAAAGAAAGATAAATAATGAAACGTGCAATAGTGTAACACGAGGTTGTGATACGAAAGATTCCTATTCTAGAAAACTGCAATTTTACAAACAATGAATCGAAAAGCAGAACTAGTCGCACTGTTTTTTTTCTTCATTGATATTCTGCCGAAATATTAAACATTTATTAAATAAGATCATGCAAATCTCATTTATGCTTCACCATCTTGGTAACTGTTCCAAACCCAGTATTAGCTTTTCGGTTAGTATTTGAAGTGGTATAGACAGCTCCTCCACTGTAAACAAAAGAGAGAGTGGTATTAGTCAGATATGAACTTATATAAGTAGTAGTTCCACTGCATGTAATTCTATAGATAGAATCTATATCGAAGTGAGCTGTGGAATTTAAATCCTCTTCAATCCATGAGTTTTTAGATTGAAGTTTATCTTCCAATACTTAGATCTTTTTCTTTAATTATTGCAATTGCCTGTTCTCTTCGCTTTGCAACTCAACTTTCAAATAACCCAATTTGATGCTCATTTTGCTGGTAGTTTTGCAGAGAACCTCGAACTTGCCGCTTTAGAAAATTGTCTTGAGTTCCTTTAAGTCGAAATAGGGAGTACTTTCAATTTACCCTTTATAGGTGACACTATCGTCGATTTCTAGAAGTAACTTATTTTACGCCAAAGAAGCTGAATACCTAACGTTTTTTTATTGTAATTTTTCGTCTGAATGCATTTATTGTACTTTTAAAATTATATTAAATTCTTTCTTGTTGAAGTTAATAAAATATTGTTATTTTTGAATATTAAATGTTATCATTTCTTATTTTATCCCTCGAAGAAAGTCCTTGATATCTATCTTATAACATTGTATTTTTGAAATAATCCTAAAAAGGTATCAATATAGAACCTTTCAATGTAAATAGGAACTCACTTCGTGCGAATGCAAAAAATATCATTAATATAAATGAATACTAAATCGTATAGAGCATGATCACTAAAATCAACTTCAGAATCAATCTTTATGTCATTTCTCTTCTTTTTAAGAAGTAAACCTCATAAATATTATCTTTTTTTGCAAAAACATAAATCTGGAGTGCTGCATCCGTTACACTGATTACCGCTTCGGTTAAAATATAATGTTGTGGTTTTATTCAATAACAATTTTTTTTCACTTTGATTTTCATTTTTGAACTACTACTGATCAGTTTTTTCGCTGAAATTTTAATTAGGAAATAATCTTTCTGACAAATATCGCAATCTAACAAAATCTTATTGAAATCTTTACATAATTTTATAATTTTTCTTTTCTATTTAATTTTTCTTTTATTTGCAGGCTTTTAACTTATAGACTAAATAAGAAAACTAATGATAATAGCTCATTCTGAACCATTGTGCTTGACAGAAATGTGTGACCCATATTAAAGGATTATCAGATTTATTCTTTATTTCTTTTATCAATACCTTCATGCCCAAATTTTTATTGACAGCAAAAAAAGAAATCAGTCCTGCTAGTGAAAGTCCTGATGTAATGTAGTAATGATAATGATGCTAGTGATTTTAGCTACGATGAATATTTGTGCTCATTTTCTTGCTTATTTCTTTTCTTCGGGTACTATTAATTATAAGAAAATTAATACTTTTTATAGATAATTTTTTTCAGTTAAGTTAATTATTTTAGCCTATCCCTCGAAGGGAGTTCCTTGATATCAAATAGAGTTATTATAGCAGATTTACATCTAAATTTTAAAGAACAATCATTTCAGTATATATATTTTTTTTGTTCAAGCCAATATTTATTCACTTGTTTGCCAGTTAAAAGGCAATGTGAACATATTTTGTTTCCCATGTATAATAAATTTACGTTGTTTTAAACTAACAATCTTCGCTCAATTATTTAGCATGTTCATGCCAATACCTTTCACGTTATCTTTGGCATTAGAGAAGATTTTCGTAATTTTCAGAAGAGGATTTGCAGTATTCTTGCTTTTATACTTAAACCAGTTATCTACCACTACCAGAACATTAACAACAATTGATTATTGGAGAAAATTTGCCCGTTTCGCATGCGCAGCGTTTAGTTGGGACTTAAATTGTGTGTTATATTTGACAATAATCCATTTTTTATCCAAAATCATAATTGCAATATACTGGTTCTTTGATTAATAACTCATTCGTTTCCTTACGACGTAAACATGTAAGAATTGTCTTATTTTTAAAATATTAAATATTTTTGAGATAAATCAACTAATCTTGTTTCACCTAAATTTATGATAACTATATGTACCCGTTTATAAAGTTTATGTAGTTATTTTTGTGTTTTGTATAATATTAAATTATTTTTATTAAAATGAATAAAGGTTTATTTTTTTGCCCACTGTTGTTGAGAGACCTTTGCTTAAAGAGAGCGATAAAATTTATTTATATGGTAGAATTAAAGGAGTTCCTTCAAAATTTAAGCAGAAATATATGAATTTATTATATATGGAAATTATACTTTATCAAGTAAATATTATCAGGGAAAATAAATTCTTTTTTATTAAATAGAATTTCTCTTTCTATGATTTTTATAAAGATTCTTCTGACCGGAAATCCACTAAATTTTTAGTGCCTCTCCTGCAGAAGGTCTCTTTCTATTCTTAATAATTAGTATTTATGTTATAAACTGTTTAACAGACTCCGAAAGATTTTTAAGGACTAAATAATAAGACAAATACGTTAGTTATAAGCATTTCCCCGACGCAAAGTATTCAAACGATGCGTCTCAGATATATATTTAGCGAGGTTAGTTTGAGTAAATAAATTTATAGTCATGATTCCCAAACTCCAAATATCGTATTTTTGATTGATACTACCTTCAAAAGATTCAGGAGATGCGTAATAAACTGTTCCAAAAATTTATTTTTTAATTGGTTCACGATTTAAGTCAATGCTGAGACCAAAATTAATAATTTTGATCTTTATAAAATTCGGTTATGCCCTTGATGTATCTGGACATATCATAATATTCTCTGGTTTGATATCTCTGTGAATGATATTTTTGCTATGCATGTATTAAAGAGTCTATAGAGTATTTCTAATAATAAATTGACCCATCTCTTAAGTTATTGTCATTGATGACATTAAATTAAACAGAGTCTATCCCTCAATATATTCGAGAATTAAATAGAATTTGTTGATGTCTTCAAACATCTAATAGCATTTTATAATATTTGGATGGTCCAGCTTTGATAAATTTTAAAATTCTGTTTATCCCCGAATTAAATATTTTTATCTAAAAGTAACTTTTGGGATAATTTTTAAAACTCTAATTTAATTAGTATTAATATTTTGCACTCTGATATTCTAAGGATTGACTTGGCCAACTTTTTCCAATATTCGATAAAAATCAAAGACATTTTAATCTCTAATTTAAGGAGGGCTTTTATTTTAGCGTTTATTTGTCTTTTCAATATTTGTCTTTTCAAGTATCGTTTTATTAGTATCCCGATCATTTTGTGATAAAATTTCAGATCTGCAGAAATCTTTAAATTACAAAATGCAACCATCATTGGTCAAACAAGATTCAATCATATTGTCAACTTGGTTTTAAAAATTATTAAGATCTGAGCTTCTACTTTGCTCCCTTGAAAATATTTCCTTAGAAGCTTGTATTTAACAGCAAAGCTCAAGTTTTTTGATTTACTTCGAAAGAGAATTTTATTCTCTCTAATCATTGATAGACTCAGCAACTTCAAAGTTTCTATCTTACTACTGTGATATACTCGATATTTTCAAAAGCGAAGAATTTTAGCTTCCCATCTTGTGTATATAATAAAAGTAGCGAATATCTGCCGAATATAAATTTTATAAAGTGCAAAATTTAATAAATACAAATTCCCGAGACAGAAATAAATTAATTTGGAAGGTATTTAAAGAAAAATAATCATATTATGTTAAATTACCGTTTCTATTTTTTTAGAGTAAATTCTTCCATTTCGATTTTAAACGAAAAATCTAGAATTTCATTTTTTAATATTTTTAATGAAACTTGTATATTATCACATCCTTTGAAATTTGTATTATGTAATGTATATAAAACTCATTAAACGCTTTTCATGTATTTTAAGTTTTATATTTTATTCTTTTTTAATTTCCATATGATTAAAGGTATTTTATTTATTTTATATTAATTTATTATTCATTAGGACTGAAACTGTAAGTTGAGTCATTCTTTCATCAAATATAAAATTCTTCAACAAAATACTGCATTTTTGGAATAAATTTATTGTTTCCCCAAAAGCTGTTGACTCTAATATTATGAAATTTAACTTCAAAATGAATTTAAAGATGATTGACATCATATAAATTAATAATACTAATGATATGAATTTATTATGATACAAAAAATATGCAAAAAGATCATTAAGAGGAAAGAACGTCGTGATTCATATTAAATAAAAAATTAAGATTCTTAGAAAATATTTTTTCAATAATTAACTATATATAATTTTTGAATGCTATTCGTTTGAGTTAACAATAATATGAAAAAAACTATTTAAATATTTTTGTCAACACAATCCTTTGTTTTAAATTGTATTTAAGAAAGAGTTAGTTTTTTTGTTAATCCCTAACATATTTGCTCTTTTTCAAGAAGTCTGGATGATCACCATATTCTTAAAATTTCCATAGTTTTATAGTCACCATAAAAAAGAATGCCTATTGGAAACTACTGATAGAAAAAAATAGTAGTAATTCTTTGAAGCTATCATCTCCGCTGTTGAGACTCTTTTTAGTTGTTTGATTTGAAACTATAATGTTTATCATAAATTAAAGAAACTATGGAGAAAGATTCTAAATTAAAATCTCTGAGAAAACATACAACCAAATCTGAGATAGTGCTTCCCCAACTTAGATATCGGTGTGACCTAGAGTTCAAAAGAGTAGAACTTAAGAAACATGCCAGCCAATAGTAGAATCAAAATGCACCTATTTCTTTTGATAAAACCGAGGAATAGAATATTTTTCAAGATAGATTGATGCTTTCCGAATCTCTCTCCAGCTCGGAAATTAAAAATTACATAGATTGGGACCAGGAGACCTCCTGCTTAGATTATTGATTTCCTTGAGAATACACCAAATCCATATTATATGGATAATGATTTTCTACTACTTTAACTAATATTCCCAATTCCGAACCCTATCAACTCTTTTTTAGTGCTTCTTCTATTATATTTCGTTCCTTTTGTTTTTTTGAAAATACCGATAAGGACTAAAGAAGTAATTGGTAACTAAAATAAATAATATTTCCTTGCCTGCATACTACCTTTTTTAAAAATAATAAAATTAAACATGATACGATAGAGCAAATGAACAACTTTTAATAGATTTTTGAGATAGGATTTCTTCAATGATTGTCAAACTTTCTGAGGAAACAATAAATTAACCAAAATTGTGCTCTTGAAAATTAAATATTAATAGACATGTTACTTAAGATATGTTTGTCTTTTTGGTTTCATTTAAGCGATAGGAATTAATCTTGCTGAGGTAAGTATCTGATGGTGAACTTCAAGTCAGGGTTACATCAACAAAATCAACTATGTAATCTTTCTGGAGATGGGCTTTCAATAAATTCATTTCTTTAAATCGAATACAACAGCAATTTCTTTTTTGTCAAATAAAGCAATGCTCAGTATAATTAAAAAGTAAAAATAAAATAAAGAAGAAAGCAATATTTTGATAATAATAACAAACAAAATTCAGGAAGTTTAAGCTACAGGTCACCTAATCTGCAGTTAATCACCCAAAATTAATATAATTGACAATGGTTTTTAACATTAAAGGGATTGAATATAATTAATTAGAATGATTATGATCAAATATCAACTCTAAAATAATTGTTGAAGTTTTTCACATTTTGAAAATACATCTTGCTGAAACGAGAGCTCACATCATAATAAAGAGATTAAATTGTTTCTTGATACAGGAGCAAATTTATATTTTATATAATTCTTCAGTGAATTCTTTGATATTCTTAATAATTATAAAGGTCTAGATTCATTAAATATGAGTTAGATAGAAAATGTTCTTTAATTGTTAATTATTAAAGGGAACAATCATTTTTATTTTTATTTATTTTTTGAATAAATATTTTATATCGAGAATAAGTTTAAGAGTTTAAACATATAAAAATTTCAGGCATGAAAATCATGAAAAAAAGCTCTATTTATGATATTTAAACTAAATCCAAACTATTTTTGATGAAGGAAAATTTTAAAAATAATATTTTTTCCACTTTGAAAATATCAAATTATTTTAATGCTCAATAATCGCTAAATTATATTAATTTTAAATCATTTACCACCAAATTACCAGTCCATAACTTCTGTTCCTTTCTCTACAGCTACTTTCAGCATTATGCTCTGTGTTTTTCTTCATTTATTGCAGTAAGTATTCTTTTAAGATAGAATTTTAAAGATTTTTTCTCTTAATCTGAATCATAGTTTCATTCTTGTCTTTCTATATATTAATTTTTAATGTTTTAGTTTTAATTTATGATTTTAAACAGTCAATTATTTACTTGGTCCTTCTTTTAGGATTCAATATATTTTTTCTAAAGATGTGAAGTTAAAAATATCAATTTGATTTCAATATTATTCAACGATTGCTGTTATGAAAGATTTTAATCTTTACATGTTCGATTTCATTATCTTTGAAGCCATCAATGATAATTTAGATAATCTTTTATGATATGATACTAAGTTTGAGACAAAAATTACTATTGATAAGAATAATGGCTTTCTTGAAAGCACCTTAATAATTATATTTTTGATTTATCTGTTTATCAATTAAGATTTATAAAAACATTTAGTCTTAATATTATTGTTTAGCGTGCTAGCTGCAAGATTTTATTAATATAATTAGAGAAGAATTTTTAAAAAGATGACCTCAAATCTTGCTTTAAAATTTGAGTTTTTATTGCCAATGAGGTACACTCTTTTAATGATTTTTCTTTTAGAGTTAAATTTGATATTTCTTTAATCATAAATAGTAAGTTATACCTATTAGTGACTCTTAAATTTTCAAAATTGTTTACAAACCTCTTATGAATAAAAATCGAATGTATTTTGCACTTCAAAGCTTAATTCAGGTTTTTCAATATTTCTATAAGTGGTGTATAATAAATATAACGTGGGTGGGATGAATAAAATCCTCCTTCCTTAATTTCCAGGCAATAATCTGCTGTTCCATGCAATATCCCACGGAAACGCAATCGATTCGATTAACTTGCTGGAAAGTAGTAAATCATTGATTCAGACAAAGAGGCACAAGTGAATGCCAGAAACGTGAATGGCTGTACTCCTCTTCATATAGCCGTTATGATTCAAAATGCCAATTTAGTGAAACTCCTCCTCAAATATGGAGCAGACGTCAATCTAAAAGTAAAAAATATTCAATTCAGGAGTATCATGACATTGGAGAAAAAACACCTTTGCACTATAGTGTTGAAAAAAATAACTATGAGATCACGAATCTTTTACTAGATAGTGGAGCTAATACTACTTTAGGAGACAAGCGGGGACTTACTCCACTGCATTATGCAGCTCGGCATGGCTTTAAATAAGTTGTAAAACTTTTATTGACATATGGTGCAGATATTAACCTCAGAGATTCTCAAGGATTTAATGCTGCTCATTGGGCCAAAATGAATGAATTTGCAGATATTGTGTAAATGATAGGTCCTCCTCGATCTATAGCCCCGAATGACTATCAATAATATAAAAATGCAATGATTCAAATTCATCAGATAACTCTGAAAAAAAAGAAGAAGAAAGGAAAGAAGAAAAAGTGATTATGTCACTCATATATTTAATCATTTTTAAATTAGAAACAGGATCGATAATTTATTTGATTGTTTTGCTAGAAATTCAAATTCGTCATTTGGCATCTCTTTGATTAGTCATCTAATCTATTTTGTCTTTTATGCAAGGGGAAATATTGCAATTTTTAGATTTAGCTAATTAATCTTATCACCTGCTAATTTCATTGAATATACTTTGGTTTGAATAAGCAACTCATCAAAGAGTCAAGTTGTATATATGATCGACTTAAAGAGAGAAATATTATTGTAATTACATTCGTTATAGAGAATAATAACAATTTTTATTAATCATGAATATTCATTCCAAACGAGAGCATCGCAGATTAAAATTAAGTGTCGGAGATATATATCTTGAAAATCGCAAGGCCAAAATATAGCCGCCACAATCAAATTATAAGCAGATGCAGAGCGATCCCTTTTTATCATATAAATAGTCATGTACTCTTCCAGTTATTGAAAGATCAAATACCTGCTTTTAAATCTACTTAGAAGCACTAGACGATAGACCTTAAACGGCGACTCAGATCGCTTGAAAGCAGACCAAATCGATATAAATTGCAAACAAAATTAAGATCAAAAACAATCGTGGGTGACGACATCGAAAGTCATTTCATCAGAGTACAAAGCAACTAAATTAGCGAGAACTTTGCAGCATATAATTGGGCGATAATGATGAGTCTAAAATAAAAAACCATTTGGACCATAAATACTTGACTGAATTCTAAAAAATGTAGATTAAAAAATACAAAGATATCTACTATATTGGTCATAAGGCACATTTACGAAAAGTAGCAATAATTTAATGCAGTATAAGGATACTTTTAGAGATAAGGAGGCTAATTATAAACCGTTAATAGGAGACCATATCGCCTATAGGTTTTAAATACTAAAGATTTTAGGATCTGGTGCGTTTGGAAAGGTATAATTGGTATGATTTAGGTATTATAAGTACTAGACCATAAATATAACAAAAAATATGCTTTAAAAATATTGAAAGTTAGCGATTAACTTTATTAACAATTTAAACTTGAGGTAAAACTGCTAAAAATCGTGAAAGATCACTCTTCTAATAATAAAAATATAGTATAAATTAAAGGAGACTTCGAATTCAGAGGGCATATAGTAAGTATAAAATAATTAAGTGCATAATGACTGAAATGTTAAGTATGAATGTCTACAGTTATATCAAGGCATCTAATTACGAGGGATTTGATGTTGATATTGTCAGAAAAATACTTATTCAACTCATGCAAGCACTTATGTTTCTTCATCATGTATTTTCTTCATTATCCAGCGTAAAATCATTCACTGCGATATTAAACCAGAAAATGTAGTGTTCAAAGAGCTAGGAAAATCAGGAGTCAAATTAATCGATTTTGGCTCAGCTTGCTTTATGGACAAAAAATAGTTTACATATATTCAGAGCAGGTATTATCGATCTCCCGAAATTGTTTTAATGAAACCCTATGATAGTAAAATCGATATTTGGAGTTTGGGATGTCTCATATTTGAAATATCGACTGGATCTCCTCTTTTTCCCTCTAGAACTGAAGAGTAGCAAATGCAGATGCTGCTTTCGACATTAGGGGCTCCTCCGAAGCATTTTTTAGAAGTAAATATAATAATAAATAGAAATGTTAACGTTCAAATGAATTTGATTTTTCAAATTTTTAAGGAAAAAGCCCAAAAATGCCTTTAAAGGAAAGATTGAAAGCAGGTCCTGCTTGTATGATAAAATTAGTTGAGCAGATGGTGCAATGGTCGCCATAAATGCGGCCTACTATATAATAGTGCCTGATGCATTAATTTATTCTCTAAGGATTACCAAAATATGTGCGATAATAACACATAAAGCAAATGAAAAGCAGTAATCCTTATAATCTTTATTGATATGATCTTTCTAACTTGTCTTAAATGAATCAATAAAGATACATAAACACATAAAGATAGAGAATTCTTATATCAATGAGAAGTTTTATTGACTTGATTGCTTCTAGTTTTTAAGTTTATTTTATAAAATCATGTGATATTTTTATGCTTTACCTACATTCAAATATATTAAATTTTATTAAATTTTATAGAATAGCTATTAGATTTATTAAGTCATTGGTTTTAAGACAAAACTTTAGTTTTAATGTTAAAATTATAATTTTTTAATAAAATTCATTATGGAGAAATGATAAAATAGTATTTATAGTTATATGCTGAAAATCCATTTATCTTAATCAGAAATTCATCTTTTTCAACAAAAATATTTAATTTCCAACAACGATAAGAGCTATTTAATTTTTATCAACTTTATTTGCTATGTCCTTGATTAATTTAATAATAAACTTTTTGATCTCACAGAATTAAGATTTCAAACCCAACAAACAACATTTATGATGATAGTCTACAAATTAATGTTTTGCAAAAGCTTGAAATTAATTATTTGGCAAATTGGTTTAATATTTTTAAAATGATCAAAACCTTATTCATCGTATCATTTTTCTTAATCTTAACAACCTCCTGTCATTATTCTTGCGCGACCTGCACAAATTCGCTCTATACTGGATGTCTTTCTTGTAATAATTCGTCACAATTAACAGTGCTACTAGACCCCTCAACGATACCTTCTCAATATTGGTCGTCAGTTTATCCTTCTGGAACTTGTTTGAATACTTTTTCCACAGGAGTTAATGCTTTAGGTATACTCCTCTTTCTTATTGTGATTATAGTTTGTCTAGTAATCCGCACAAAAGAAAGCTTTTATTTGCTTTTGACGCTACAAACATATGGACTATACAATCTAATAGAAATCGCATGGGTAAATCCAATAAACTATGTCTTACAAGCATTGCAATACTTCATGATATTTAACTTCATGAACCAAGGATCCAAGACTGAAGATTATATCCTTGTATCTAGTGGAAATTATAGACTTGATATGTTTTTAAAACAAACATCAATAGGTCCAAACATAGCAATTATTGCAGCATTCACTCTTATCTTATTTGTTCTTCTGATTATCATTTGTATAGTCTCAGTGAGGAGAAAGAAACAAGCAGAAGAATAAAAATAAAGTGTTGTCTTTGAAGCAATGCTCAATAATTCGGAAGTGTAAAAAAATACTCCTGCTATTAATGAAGATAAATTAAACAATTAATCAGATAGCAAATTATGCAGATGCTGGAAATGGGTGAGCTAAGAAGCACTTATTCCAATAGCTAAGCTTATAATATGCATTTTATATTTGATGATCCAATAAACTGTACTGGTCCTCTTGGTAAGCCTTGTCTTTATCACTCCTGTCAATGGTGGAGTTATTGCATTATGCATAATCTATTTGCATATTCTCCTGTTTGTAATGTCATATGCTTACTATTATAGAGTGGAGTACTTCAAATAAAAAAAAGTAATGTACATAAACTTTGCCAAAAAAATTGTACTACCTGTTATGGTAGTTGTTCCGATTAGTAATCAGTATATCTTCTTCTTATTTGCCGGGGCAATTTTGGTAACGTAATTTGTGATTGATCTTTACAATGGATTATACAAATAATTCAATCGCCTCGCAGTCTATAAAATATCTTAAATTCTGTCTGTATGCCTTTTGATAACTTATTAAATTACTGAAGTAGGAGGAAAGTCCTATTCTTCTTCAAAAGCTGCTGCCATAGCATGCGTGTTTATTTTGGCTCTAAACCTATTCTTTTTCTGTATTTAAATACCTATTGGAATTAAATAACGCTTCTTTAGCCAAAATAACAATACAAAATAACCAACATAAATTATTAAACCGAAAAGCATTCAGGGAGATTATACTTTATAAAATTTGTAGCACAAAAATGAAAATAAAACTGTATAAATTATCGAACTTTAAGAAAATAATAATGATAGCGATTCAAATTAAGATTAAGAGAAAAATGTCGAAGGCAACAATGAAGAAAATCATAAAATAGAAGAACCTATTATTACTAATTACAACGAATCAATTAGCAATGATATTTTTAAAAATTCCAACGAACAAACAGAAGAAAAGAAAGCACCTCCACCAGAACCACAAAAGAAAAAACGTCGCAAACAGATTTTAGATAAGTAATTACGTATGCGTTATGGCATTTGATGAATTCTTTATGTCTATTCATAATTTCTCCCAAAAATTTATCCTTGAAAATTTATATTTTATAAAAATGATAGTTTAAGATAATAATAACTTTATCAAGTTTTCTCACAAAAGATGTTACAACAAAACTAAAGTGTGAGCGCCTCCGCATGCGACTTTTAAGATATTGCTATTTTCTGGTAATTGCTCAACTTATTTAACCATGAGAGCGTACCCTGAGTTGCTTTCATCTTTTTGCTCTCTGCCCAACTGTCCCTCTCGACCTCGTCCAACCATTAACAATTTACCTGCTTATGTCAATAGAGCTGTATGAGCACTGCCGCAGCTAATAGCTTTTATTTTTGTCTTTAAAGCAATTTTACGAGGTAAAAATTGGTCAGATTTATCTCCATGGCCAAGTTGACCATCATTACCAAAACCCCATGTATATACCTATCCTTTTGAAGTCACAACCCCAGAGTAATTATCTCCACAACAAATATCAACAACTTTTTACTTCACCAAAGATTAAACAAGAACAGGTTAGCAGGTGCTTTTAAGTCCACCAGTGCCGAGTTGACCATAGATATTATTTCCCCAAGCAAAGATTTTTCCTTCGTCATCCAAAGCTATTGAATAATTGATTCCCGATGTTACTTTGGTGATATTATTCAAATCTAATTAAATTATATCTGTTTTAGATTTTGCCATCGCATTTCCTTTTCCTTTAACTTGCAAGTCTCCCATAACAAACACTCTCCCCTCATTATTAACGAAAGTAAGATAATCATTGGCGCAAGATACATTGCGGATATTGGGTAGATTTACTTTAACTGGTAAATTGCTAACTTATCCTTTTTACGATTATTTTGTGCCAATTGATCTAAATTTTGGTTTTATCTGATTAAGTCCCCACACATACGCTTCTCCTTTTTAAGTTATCACGCACATATGCTGAGGCCCACAACTGACTTGAGATATTTTTTCATTGAACTCCAATTCATTGGGGATCAATACATTTAGATTAGGGGGCAGGTGACCGAGAACTCCATTTCTATTTTTACCCCACGTCAAGAGCTTGCCATCCACTGTAATACCTGCAGAGATAGATTTTCTGGTATCAATGTCAACAAATTTGACATTCTTTATAAGTTGTGGTAAAGATATGTTGCACTATGATCCTAATCCGAGCTCGCCATTTCGTCCGAAACCCCACGACCATACTTCTGCTTATTTTCGCTGAGAAGCAAAATAAGAGAATGGAAGTAGCAAACTTCCTCCTATGAAAAGGGATGTCAATATCTTCTTTCTGCTCATAAATGAATGAATTGAATGGAGTGTATTTATAACTGGAATTAAAAAATAAAAAATATTGCTATGATACTTCCGTAAAATCTATGAACTGTTTGAATTAAAAAATTACTTACAGCATAAATAATATGTTTAGGTTTAATTTACAAATTTATCAGAATTAAGATTAAATAAGCATTTGCATTGTTCAAACTGGTAATAATAGTATTAATTTATTCAAGATATTTACTCGTAAATAAAGACTAATATTAAATATTATACTAGTCCCAAGTGATAATGAACAAATAATTGCCGGTAAATCATGCAAATTATTTCAACCACTCTAAAGGAGTCTATAATTTTCAGCAACTCTTCAAGTTAAAAATGATGAAGAAAGAACGTCAACGTCAACATTTAATTCTACACATTCATTAAAATGATCCTTAAAATGTCAGCCATGAAGACAAATAAAATAGGAATATTTTAAAACTTTCTCAGAAAATAGCATTAAAGGAAAATTTATCGAAACTCTCAATGCCAAACCTCAAAATGAATGAATCATATTTTAATAAATCATGTCTTTTATAGTCAACTTCATAGTCTGATTGTCCAAGGTTAACAGATCGATATGAAAAAGAGAATGAATAACTTTCTAAACGATTTAAATCCCAGCGAAAAAAGAAAAATATTGATATATTTCGAAAAGTACGGTTAATGCACAAGGAATTTTAAAAATAAAGATCTATCATTATACTAAATCGAAAATCATAAAAAAAATCAAGATCCTTAACCTTATCTCAAAGGATTATATGCAATAATATTAATCCAATGTCTTCCTCTAACTTATTGAAAAATATTCAAACAAATAGATAAGATAATAGGAGAAATGATCAAAGATCAAATAATTTTAATCATGCAAGATATAAAGATATACCACTAGCATAATTTATTTATGAGAATGGAGAAAAAAGTCGCTCATATATCCTTAGTCCAACTTGTTAAAATAAACTATAAAAGATTTTTAGGTCCAAGAATTCAATAGATAAGCAAAAATTGAAAGTAATCATTAGCGAATGAGAATAAAATACATTTCATTTTTCAATGATTTAATAATTGTAGATTCTTTACTTTCTTTTTACAATAATGATGGCTCGCAATGAACAGTTAAATCAAATGCCTATGAAAAATACTTAAATATACCTCAATAAAATGAATAGAATAAATGAGTAGAGTGTAATTATTTCTTGGCAAACTAAAATTAATATTGAAGATATTTCTTGATGGACTATTTATTTAATAATTAACTTTGCTTAATAATAATAAATTAGGTAACATATTGATGAATTCACAAATTCAGCCTCATCATTACTTAGAAAGCGAGGAAGAATAGGAAGTCATTTAATATATTGAAGTTACAGATAGAAGCAAAATTAAAGCCATTCTTAAGGCGTAAAAAGAAAAATCTCAAGTTCCAGAGAAATAATAGCCGAATAATCTAATTGAAAAAAAGATTGAGAATGTATAAAAAAAAGAATAAAATGCAAAGGTTAATAAATTTATCAAAGACGATAGAGAAAGAATCCATGTAAAACAAGTAGAATAAAAATAGGAGAAAAAATAAAAATAAATCCTTAGTGAAGTGAAGAAGTAAAAGAAACTGGTAAAGCAGGATGATAAAACTGAAAAGTTAATTGAAAAAAAATATCCATAGCAAAACCCTCTTAAGGATAACTAACCACATTAAAACAAAAAAAGATCAAATGTTAAAAAATAAGATTCAAAAATATTTCATGAGAAGAAAAGATAATTACCATAGAATCGGTAGCAATCTGGTAAATAAAAATAAATTAAAAATACTACATCTTTCGCTTTCCAACTGCAAGAATAGAATAGAAATGGAGATAAGATTCAAATTGAAATTGAATAAGGGCAAGAATAATAAGATAATTAAATTTATATTCATGATAACAAAATCGATGAGTATGTCACCATAGCAAAGAAAATGATTAAAATTTACGATTTTATCGCAATTAAGGCATATGCGAATTTTGTTGATAATGCCTTTCTTATAGCTGGAAGATTGGCCAAATAATTTCGTTAAATAAAGCAGATTAATATACCTCGAAATATTCAAGTAGTTTAAACTGGAAAATAAGGAAAAAAAAAAAAAGTTCGAGCAGCAATAACTATCTAACTAAGCCTAAATAATCTGAATAAAAATCATATGGGATATCAATAATCAGGATACATTAATGAAAAAAAAAATCACTACACTGAAAAGAAATCTGCCTATAATCCAAAAAGCTCTTATCCCGAAAAGCCATCAACAGTCACACCAAAATATCAATAAAAAAAGTACATTGAAAAATCTTCCCTTCTATAAAAATCTAAATCTTCTGGATTATTCAAAGAAAAGATTGTTGACGAAAGAGACTTAAGATGATCGGTATGAATATTATAAATTGTTGAAATATTACATCTTTTGGAAGATTATCATCTTAAATGAGCAATATTTTCACCTGTCTGGTTGAGTCTCGCACTTACTGTATCCAATAAGTTCTTCATAACTTCCTTGCGATTCAGCATATTTCGGGCTTCATCATCACATACCATATAGTGTTCGATTTAATTATAAAGCTACTTATTGATTTTCTAGTATTCGATAATTTGAAGCAGTACAGAGTCGATTTCTGAATTGAGGAGATTGTGTTGGCTTTCTAAAGATGCATGATCATTTTAGAGCGCATCCCGTTATAAAATTGCTCTATCCAATTAATTTTATACTCCTCTCATCTGATTTTACAGTTGCTTTAATTTTTTAGTCTGCTCTTTATTTTTACTGATGGAGAGCTATAAAGTTTCAGATGTGTTTCGTAATTATTGTTCATTCTTTAGGCATTATTTTTATAGTTTAGCAGTTTTGTCTTTCAGATCTTCGACTTCCTTATTGAGTTGGTCCAATTTTTTATTGGTCGTACTAACCATTTGATTTCTTGATTTCATTTGTTCCATCAACTATATGAACCCACAATTACATCTTCATAGTCTTTTTCAGCCATAGCAAGAATATTAGAAAGTTTGGAGTTTTAAGATTCTATACTTCTGGCTTCTTTTTACAATTTTTTCAAAGTATTGATGCTATCTTCAAGTGTTCGATGAAGTTTTTCGTTCTCAGCATCACATCGATTCCTTTCTTCTTTTAGACTCTTGATCTAAATAAAAAATGGTTCTACTCTATTGACTTTATTTTTATTTTCCTCTACTAGTTGCTAATTTTTGGCTTACATTTATCGATTGACAGACATTAAAGAAGCAATCTAATTTCCTTTATTTTCTGCCATTCTTTTAATCCCTGTTGATTCTCTTAGAATATCCTCGATTTGAACCGAACACTTATGAATTTGCATCTTGGTGCTATCTATTTCTGCCCTTAATTCTCCAATATTTTTTCTATTTATATCAGTTTTGAATCTGCATATGCTATACTCTACCTGTGTTAGTCTTCTATTCTGTCTTTTTATTCCTTAAGCATGGAAAATTGTGTTTCATATTTATTAATTTAATCATTAAGGGCGAGATGTTAGTGCTATCTATCTTGAAGTTAATAAAGTTCCTTCTTGAGAGCTGAAATTAAAGCGTCTCTTTGCATAGAATCAGCTTGTTATAAATTGGCAGCACCTCTAAACATGGCAGATAAATTCGTTACTATAGATTAATAATAAAATCTATTAATGAGATTCCAAATATATAATAAAATTTAATCCATTAAAGAATCTCTGTATTTAAGTTAATTTTAAAGATTTATTTAATTTAAAAAATTAAAGGTAATGAAAAATGTTATTATTATTTTGACATTAAGATAAAAAGTATTTAATAATAAAATACCAGACAATTTCATATATAAAAATATTGGATTGATTCAAGTAAAAGTTAGCTGAAACAGTGGAGTCACCAAGAGAATTCAATGAATATGGATTTATTTTTATTTAATATTAAACGATAACTGTCATGATAGTAAATCAACTATTTCATCATTACTTGAAAAAAATTAATTGCATTTTAGCACTTCATTTGAATTTCAAAATCATTTTAGTTAAAACCTTAAAGATGTTTGAGAATAAATTTCGAATCAACAATTCAATCATCAGGATCAGATTTATTATCTGAATATTTAAAGATAGAGGTTGTTTGGTGAAAATATTGTAATACTCAGGGTTATAATATCGCTGCTTCGGCAAAATTTATTATTACTCAACGTTTAAATAAATTTTTAATTTTCTTTTTCAATATAAAATCATAAATTTCATTCAGCCTCTTAGTATTTCAAAGAAAAAATTGATTCGATTTGGATGCTTCCTTCACATACTTAATTTTTTCGAAAAAGAACTCAATGATAGGTCTCGATCGGGACTCAATCAATTGAATCTTTCGCCTGAGGGTCAAACTTCTAACCTCGATATTTGGTTTTCCAAATATCGTTTTAGGCTATGGCTTATTATTTAATTGTCGGTAATTTCCAAAATCATGACGAATATAGCCCAATCATCTCATTTGCATGCGAGTCGCTAGCTTGGCATTGGCACATCTGAGGGCGTAGACTTTCAAGCCGACGAGGTACTCTTTCTTGTCTTTTACCTGTTAATTTGGTATTATTTCTTACCTTAAATGATTAAAGAGCATTTCCCTCATCATGAAGCGATTGATTTTGCATTGTTAAATTGTTTTGGATGGATTGTTAAAATACTATACTAAATGTTTGAGTCTGAAAGTATTTTTTTTACTTTTTTTAATCCAAAGATGCAAATCTTGAAGTTATTTGCTGAGAACATCAAAATATTATTGATTATTTTAAAAGAGAGTTGTCCTAAAGCGTTAATGATATTTTATTAGATATCGACCAATAGCCTTTGGCATGTTTACATTTTTTTTGAATATTAGGGGAAGAGTTTAATTGATTATATTTAAGTTCAATCTTTGCTAAAATGCGTTTTTTTAGTTTCTTAAATTGAAATCTTTATTTTCTACGTTGGATTTTTTACTTTCAGATGATTGATCTTAAGATTGAAGTTATTCTGTAGGATTGTTTTTTTTAATCAAAATTTGTTGTTAATTTTTTTGATTAGCCAGCGAGATGCTAGAGGCAACCACAGCAAATGAGTCATTCAGCAATAACTAAAAACTATTATCCTATTGATCACAGTTATTTTAATTAATCAGCTAATCAAAGAGATCTTTGTGAAAATTATCTTTTGCATAATGACCATGATCCTCTGATAGTTACTCATGTAGTTCTAATATCTAATTAAATTTTTTTTTACTTCATGTCCTAAAGATTAAAGATCAGGCAATTTTTGGGACGATAGAATTTCTTGTGTAGATAGTGTTTAATCTTTTTATTTTTTCATTTTGATAAATAAAATTGGTTAATTAAGTAAAATAAGTTTGGGAGAATATTGATTACATTTTGATAGTAGCATCAAAAAATAATTAATTGGGTGTTTTTCTTATAATTACTGGATTTTATATATTACTGAATTAATGAAAATCATATATTTAGATAAAAGGATAATCAGTAATAAATATTAATAAAAGGAATCCTATTATTAAAAAGTAAAAATAATTGATATTAAAGATTAGTATACTTTTACAGTCTATAAGTAATGGTTTTATCGTTTGAGCTTGCCAAATGCCAATTGTTTTATATATTAGAGAAGATCCTATATAGTGGAAGATGAGTAGATCAGTTAAAAATAACGATAAAATTCATTTTAGACAAAATATCAAAAGGAAGTGTCGATTACAATCAATAAAAAATATTTGGAGCCATTTTTATAAAAATGAATATATTTATTCGCAACAGGTAACAAAAAAACAAAATCTGAAAAACTCAATAGGATTTATTTATTTTTAAGTTATGTATCTTGGTCAATATTTAAATGATGATAGGTTTCCCTTGACTAAAGATCCCCCTATTCCGGTTTGGCAATTCTCAATGTTTTCCATATATTTTAGGCCTAAGTAAGCAAAGATAATTGCTTCTTTAAATGATACGATATTCTCATCAGGGATAATATACTCCATTCGATTATTATTTTATTAATTTAAAAGTTCAAGCAGAAAGATATTTTTCGCCCCTCCTCCTGTACATATGATCTTGACTTTATGATCAGGCTTTTCATGTTGATCGATAATTGCTAATACTTCTGAATGGATTTCTGTAACTAAGAAATAGTAAAAAGTAGTAAGAATATCTTCATTTTTTTAATTTGGAAAATTTATTCTAATCCAATCAATTAATTTTTCAAATCCTTACCGACCTAATGAAAAATGATTTTGTTTATTCGTAAATGATGCTTTTAGGGCTTTGAAAAACTATTAATGAATTTTCCCCTTTCTTCCAAGATGCCCTCCTTCATCAAATGACATTTAATTAATTTTATTAGCATATAAGTTGAAAAAAAGGTTGCAATAATTGATATCCCATCCTTTACCTTTATATCCTATGTTCGCAATTCCTCCAAAATTAATAAAGATTTAACCTTCAAATAATTCCTCCCCAAAAGGAGCTAATGGCGCCCCTTATCCACCTCTCATTACATCCATTTCTCTAAAATTTCCAATTACCGGCAATCTAAGTTCAGCTGCAATAGTAGTAAGATTTGCTGCCTGAACCGTAATTTTTTATTTTGGATTATGAAAGATAGTATGTCCATGAATTGCCAAGCAGTCAATATCTTTTATCTTATATTTTTCGATAAATTGTTTAATTATGACTGATAGATATTGAGAATAAGCAATCTCTTATTTTTTAAAAATGAGATATTCGACGTTGGATCTTTGCATTTTAAGGATAGAGGATATGATTTAAGCTGGGTAGCTGATTGTTTCACAAGCTAATAAAGAATATCTCCATTTATTAACCCATTGAAAATGACAAGCAGCGAGATCAACTCCATCAAAAGAAGTGCCAGACATCATTCCAATAATTATGTATTCTTGCTTCATGCTAAAAATCTAATGTTTTGAAATTAATAGTATAATCTTCAAATTAAAAATAATAATTCAGATTAGATTTATATAAAATCTAATAATAAATATTGAATCATTTTGTTGACGAAAAAAGGCTAAAACAATGAAAAGAAATTGGAATATAATAAATATACATCAATATTTACAGCATTAATAATCTTTGTAATTGAAATTTAAAGTTCAACACTTAGATTGATTTTTTTACCTTTTTAATTCCATCCAGAAAATTTTAATCTCATTTAATTCAGACAGATTTTGAATCATTATTTTTCATAAGATTTATTTTCATTTCAAAGATAAATACTGTTTGCCACTACTATAAGATTTTAATATCATTCTCTCTTGATCAAAGCAAACTTAGGGAGGAAAAATCATCACACTCGTTCATCTCTCATTGACACTTTAAACATCAATAATCTTTCTTGCTGGTCCTTTCAACTTGGGCAGCCATTTAGCAATGGAAATTCAGTAATAACTATCAGCTATTGACCTGGGGAGTGGCTTTACGATGGGACGATAAACTATCATTTAATTAAATTAGAATGATGTAAATTTGGATTCAACATTAATCAGTATAACTAATGAATTGTTATTAGTTTATAATATTTTAAGAATGAACAGTTAAATTGAAAGAGTGTAGAGCTCGAGAAAAGGGTGCAGATATGCCAAAGTACCTTTGCTTTTGAAAATAAAACTCTATAAGGCTGTTTTCGAGGATGGATAATCCATTAAAAAAGTAAGTTTCAAATTATAAAAGATTTCTCAAAAATTAAAAATCAAGTATTCTACTGCAAAGACAATGATCCGACAGTTTAAAGATTAGCAAGTTAAAATCGATATCAGTATTTTCGAAAATGAAACTCCTTTAGTTTCCAATAAAAATCCAAATAGCAAAATGTGTTCATTTATCTAGATTGATCCTGAAACTAACATCTAACGAGTCAAAGAAGAATAATGCAAGGAGTATAACAACATGGAGACGTTTTAGGAAAAGATTGTATGCAATTTTTAAGAAAAGATGAGGCCAATAAGAACTATCTCTAAGATATAAATAGTTTCTACGACAATTTGGCCTTCAGAACAATTATTTAAACATTACTGATCTTTATTTATGCTATATCTTAAATAAACTACTAAATGAAGCAAACATGATTTTCGAAAGATGGATTGAGATTTCTTATAGAGAATCAACAAAATAAAACAAGAAATAATGGAAGAAATGAAGACGATACAAAAAAGAAAAACGTATCGGAACAGTTAAATAATTCCAGCATCATAAATATGGAAATTATACTTGATTATTGATTATAATAACTCTTGAATGAGCAACAATTAAGGATTCAGACAAAAACTTTTGCATTTTACTGGTAATACAATGAATAATTATAAAAATTGAAGAGTTTTTTATAAAAAAACAGGCTGTCATTATTTTTGAATCTATTATGACTATTTTTTGCTTTTCAATATTTAGATATCTTCTTTCAGTCGGAGATATTCGACTTTGTTTTAATTCATTTATCTAATTTTGTGACAGTAGAAGATAAATAAGTCAGCCTTATTTTCTCACAAAATAATCAATGCCTTTATTTTCAATATTAATAATTTTGACAAAATCAAATATTGATAAATTTTAGTTAACAACCACTCTAACCTCCAAGTCATAAAATACTAATTAATTGTGAACAAAAAAGGTAATAGTTCTAAAAGGATAATTTGTAATTCAAAGATATTGGGCATTTAGATTTATATCATCTTTGCTCGTTTAATTCATGGAAGAATTTCTCGAAGTTGGTGGAACTGTTTGTGCCGACTTTGCGCATTAAATTAATAATTTATTTTTTGTATTATCTGTCATTCTTGAATGTAGTTTATCTTATTTTTGATTATAACGCCAAATATGTCTTTTTTTCCCCTCGTTGATGGTTAAATTTCAATATTTTATAAATTTTCCTGACTGTCTTTCCTCGAGCACTATTATACCTTAATCTAGATAAATTAATAAACTTTCTTTCTGATGAATTGGATTAAAAATATTTTTAAATTAACTGTTTTTTTAATCTTAATTTTATTTTATGCATATGTCTTCCATCCACTTAATCTGATAAACGAGAGGTTATACCTAAATTCAACAATTTAATAACGTTTTAAGATGTTATATTGAGCTTTAGGAGCATTCTAAGGGCTTACTCATATTCTCCTCTCCCTATTAATTAACTCAACTCACATATTTATTGATTTTATTATAGCTATACAGATTAACTGCCTTCATGAATATTATTATCCATGTTCAATGAATTTAAGGAGATGATTTCCTCCTGCATTAATTAAACAGACTTTTATCTTTATCTTTATTAATGAAACTCTTATTTTAAACTACTACTTTCTTTCTTCTCAGTATCTAAAGTTTCACCCATTGATATTTTTTTTGGTCTCCCTCTTCCTCTTTTCTTCCCCAATATATTTTCTGGTTCAATTATTTTTTTATCAATTTCTTCAGACCTGTGATTTTATTATTTTTATTTTTCAGAAATTTAAATGTTATCTTTGCTTATACTATTTTTTCTGTTATTGATTTTTTCATTATTAAAAATATCAAAAAAGCTGACATCTTCCTTATTCTATTCAAGGAGCTGCTTGGCAGAAAGTAGAGACAGTTTTAGTTTATAATTCTTTTTGGCTTGAATTGAATATTCTGGAAAATAAGATTCAAATTTTCGTATTTTCTAAGAATTTAGGTGGGAGCTAACTAATGATTAACATATGATGATACTGTGAGCAATCACCGAAGAAATAGACCTTATAAACGATTTCCTATTCGTCTTAGGCATTTATTTCTCCTATCTGAGTGCTATCATAAGTTACATAGCCAGGCCACCAAGGATAGCCGCGAATCTTAGCCCACACCACTTCATCCTACTCATACACGCAATTTGAGGAAGAACTGCTGTCTTCTTAAATATCCATTAAAATATTCAATAAAAATAATATAATAAGCTCTCAATTAATCATACAAACTTAAGATTGTGATAAATTAATAACTCCATTTAAAAGTAAGAAAAATAATTAAGTTTTAATAATATCATTAAAACTGGAAGAAAATTGGATTCTTTAATATTATAATCTTTGACTATTAAAAATATTTATCATCCATAAACACAGATAAATCATAATGATCGAATTATATCAATAACAAGTATTAACTTATAATGTAATTAATGTCAATACTGTTTTAATGGTCATCATCAATCGTACGCAGTAATAATAGATATCATTCTCGTTATTATTTTGTTATTGCATGCCTACAGGACTAAAAGAAGAATTGTGAAACTCGAGTCAAATAAAAATCTTCCTCATTTGTATCTTTATTTTATATTTCATAGAATCTATTGGCACATTCTAATTACATTCTTCCTAGTACTTCCTTCAGAGAATTTTTAAGGAATCCAGACTTGCTATCTAAGCTAACAGAATCTGTGATATCGTCATAAAAAGAAACCATATCAACTTCAATAAATTATCCATCTAACCAAACATTATAAAGCCGTCCCTTTTAATTATCATAATATTCGAT
>Ga0302280_1000473_pt1 | contig 35543 bp, 38 predicted proteins | sample III_Fen_E1_1_FD_198771 | JGI IMG/M metagenome (GOLD analysis project Ga0302280, IMG submission 198771) | Peat permafrost microbial communities from Stordalen Mire near Abisko, Sweden - III_Fen_E1_1 | ecosystem: Environmental > Terrestrial > Soil > Wetlands > Permafrost | place: Sweden: Abisko... | reverse complement strand
AAAATCCCTAAACGTTTGATCCAGACAGGTAATTTCCTAATTCGAAGCAACCAAATTGTCAGGGAAAAAGTGAAAAGTCCGACGATAGAAGCCAACATGCGGTGAGTATGTTCGTATTTGATCCCCCCTGCCATTTTATTGAGAGGATACGCGAACATAAATTTGCCATAAGTGGTTGGCCAATCAGGCACAGATAAACCTGACTCAGTGCTTTTGACCAAAGCTCCAAGGGCAATTAAAAGCAAGGTTAAGACGCAAAGAAACTTTGAATAGCGTCTTAAAATGATGGATTGTGATTGCATGAAAATTAAATCTTTAATAACTTCATCAGGAACCAAAATAACCCAGCGATCAGAAGTACCGCTGAAAGTATAGTAACGATCATATAAAAGAATTCTTTGGGTTCGATGCCTGGATTCATAATTTCTGTGCGATCAACACCATTTAGTGACAAGACATAAGCTTCCAAATCAGCAATTTGTGCTTGGGTCAAGGCATGTGAATCCCCAAAGTTGGGCATATTAGGGCCCCCTTCTGTATTAGGAATGCCGTGCTGAATAAATTGATCAATATGCTCAACAAAGGTCTGTGGATCTGTGTTAAGGACATTACGGTCAATTGGATTTAGCGAGGGAACACCTTTAGGTCCATCTGAAGCATGTATTCCATGAGGCCCATGGCACATGATACAAGATTGGTGGAATAAAATGGCCCCATGTTCCTTGTCTCCAATAATATTGATAGATGAAACAGAACTGGTGCTGGCTGCTCCCGAATTCCCTTGATCAGCTGTTGCCGTTGCTCCTGCAGGCTGGGCCAAAGCTTTTCTCGTCGATAGACTACTTAAGAAAGTGATCACGGCATTCATTTCAGTATCGTTGAGACGACTGGCAAATGAAGGCATGATGCTTACAGGATTATGCGCCTGTGGATTGGTTAATTGGGTTTTTAGCCAATCTTTCGACGGCATATCTTTTTTAATAGCCATAATTAAATCAGGACCTGGTTTATTACTTGGGTAACCTTGAATCGTGTGGCATTGAACACAACCTTTAGCATTGAATAATTGTTCACCATACTTTATCAAGGCACTATTGTCTACAGCACCCCCCGTGGCTGTTGCTGTCGGCGGCGGAGGCAGAAGCACAACTGCAGGAGCAGGCTTTAAGCTTTCTATAAAATTCACCAAAAGTTCGACTTTTTGATCACTTAAATGAGAAAACGGCGGCATGATGGTGCGTGGATTATGAGCTTGTGGCTCAACAATTTGATCATGCAACCATTGATGAGAACGATTATTGCCCTTGGCCATGACAAGATCAGGCCCCTGTTTATTACTGGCAAGCCCTGTAATGGTATGGCATTCCGTACAACCTAATGTTTTAAAGAGCTCTTTCCCTGTTACTTTTTTCTTAGCGTTGGCAGAGACCATGGCTGCTTCAAGATCCATACCGGGTAATTTTTTATCCGTTAAAGCTACGGCCATTTGATTAGGTTGATCCATCTGAGAAACTTCCGCAGGGCTTCTATAGATAAAACCTAGATAGGTTAAGTATAGAATCACACCAACAAAAGCAAAACCGCATGAAATGACAAATCCACGTTTAAAAGGATTCTTCTCAGGACTGCTGTCGACGAAAGGTAATGAAGCAAATAGTAAAACAATCACTAAGGGTGCCCCAGCAGTTCCTAATGGTTCTAAGGGGCCTGGAAGAAATTTTAATATTTGGTAAAGGAACAGGAAGTTCCAGGCAGGCTTTGGTGTCACAAGCGTGTCCATAGGATCTGCCAGTCCTGAAAACGGAGCCGGGAAAAATGCCGATAAATAAACCAGCAGGATAAAAATTAATAGTGAAACGACCACATCTTTAAATATCTGTTCAGGCCAGAAATACCCGATTTTTTTACGCTTTTTCTCATCCCACGGACCTGACTCGCCGTAGGTACGAAAAGCAATCAAATGCAACATGACAAAGCCTGCAATGGCAGCGGGAAGAATTGCCACATGCAGTACATACATACGCAATAGGGCCATTTGCCCCATTTTATCAGCACCTTGCAATATTGATTGGGTAAATGAACCGACAATAGGTACTGAACCGGCAATCCCGATACCTACCTGCCCTGCCCAATATCCATTTTTATCCCAAGGAAGCACCGGGCCTGTGAACATAAAAAGGGCCGTGATAAGAATCAACAGGATGCCGATGAGCCATACCATCTCTCTGGGTTTCTTATAAGAACCCCAGATGAATACACGAAGGGCGTGTAGTCCGACGATGATCGTAAATAGTGTGCCTCCCCAATAATGGATGCCATGAATAAGCCATCCATACGGAACATGAAGACGAAGATAAGATAAACTGGAATAAGCGTAATCAATGGTAGGAACATAATAAAAAAGCTGCCAGATACCTGTGACAATTTGCAAGGTCAACAGTAACATGCACGCAGAGCCTAAGGTGTATGAAAATCTGGTTCCACCCGGGATCTCTTCATGAAGAAATTCAGTAAAGAATGTTACTAATCCAGTACGTTCATTGACCCAATCTTTTACCGTATTTAGTAAAGGTTTCTTCTCGCTCATAAAAAATTACACTTCAACTTTCTCAGGAATACCTGCTTTAAATAATTCCCATTGCACATAAAGCTCCCCAGCTTCTATCTTATAAGGTAAGGTATCCAAAGGCCTTGGTGATGGGCCGCCGATACATTTCCCACCCTCATTAAAAACGCTGCCATGACAGGGGCACTTGAATTCATTTTCAACAAAGGTGTAACGGCAGTTTAAGTGCGGGCATAATGGTGAATAGACGGTCGCCTTATCAGCGGCATGTTTGATCACCCAAATATCATAAACGATATTACTGGTAATAAAGGCCTGGACATCAACATCCTGAAAGGTCATTTTGGTCGGAGCGCCAATGGTAAGGCCTGGAAAATTGGGGACTTTAATAAATTTCTTTTCACCACCCTCATTGGAACTTGGGATAAGGAATGAAACAAACGGAATTGTCAAAAAAAGAGTTATAAAACCTAAAATAGCAGCTGTAAATCCTTTGATAAAATTACGTTTTTCTACATCAGCAGGTTCTTGAGATCTTGGGGTAGGTGTATGATTAGTCATGAATTCCCTTATTTTGCTGTATCCATTGGTCAAAATCAGGCTGGCTTAAAACATTGATGATTCCCCTCATGCGGTAATGTCCTGGACCGCATAATTGAGAACAAGCGATTTCAAATTGGCCAAGTTTATTAGGAGTAAACCATACATGGGTTGTCATGCCTGGAATAATATCTTGCTTCACGCGCATGGAAGGTACGCCAAAACTGTGAATAACATCCTTGCTTGTTAAAGTGATAAGAACCGTCTTGTTAATCGGCAAATAAATTTGATTCATGGTCGTAATATTATCTTTATTGTCAGGATCATTGGGATCAAGACCCATGGGATTATCTTCTAAAAATCTGGCGCTTGCACGGCCAAATCGCCCGCTGGGGCCAGCATAACGAACGTTCCAGGCAAATTGCTGAGCCACTACCCTGACTTCCAGGATATCTTTTCCAGTTGGCATTCCCGCCTGGTGAACAGCCCAAAAAGGGATGGAGAAAGCAAAAAGAAGAAGGAATTCAACTACCACTACCACCCATTCAACATACGAAGAAATTGTATGTGGGAGATGTGTATGTACAACTTTTGAACCCTTTTTTTCACGAAATTTTATCAGAACAACAATAAAATAGAGTGCCCATCCCACAAAAAGAATCAGCACAAGAGCATGAATCAAATACATTAAAGTATCGTTGTCAGCACCTTCTACTGAGGCTAACGGCTGCATGGGAAGAAGTTTTTGTAAAAGATTATCCATAATTAATAGTGTGTAAACTCACTGGGAGTTCGGGGAGAATACACTACGTCCCAAGCAGGCCAAAATAATAAAGTTATAAAAACTATTAATGTTAACAATAAAACTAAATGAACTGTCTTTTTCTTCGTCATCAAATGCATGAAAAAGAAAGCCAAAATGCTGGCTTCTGTACAAGCAATCGGAACAATAAGAAAAATTCCTAACACCTTAAGTTGCAAATGGCTGATAGTAATAATCAAGCCTGTAAGGGCAATAATAGAGAAATAAATTAAAATGTCTCTTTTAAATTCGTCTTTTTGTGAATGATCTTCCATAAACTTCCTACTTAATGTCATCCCCGAATGTCTTTGTCGGAGATCCATTTAAAGCAAATATAAAGTCGTAAATAAAAATATCCAGACTAAATCCACAAAGTGCCAATATAGACCAGCTACTTCTACTCTATTAATAAACCATTGTTTGTTTTCAGCGCGTAGATACATCCCAGGCCCGATATAGTATATATTGACGAGAATGCCGCCAATAATATGCAGCCCGTGCAGACCTGTCAATAAAAAATAAAGCGCTAGAAAAACGCTGGTTTTCGGAAATTCATGATGGCTAAAATGCTGATAATATTCCACACTCTTAAAACAGAGGAATAAAATAGCGAAGGTTATGACCAGCCACATAAATTTCTTATATTTGACAATATCATCCGCCTTCAAAGCAACCCAGGCGCGTATGAAAAATATACTTGATGAAAGAAGAATAATACTATTGATAGCGCCGATAGGAACATTTAAAAATTCTGATTGAACTGGCCAAGTAAATGAACCCACCCTGAGAAGGATATACGCAGAAAATAAAGAACCAAAAAGCATGATTTCAGAAGCTAAAAAAAGCCAGATCCCTAATTTAGAATTATAAAGCCCAGTATCTTCCCGTGGTTCTACGATATAGGGAATAAATTTATCAGATTCTTGCATATTCAATATTCCTTAATTAAATCTCTTTTTGATCTTGAGGGCTGTAATCTTTAGGAGCTCCCTCAAGGCTATAGCTATATGGATCACGATAAACAGTTATCGGTTTAGTAAAATTCCCATGTGGAGGAGGTGTCGGTGTGGCCCATTCCAATGTCGATGATCCCCAAGGATTGTCAGAATTGACCTTTTCACCATTCCAAATACTGTAAAAGAAATTAAAAATAAAAGGGAGCTGAGCAATAGCTAAAATGAACGCAGCCCAAGTTTCAATAACGTTCCAGTAAAGAACATTATGGGAAAATAAATAGGTTGCTCCCCCGTCGTACATTCTGCGATTCACCCCCATCAATCCTTGTATTAACATCGGGAAGAAAATAAAATTCATCGTGATCAGGGTGGGCCAGAAATGCAAATGGCCTAAAACATCATTCATTTTACGGCCGGTGGCCTTAGGGTACCAATAATAGATGCCAGCAAAAAGCCCCAAAATGACGCCAGGTGCGACCACGTAATGAAAGTGTCCTATGACATAATAAGTATCATGCAGAGGAATGTCAGTGGCAGCCAACCCTAATGGTAAGCCGGTTAAACCGCCAAAACCAAACATAGGTAAAAATGCCAGGGCAAAAAGCATAGGCATATTAAAACGTATTGACCCACCCCATAAAGTAATAAACAATGCAGAAATAATGATGATAGATGGAATAGAAATAATCATGGTCGTGGTTTGAAAGAAAGCAGTGATATTTGTTCCCATACCGGTTAAATAAGTATGGTGGGACCAAACAATAAAAGATAAAAACCCTAAAAAGATGACTGAATAGCGCATCATGCTAAAGCCACTAATATTTTTTCTGGTATTGCAGGCAATAATTTCAGTGACAATCCCAAGTGCCGGTAAAATGATAACATAAACCTCAGGATGACCTAAAAACCAAAAGAGGTGTTGCCATAAAAGAGCATTGCCTCCTCCGCTTATATTGGCCACTTGACCATTCACAAATAATCCGCTGGGTAAAAAGAAACTACTGCCAAGTAATCGATCAAATAATTGTAAAAACGCGGCACCTTCAAGCGGCGGGAAAGCTAAAAGAAGTAAAAAAGCGGTAATCAATTGGGCCCAGACAAAAAACGGCAATCGTTCAAAAGTCATGCCAGGAGCACGCATTTGAAAAATCGTCGTGATAAAATTCAGGGAAGAAAGAAGTGAGGAAATAATAATAATAAACATGCTCAAGAGCCAAATCGTCTGGCCGTCATGGGCAATGTCGGACAACGGTGGATAAGATGTCCAGCCGTTACCGGCAGCACCGCATGGTAAAAAGAAACTTGAAAGCATTAAAAGGCCACCAACAAAAAATGACCAGTAACTAAACATATTCAATCTCGGAAAAGCCATGTCCTTGGCACCGATTTGCAAAGGTATAAGGTAATTACCAAAAACTGCAAAACCCAATGGAACGACACCCAAGAAAACCATGATCGTTCCGTGCATAGCGCCTAGTTGATTATAAAACTCAGGAAGCATGACACCACCAGGCATATTATTTTGACCGAACATGTTCCCTATAAAAGGCATGGGTTGTCCGGGATATGCTAATTGCCAACGCATCAGCAACATTAAGCAAAAACCAAAAAGCAGGAAAAAAAGGCTCATAAACATGTACTGGATGCCTATGGTCTTATGGTCAGTAGAAAAAATATATTTACTGATAAAGGATTCATGATGAGCAGAATCGTGATGAGATGAATCGCCATGCGATGAATGGCTATGAGGTGATTTGGGGTGACCGCCCATTGAAATTATTCTCCAAAATTTCTTAACAGTGGTAAAACTATACCATAAATTTTATAAAGGTAAAACCCTTTATAAAAATATTTTAAAGAATCTTTTTTTCTCTTTTGCGAAAATCTAAAAACATTTTCCCGAATGCACCCAGGACGAGGATAGTCACCGCTAACAAGGAAATAACAGCAAGATTATACCCATGGGTCAGCGGCGATGTTGGGTCTCCAAAACAAACAGAACAGAATACCATTTATAACACCTTCATTTTTTTGATAAATTGCACGCAATAAACAATCAAGGCAAGAGCCACCGCAAAAGAACAATACCCGCTTGCGGTGTAGTTATGATTCAAAGTCCAAACACCAAAACCTAATGATAAGGCGATTGAAACAACAATGAGAATAACATGAATATATTTAATGCCCATAACGTCACCCTCCTTTAAAATTTAATTTTACCATCATTTAGGAGAGGAAAAAGTAAAATTTACTTTTTGGATAGAATCGCTCGTGACAGTCACGGTGACGGCCTTAGTCCCTAATTTTTCATGCCAGGCTTCAATCTCATAAGTCCCATCCGGAATATTTTTAATTTCAAATTGACCATCAGCACCTGTCACGGCAAAGAATGGATGCTCCATCACCGCCATCCACGCCTTCATCCAAGGATGAACATCACATTGAATCGGAAACATGAATTCCGGCTTATTAAAAGTGACTTCCATTTCTTTACGAAAATCAGGCATAGATGCGTTAAACTCGGGATTTATTTGGCACATGGCATGCACATTGTGCAATGTCCCGTCAGGATTTAGAAATTTTACCTTCTGCCCTACCATGACACCAATCACATGAGGAGAATAATTACAACCACCTTGATCAATAACCGCTTCATCGACAGGAACAGGCCAATTATTACCGGCCAAACCACTTTTAATATAAACGAACACATTGCCTAAAGTGTTCTTATCACCTAAAAGCAATACAGCAGAATGAATATTGCCCTTATTGACCGCGTAACAAATAGGGTCCGCATCCATGTGGATCAAGCGTACATGTGGTGCCTGACCATCATAATTAATAGTACCTGTAATTGTTCCTGCAGCAAAGGCCGGGGCAATAAAAAGCATGCTAAAAATAAAGAGTAGGACTAAATTAGCCATTGATCGATCCCAAAGATATACCACAAATTAGCAGCTATGTGCGTTCCTTGCCCAATTTGATCCAGCAGAAAATTTTTAGCCTCATTCTTACTGACAAGGCAAACTTCGATATCCTCAGCTTCTTCTAATTCTTGCATTGGATTTTGATTTACAGGCAAATTTTCATCCACCTCAATATAAATGATTCGGGCATTGTCGTTGATAAGCGACGCTCCGGTCTTTAAAACAGGGCTGACATCAACGATCTTTCCCGCATACCCGGTCTCTTCTTTTAGTTCAACTAAGGCATGATTAGGGTCATCAAAACCTAAACCTGCAGGCAAGGCAATGATATAACCATCGATGGCTGGACGGTATTGTTTAATAAGGATAAAGCGTTTGGAAGGCATCAGGCGAGCAACAATGACAACGCCCACTGTAGAACGTTTACGATGAACACATTCCCAGGTCAGCTCTTTACCTTCGTTATTTTGGTAAGTGCTTTCACGGACGGAAAGCCATTTGCCGTCATAAACAGTTTTTTCATTAATCTTTTTCATAAAAAGCTTTAAACTGGAATGGCTTGATCGGCTAATAACGTTACGTTATGTTCGAGGTCAACTTCCAAAATACCACTGGTAATCTCAAAGGCGGTTTCGTGTCCTGCGTGACGTATGCGGGCACGGCCGGCTTTTAGAGATGAAATGATAGGTGTATGCCTACTATAAACTTCAAAAGCCCCTTCAGTGCCATTAACAGCAATAGAGTCAACCTTGTCTTCAAAAATTTTGCCGCTAGGGGCAACGATGGATAGTTTGAAACTCATAATGTTTTTGCCTTAGCTATAACTTCTTCAATATTGCCAACCATATAAAATGCTTGCTCAGGTATAGCGTCGTGTTTACCTTCCAAGATTTCCTTAAATGAACGGATAGTTTCTTCCAAAGGAACATACTTACCCTTGATCCCGGTAAATTGCTCTGCTACATGAAAAGGTTGCGAAAGAAATTTCTGAATCTTGCGGGCACGTTCGACAGTCAGTCGATCTTCTTCAGAAAGCTCATCCATCCCTAAGATGGCAATGATATCTTGTAATTCTTTGTATTTTTGTAAGATTTCTTGCACCCGACGAGCCACTTTGTAATGCTCATCCCCTACAATTTCTGGTGCCAAGATCGTTGAGGTTGAGGTCAAAGGGTCAACGGCCGGATAAATACCAAGCTCGGCAATGGGGCGAGATAATTCTGTCGTCGCATCCAAATGCGCGAAGGTTGCCGCTGGGGCTGGATCTGTATAATCGTCAGCAGGCACATAGATCGCTTGAATGGAGGTGATTGATCCGCTTTTGGTGGAAGTGATGCGTTCTTGCAATTCCCCCATGTCTGTTCCTAAAGTCGGTTGATAACCGACAGCTGATGGGATACGTCCAAGCAGCGCTGAGACTTCAGAACCAGCTTGGGTAAAACGGAAAATATTATCAACAAATAAAAGAACGTCTTGATGCATTTCATCACGAAAATATTCAGCCACTGTCAAAGCTGACAATGCCACACGGGCACGGGCACCAGGAGGCTCATTCATTTGACCATAGATTAAAGAAGTTTTATCAAGAACCCCTGCTTCTTTCATTTCTTTATAAAGGGCAGTACCTTCACGGGTACGTTCCCCAACACCCGCAAATACAGAATACCCGCCGTGTTCTTTGGCGATATTATTGATCAATTCCTGAATGATAACGGTTTTTCCAACCCCTGCTCCGCCGAAAAGGCCGATTTTGCCCCCCTTACGATAAGGAGCCAGGAGATCGACAACCTTAATACCTGTGACCAGGATCGCTGTCGAAGTATCTTGCTCATCAATCGACGGTGCAGCACGATGAATCGGCATGTATTTGACTGCTTTGACGGGACCTGCCTCATCTACAGGTTCTCCGAGTAAATTCATGACACGACCAAGCGTTCCTTCACCGACAGGCATCATTAATTCATGGCCAGTATTGTTAACCTCTTGGCCTCGCACCAAGCCTTCAGTGGTGTCCATGGCAATGGTGCGGACAACGCTGTCTCCCAGATGTTGAGCAACCTCGAGGGTCAAGTTTCCTACAATTTCACTAATAGATTTATTACTTACTTTTAATGCCGTACCAATGGCTGGTAAACCTTCTATCGGAAAATAAACATCGACAACAGCGCCTAGAATTTGAATAACCTTACCAGGCAATTTCTTATTAGATTCGTCCATAGATGACCTTTCTTATTTTAACGCTTCTGCTCCTGAAATAATTTCGATTAACTCCGTTGTAATGGCTGCCTGACGGGCCCTGTTGCGCAATAATGTATAGCGATCAATTAAATCCGCGGTATTTTGTGAAGCCTTGTCCATGGCAGCCATACGTGCCCCATGTTCACCAGCGGCATTCTCAAGCAAGGTGAAAAAGATTTTAAAATTCAAAAACTTAGGTATTAAAAAGTATAATATTTCTTTTTCTTCCGGTTCATAAGTATAGTCCTGAGACTTTGGTGGATTTTTTTCCAAGCTTGGCTCAGTTTTTGTAAAAACGGAAGCATCAATAGGCAATATCTTTTCAATCACAGGGGTTTGAGTTAATGGGCCGTCAAATCGATTATAAGCTAAATAAATTTCTTCGTACTCATTCTTAATAAAGGTATCTGTAATGTCATTGGCTAATTCCACGGCATTTTCAAAATTTGGTTTCAGGGTTATGTTTTCATAAAATTTATTTATTTTAGCCGTGCGCCTAAAAGACATATACCCGCGTTTTCCACAAAAACTCATTCCGATCGACGTGTATTTGTAAGGATTTTCCGAGATCCAATGTTTTGTCTTTCTAATCAAATTATTATTAAAACCTCCGCATAAACCTTTATCAGAGGTGAATAAAATGATCAAACATTTGGTAACAGCCTTCTTAGTTTTTAGCAAAGGATGATTGGTAGGTCCAGCATTGGACAAACGCCCCATTAATTCAGTCAATTTATGCGCATAATCTTCCGCGCTTACTTGTGCCTTGTGCGCACGTTTGAATTTAGCAGCTGAGACCATTTTCATGGTCTTGGTCATTTTTCGCGTGTTTTTAAGCGAAGTGATTTTTTTATTGAATTCTTTAATGCCGATCATTTATTTTATACCTTAAATGTGCTTTTAACTTCTTCTAATAATTTCTTCATCGCAGCCTTTACTTCATCAGTCATGGCCAGGGTTTTATTAAATAATTGAACAAAGTCCCCATATTGACTATCCATTTGGGTGGATAAATATTCTTCAAAATCCCGAACTTTATTGGCAGGGATATCATCTAAATACCCGTTAACACCAGCAAAAATAATAGCCACTTGTTTCACAACGGGCAATGGCACATGAATTCCCTGCTTGATGATTTCCATCAGGCGTTTACCGCGATCAAGTTGTTTGCGAGTCGCTGGATCCAAATCTGAGGCGAATTGCGAAAAGGCTGCAAGTTCCCGGTATTGGGCCAATTCAAGACGCAGGGAACCTGCGGTTTGCTTCATGGCTTTGACTTGAGCGTCCCCTCCAACACGGGAAACAGAAAGACCAGCGTTAATAGCCGGGCGTTGACCTGCGTTAAAAAGATCACCTTCCAAGAAAATTTGTCCGTCAGTAATCGAGATAACGTTAGTTGGAATATAAGCAGACACGTCGCTTGCCTGAGTTTCAATGATAGGCAAAGCTGTCAGACTACCAGCACCTTTTTTATCAGATAATTTGGCAGCTCTTTCCAAAAGACGGCTATGAAGATAAAAAATATCACCCGGATAAGCTTCACGGCCTGGTGGTCGGCGCAACAAAAGGGATAATTGGCGATAAGCCTGCGCCTGTTTGGTCAAATCATCGTAAATGATCAAGGCATGTTTACCGTTATCCCGGTAATATTCCGCCATGGCAGTGCCAGCGTAAGGGGCTAAAAATTGCATCGGTGCCGGATCAGAAGCAGTTGCAGCCACGATAGTGGTGTATTCCATGGCGCCAAACTTGCGTAAGGTTTCATAAACTTGAACGACGGTCGATCTTTTTTGACCGATGGCCACATAAAAACAAAATACACCTTTGCCTTTTTGATTGATGATGGTATCAATGGCCAAAGTTGTTTTTCCGGTCTTACGGTCTCCAATGATCAATTCACGCTGACCACGTCCAATGGGTGTTAACGCATCAATAACCTTGATCCCTGTTTGAAGAGGTTCATGGACATTTTTACGGTCGATGATGCCTGGAGCTTTAAGCTCAATGGGTTGCATGGAACTTGGCGTAAAAGCAGGTTTACCATCAACGGGCGCTCCTAAAGCGTCGACAATACGACCTAAAAGACCTTCACCGGCCGGAACAGTGGCAATTTTTCCGGTGCGTTTGACCTCATCACCTTCTTTAATATGAGAATCTGAACCAAAAATGGCAACGCCAACGTTGCTTTCTTCCAAATTTAACGCAAGGCCTTTAGTGCAATCAGAAAATTCGACAATTTCACCGGCCATGACATTGGCCAAACCAAATACGCGCGCAATGCCGTCACCCACATTAAGTACGGTACCAACCTCATAGGTTTCGACCTTACTGGTGAAATGAGCTAATTGTTGCTTGAGAATTGTTGATACTTCATCGGGATTTAATTGTTGAGACATAGTATCCTTTTTATCCGGTTATGATGACTGTTGAATAAAATGGTTCAATTGATTTTTAAAGCTGTAATCGTACATATTCCCTTGGATAAAAATACGAAAACCTCCGATCAAAGAAGGGTCCGTCTTCCATTTGGTCAACATATCATGTTGAAATTTATTTTTCAAATGCTCGTTAAATAAGGCTTTGTCATTATCATTAATCGGCAATGCTGTCGTTACATAGGCTCGAATCTGATTAGCGTTAAGCAAATACAATCTATCAAAAGATTCAATAATTTCTTTCAAGATGCCTAGACGGCTTTTAAAAGTGATGAACAAAAGGAATTGATGCATCAATTCCGGAACCTTGCCTTTAAATAAGGCATTAATAATCTCACAACGATCGTCATACGAAAGCAAAGGATTCTTCAAAAAAAGACGAAAATCAACCAAGTCAATAATAGACTTTCTGATATCAGTCATTGAATTCTGAATAGACTCAAGGCATCCTTGTTCCTTGGCTAACTCAAAAAGTGCTTTTGAATAACGGTCCGCGGTTTGACTCATAAAATCTAGATGTCCTTAAGGGCCTGATTGATTAAATTTTTATTTTTTTCCGCATCAAGATTTTCTTTAAGGATCTTCTCAGCCAATGAAACAGCTGTTTGAACGCTTTCTTTTCTTAAAGCATTGCGCACACGTTCACGTTCCCCTTCAATTTCTTGATGGGCGCTGTTGATGATTTCTTCCGCATTTTGTTTAGCCCTCTGTTCGATCTGAGAGGCCAATTCATTGCCGATTTTACGTGATTGATCAATAATGGTATTGGCTTTATCTTTGGCTTCATCAAGGACTTTTACCTTGGCAAGCTCAAATTCAGCTAATTGCTTATTGATTTTATCGGCGTCATCAAGGGATTTACGGATATAGTCTTCCCTTTGCTTTAAACCTGCTAAGATCGGTTTCCAGGCGAATTTATGAAGAATCACAAGTAATGAAAAGAATGAAATCCATGTCAAGATGACAAGTGTTACATCAGGTGTCAATATCCCCGGATGTTGGGTTTCTGGTGTTGTCATATTTAAACCTCTTTAGAATTAACCTTTAAGTGCCAAATAACAGAATACAACGCCCAATAAGGCCATCCCTTCAACAAGAGCCATACCGATGTACATGAGTGTTGTTAATTGCTTGGCCATTTCCGGTTGACGGGCAACGGACTGGATGGCTGAAGCAAAGATCAAACCAACCCCTAAACCCATTCCAACGACTGAGAGACCGATACCGGCTCCGGCTGAGACCTGACCTAAATGTTGTGAAATTTCTGGTGGCATACAATTTCCTTTCCTTGACGTTTATGTTTAAATGATTAATGGTCTGGATGATACATTTGCCCGATAAAGACCGCGGACAATAGAATAAAAATATACGCTTGCAAAAGAGCAATAAAAACTTCCAGGCAATAAATAAATACCGCCAATAGCAAAGCTGGAAAAGCAATCCAGCCAAAAATGATGATCAGCCCTAAGAAAGACATAATGACCATGTGCCCTGCGATCATGTTAGCAAAAAGCCGGATCATCAATGCCGCAGCACGAACACAGATACTAGCTAATTCAATAAATAAAAAAGGTATAATCAGCCAAGTAGGTAAGGTGGATGGAATTAACGCATGCCACATCCCCTTAAAACCATTGCGTAAAAGAGTGCCGAAAACAAGCAAGACAAAAATCAAAAAAGCCAGGGCAAATGTGATGTTGATATTAGAGGTGGCCGTCTCAAAAAGCGGGATTAGCCCCAGGAGATTAAGGGTTAATATAAAGAAAAAAATCGTGCATAGCATCGGGGTAAATTGCAGACCATCCTTCTCCCCTAAATTCGGGATGGCGACATCATCACGGACAAAAACCACTAAAGCTTCCAAACAATTTGTTAATCCAGTGGGGACACGGTCATTCCTTCTATAAAAGACAAGGAAAAGCATAAGGATGATGGCGCATCCAATCAAAACCATCAGGGCATGAATCGTTAAAAATCCTGGCAAAGGAATCGGGGCTGCAAACGGCAATAACCATTCGTGCGAATTAAGCACATGGTGCATGATGTAGTCATCTAAATTAAATTTCTCATTCATATTTTACAATAATAGATGATAACTTTATGTGTAGCAAGGCTATTAGTAAAAATTATTCTAACTTTTAATTTTTATTCAATAATCTCCAGGCTTCATACATAGAATAAAATATACCTAAAACTGAACCAATTAATGTAAAGAGGCTTGATGTATGAAATCGACCATCAAGCCAACGGCCCAATAACATTAATAGCACTATGGCAATGCCTAAATTTAAGGCCTTTGATAATATGGAATAATCAGGACGATTTGTGGGGATTTTTTCAGGCAAATGCAAACCATGTTCAGATTAATTTTGTTATACAGAATATCAAAACCCCTAATGTAATCAATAGAAGCATACCAGAAGGCATAAAAGCACGGGTTTTGATGAGCCGTGCAATAAAACTTACGGACAATAAGATATTTAAACAAGACAAAAATACCCACCCTATTTTTGGAGCGATGGTTAAGATCCAAACCCCCACCAGTACTAAAATACCACTGCTCAAGCCCATGATAAGCGAAATCTTGCTTCCCTTTTTAAATCCAAGAAAGCCGCCTAAAATTAAAAACAGACCGTAAGTGATTAGAATGATATTGGCTACCATGTTATTTTAAATTTTCTGTTTTTTCAAAAAAATCGGAATCAGGATTGTTTTCCAATTTTGAAATCTTTTCATTAAACTCTAAAATCTTCTGACGAATGATCTCTTCGACCTCATGAAGAGCACTCTCGCGTTTTTTCATACTGTTATCAACGACTTCATGAAGATCATCGATAGCACTCAAATGAACTCCGGGGATTAATTTTACTTCCGGGTCAATATTGCGCGGCATGGAAATATCGATCAAGACAAGCTCCCTGCCCTGACGCATATCCATGATATTAATGATTTTTTCTTTATCTAAAATATAATGAGGAGCCCCCACCGCGCAAAAACAAATGTCCACCTCACTTAAGATTTCCTTGATATTCCAAAAGGAAGCCGGGATCCCATTGTAGCGGGATGCCAGATTCTCTGCTTTTTCACCGGTACGATTCATTAAGAATATTTTCTTAACACCTAAATCATGAAGGTGATTAAGAGCAATCTCCCCCATCTTGCCCGCACCGATAACCAAAACAGCTTTATCTTCCAAATTGCCGGTAGTTTTCCGAGCCTTCTCAATGGCAGCCCAGCTAATAGAAGACCCGCCATGGCTTATCGCTGTTTCATGCTGGGCTTTTTTCCCTGTTCGTATCGCTAAATTTGTTAAAATATTAAAATAGCGTGATAAAGTGCCTGATTCACGCGCACGATCAACCGCATGTTTAACCTGACCTAAAATCTGTTTTTCGCCTAAAATTAACGATTCTAATCCACAAGACACCCTTAAAAGATGATCTAAAGCCTGTGACCCTTCATAGGTATAAATATAAGAAGAAACATCAAAATCAAAATTAATCTTTTTGATCTTGGCGATCAAAGAGATAACAAAAGAAGAATCAATGGAAGAATCAATAGGTTTTAAATAAACTTCAATACGATTGCAGGTTGAAAGGATAAATGCCTCTGTAATTAGAGGATGATTTTTAAGTTCGCTTAACAGCAGATCTTGCTGTAAGGGATTTAAATAAAATTTTTCCCGAATTTCGATAGGGGCAATTTTATGACTTAGACCAACAATAAACATAAAAGAAATCCAACAGTAAAATATTTTAAAATGGTGAGCAATGAATAAATAGAAAGTGTGCTAGGAATCTTAGCAAATCTTCGGGAGGGAATCAAACTCTAAATTAAAAAATTAAATTCTCTACGATATGCATTAATGAGATTCATAAATGTAACAGGATTAAATGCCCCTAAATATTCTTTAGCACCTGCCATTAATGAAAGGTCTTTCATATAGCGCACTTTAATCATATTGGCTTGCTCAGCAATTCGATCTGATTCCCCACTATTGACTGAATAATAGGTCAAAAAGATGGTATTTTTTAATTCAGCGGTCAACTTTAAGATCATTTCATCAGCAGGCATTTCTTCTAAAAGAATATCTATCAAAATAACATCAGGAGAATACCTTTTTGCAGATTGCATGAATGAATCAAGACGGTCAGAGTAATGAGCCGACCAAAAACGGTCATTTTTTAATAATTGGTGGCAACAAGACAAAATTTCAGGTCTTCCGTAAATTAGCACCTTGGATTTATTTAATTGCATGGTAGTTGTATAATTAAGCTTATTTCTTACCAGACTTTCTAATTCATCTAAAATAATAGGTTTATTTAAGAAATCTTTAACGCCTAAATACATAAAGGAATCTTCCATGCGATGCTTTTCAGTCATCACTACAATAGGAATAGATTTGATATCATAATCAAGTTTAATGGCTTTACAAAGCTCGTAACCGCTCATACGCGGGATCAAGGCATCAGTGATTATCAGATCTGGGATCTTTTCTTTGGCAATTTGCAATCCTTCGAGACCATCATGAGCGGAAAGCATTTCAAAACCAGCTTGGGACAGGTGTTCCAGAGCTTTTTGCACGGTATTTTGATTTTCTTCGACCAAAAGTATTTTATTCATAACATATTTCCCTCAAAAGGCCGTATAAATAAAAAAACCTATTCTCTTCGTACTGCTGGGAATAGGGCTTGGTCATGAGGCGCTAGTTTCGGCGGCCAGGCTATCCTATTCCGAACTACTGTGAATGTCGGTCAATCCGACCTTTAGGATCCTATAGCTTTGCGTCCTTGCCTTACGGCAAGTTTGCTATTGTCGTTCAAACATTTACTTCTAGGTTAAGTATATATGACAATCCGTAAGAAAGCAAATTTAGGTCAATTTATGACAAAGATTTCAGGGCTTGAATGACTTGCACCACTTCAATCCTTGCTACTTGAGGCATGTATTGATCCTGGGTTGATTTATCAACCCCTTTAAATATAGCTTGAGTATCAGTAACTAAACGTATGTCTTTTGCTTGGGGATTCCATAAATCTAGGGATGGACCGGTTAAAATCACCATTTTTTTATGCAAAGCATATGCAATATGGGCTACTGATGAATTGACAGTCAATACCATGTCTAAATCTTCAACAATATCAATAAGATTTTCTACAGAACTTGCGGGTAAAAAATGCATTCGTAATAAATTATTAGGAAAAATACCCTCCAATAATTTTATCAGCGATTCAAACTCAGGGTCTTTCCCAAAAATGATTATTTCATTATCATCATTCTGCAGTAAATGTTTAATCACCTCCACCCATTTATTCAAGGGCCATAAGAATGAATCCGTACCTTTTCGATTCCAAGGATGAATCCCAATATAACGCTTCCCTTGAACTTTGTTCAAAATATTTTTCTGAGTCCTGGGATGTATTGGTAAATTCAAATGATAAAAATTTGAAGGCATATCAATGCAAAATAAATCACGTAATTGATTTAATTGACGGTCCAGAATATAGCTGTCTTTTGAAAAAGTAATTAAATCAGCATTAATAAGATTAAAATCAACAATATAATCCAAAGCCCCTAATAATTTTAACCAACGGTGTAAAGCAAATCCTTGCAGTGATCCCGGAGACATTTGCAATCCGAATACAATATAACCTTCTTTACGCTTTTTAGTCAAAAAGCCAGTTAAACTAATCATTTCAGCGGGAGAATAAACATTATAAAATATTTCCGTAGATGGACCATCTGGCCATTGTTTTATATTGCTATTGCCACGATGCACCATAAGGCAATGTGATTTTGGTAAAAGACGCTTAGCTTTGCGCATCACATCTCCCATGATCAAATAATCACCTAGGGCATTAGTCATGGTATAAAGCAGAATCGTAGGCTGCGCATCCCAAATATTATTAGAGGTCATAGTATTTTCTCAAGTTTTAGTTTTTTCATGCAGTGGTAACTTCCCCAACAGGTCGGCAAGGTATAGCCGAATCTTGCACAAGGTGAACAAGAAACATTTTCTGTGATGATTTTATGCTCACTGCCCTTTGGACCCCATTTGTTCTTATTGGAAGGCCCAAAGAACGCAATAACCGGAGTACCAACTGCACAAGCCAGGTGCATTAACCCAGAATCTGTGCCGATGAATTTTCCACTCCTTTGAATAAGGGCAGCACTTTCTAATAAAGAGGTTTTACCAACAAAATCCTTCACGCGTTGATCTTTAATATTTTTTATAACTTGCCGTGACATCACAACAACATCTTTTCCCCCCAAAAGTACTGGAATATAGTTTTTATCAAGTAACTCATGAATGACAATTAATAATTGCTCCAAGGTCAAACGACGCATACTGACACTTGCCCCTAAGAATACGCTCACGGATCTATCAGGCATTTGCTCAGAGGCCCATGCATTTTTGTCAAAAGGAACATCAAAACAATTATTGATATCAACTACCCTGATTTCTGCAGGTAAAATACCTTCAAACAACCTTTTAAAATCATCTAATTCATAACCATTCTCATTATATTGCACTCGTTTATGAAAAAGCTTGGCCCGAAGTGGCCTGGTCACAAATCCAATTTTATATTCTGACTTTATAAAATAACCAACAATGGCGCTTAAATAATGCCATTGTTCCGTATCCACAACAATATCGTAAGATTTTCGTAATACCTCAAAGATCTCTTTCTCATAAAGATAAATCTCATTTAATAAATGGGATTGTGAGGTGAAAATCTCAGCATTTCGTTTTTCACATAAGACATCAACGACAAATCCTTGGTTCCCAAGGATCTTAAGTATGGGCAACAAGAATACGGCATCCCCAGCGCCTCCTGGGCGAATAACTAGAATTTTTTTGAATTTATGGGGCAAATCTTTGTTTGGCAATGGAGGTAATAAAAAAGCTGTTAGGCCTCCAAGTGTATAATCAAATGTTTTCAAAAATTTAATTCGAAATGAACCAATAGAACGAAATATGTCTAGAAAAGAGATTTGTGATTTCATGATGTCTAAATCTTGCGCTTCAAGAATTTCGCCTGATGGGTTTGTGATTCTTATAACGCTCTATAGTTCCGATGATATCCAAAGAATCTTCAATGCATTCGCCATTCTCCATCCAAATAACGCGAGTGCACAGTTGCGGCAATAAATCCATGGCGTGGCTAACTAAGACAACAGCTTTTTCTTCCTTGGCTAAATTCTTAATTTTCTCGAAAGACTTGGTTTGAAAATTATAATCACCAACAGCCAATACTTCATCCAATAAAAGGATGTCAGCCGTTAAATGGGCAGAAATAGAAAACGCCAGCCGCACATACATGCCGCTTGAATAAAATTTGACCGGCATATCGATAAAATCTTTAATTTCCGCAAAAGTTACAATTTCATCAAATCGTCGATGGATTTCAGGAATTTTCATGCCTTGAATGACACCGCTCAGATAAATATTCTCACGCCCTGTCAACTCTGGATGAAAACCAGTGCCGACTTCGATGACTGAGGCAACGCGCCCCCTTAAAGAGACTTCACCGAAAGTCGGAAAAACAATTCGACTCATGATCTTTAATAATGTTGATTTTCCGGCACCGTTATGCCCAATAAGAGCAACACGATCCCCCCTGTTAACCTGAAAACTGACATCTTTAACCGCCCAAAATTCTTTAGCACTCTTTTTAGAACGCCCGGGTTCAAAAATATCATATATAACTTCTGCTAGGGTCGGGCGATATGGACGACCACCTGGCATCAATAGATATTTTTTTCCAATACTAGAAGCAGCAATTAAAGGTTCCATTGATTTAAATATAATCCATGAATTTATTCTCACTCTTTATAAAAAAAATAGTCCCGCTAATAAAAATCAACAAAGAAAGCACTGCAGAAAGCAAATACTCTGGCCAATAAATTTGTACCGTACTGCCTAATAATGACCAACGAAAACCGTCAATAATCCCTGTCATGGGGTTAAAAGCAAAAGCCAACCGCCATTTATCCGTAACAAGGCTTGATAAAAATCCAATTGGACTAACAAAAAAACCTAATTGAATCGAAAATGGTACTAAATAACTTAAATCACGAAAACTCACACTTAAAGAGGCAATAAAAAACATGACTCCTAAGGTTAAAGCCAACGTATGAATAACTAAGACGGGAAGAAATAGCAATTTTATGTCTGGATGAACATTATAAGACAACATCATCGCGAAGAAAAATACAAGAGAAACTATAAAATCACCCAAATTAATAAATACTAGTGATAATGGATAAATAAGTCGTGGGCAATAAGCTTTGCGGATCACAGACGCATTGTCGAGCAAGGAAGTGCCACCAAGCGGGACTGAATTGGCAAATAAAAGCCAAGGTAAAAGCCCGCTTAAAACAATCAACTGATAAGGCATACTTCCTGAAGATAGATGCAATACTCTACCAAAAATGAATGTAAAAATAATCATCGTTGATAAAGGGCGAAACAAACTCCACAAAAGACCGATAAAAGTTTGTTTATAGCGGACAAGAAAGTCTCGCCAAACTAAAAGAACGAGCACATCCCTCTTTCGCCACACATCTACAAGAGTTGTCCGAACAGATTGATCTGGTTTGATGATTATTAAGGATTCCATTAAAATTTTCCTATATTCATAGACGGCAAACTAAATCCTATAGTATGTGGTAGTATAGGCATAGCTATAGAGACAGTCAAGAAGAGCATTAGGTATTGATCATCGCTCGATATATGGGTAATATTTTATCGTGAAATATTTTTTCACAATCAAAATTCTTATTCGCAAAATCAATATTTGTTTGTTCCATCTGTAAAAGAAGCTTACGGTCTTTAGTTAAAGATAAAATCGCCTCAACAAAATCTTGAAACTTGTCAACAATGATCACACCTGCTCCTTCTACATCAAGCCCCTCTGCCCCTTTACGAGTCGAAATGACAGGCTTCCCCATGGCCATGGCTTCCATTATTTTGAAACGTATTCCTGAACCATGTTTTAAGGGAACAATGTATATATCTGATTTCTTAATCCAAGGTTTCACATCATCTACTAGTCCTGTCAAAACAATACTAGGATCTTCTTTGGCTAATTTTTGTAAGGCTGCAACTGGATTCCCGCCAACCAAGATAAGGCGGCAAGAAAATGGCGATAGCTTTTTCAAAATAGGGTAAATTTCTTTGATAAAGCTAATAAGCCCGTCAGCATTCTGTGGGGCATTGAGCGAACCAACATAGATGAGGTCTAATGTCTTTTTGGTATCAGAAGGTGTGTCAAGGCGCTGCGATTCACGGCAAGATGAGATATCGATACCAGGATTAACAGCGTGGCATTTACCTTTTAATCGATAAACTTCATTAAAAATTCGACACTCCCTTTCTGAAAGAGCCAACACCCCATCAGCCTCTCCCATGGCTTCTTGTTCTTGATGAAATATTTTTCCGCTTCCAAGCCAATAAGAAACACCTCTAATATATTCTTTTTGATGAAAAAGAGCCTTTGCCATTCCTCGCCAATACTCGTATTCATAATTTTGGGACACTAGGAGCAGTTTGCCACGACGATGCTTAAGCTCTGGATGATAATACCAGGATTGATTTAACTGAATAACGTCAAAATCATCTTTAATCAACTTTTGAACATCAGGATGAGCATAAAAGTCATAAATGTGGACAATGGGGTAACGGGCTAATATAGCCTTGGGATAATGGCGAAGCATATACCCCCAAGATTCAGGCTTTTTCATCAATTGTTGATTAGGAAATTTTACATAATGGACCTTGCCAATTGCATGCAATCCTTGATCAGGAAAGTTTGGGGAATCATCTTTAGAATCTGGCGTAACGATTTCAACTTCATAAAATTTAGATAATAATCGAACATGATTATAAATCAAAATTCTACCACCTGAAACGGGTGGGAAAAACATTACCGGGGATATAACAAGGACTCTGGGTTTACTCAAAGTGGACCGCCCATCCTATTTTTAGTATGCCAACGATACTCGTAGAACATGCCAAGTTGAATATAGAGAGTGAACCAAGATTTTATAACACCACGCTTATAAAAGAATATGAGAGAAAGAACTAAACGTAATAAATTTGCTCCAAAAACGGCTGCAAACAGAATTAAGGATTTGGGTGAACCTATCCATTGAAAAAACTGACTATACGCCGTCTTCTCTCTTTCTATACGTCCACGAAAACGACCATACTGCCAGGCCCATTTAGCCATATAATCCCATTTTAAACGATTTTGATCAATCGGATGAAGAACTTCAGCCATGCCATAATAATAAATCTTCTTATCGGCTAATTTTAAACGCCAATACATTTCACTATCTTCCCCTAAGAATCCTTGACCCACCCCAATATCTTCACGGAACAATCCATATTGCAGAAGGATTACCCGGCGAATAGCAAAATTTGCACCAATAAAAGGAACCATCGGAGGAACAGAATAAAGAATCTCTTCTTGACCATAATCATGATGGACAATAACGCCATAAAAAATACTTTGATTCTCCTTCACCCATCGTGGAATATCTGAAGAATATGCAGGGACTACCCTTCCGCCAACGGCATCAACCAAGGGTGACTCGAAAGCTTTTTTTAAATAGAATATCCATTGCGGAGCAACACGAACATCATCATCCGTAAAGGCTATGATTTCTCCCTGAGATTGTCCGATCCCACGATTACGGGCCGCACTGATGCCTTGTTTGACTTCAAATGCATAGCGGACTATCGACTTGTATCGGCCAATATATTCTTTAACAATCTCTTTTGTCCGATCTGTAGAATTATTATCAACAACTATTACCTCATACGCTCCCTCCTCAAGGCCTTGCTGACAGCATAAGGCGTCCAAGGCTGCTGGTAATTCTTGGCAACGGTTGAATGTAGGAACAATAATTGATATTTGGGGCGTGGAAATCATAAATATCCTAATTGATAAATTTATTTTAAATCGATAATAAGACTAATGGCCTCTGCCAACTGTTGATTGCCGTTCCCTTATTATTGACATACCCGATCAATCCCATCAAGTAATGCTTGGCCCCCATGATAATCAAATTTTCTTGCAAATAATTTGTGAGACTGCATCAAGTTTTTTAAATCATCACGTGATAAAACACAAGGAGATTTAATCCCTACTTGAGTAGGCCATCTAACAAAAGTTAAATTATCATTAATGATCCTGTCTTTGTGGCCTGAATTCATCAGAATTGTCTGAATAAGCATTTCATCAGGAATGTGGGTGAATTTAAAAAAATTAATGAATTTAGGATTCTTATTTACAAAATCTGAAACATATTCAATCGCTGCTTTATCTAAACACCACCATTGACTATGCCCATATAGCTTCAAATCAAATTCATATTTTCGCTTAAGAAGCATACCCAATCCATTTTTCTCCAGAAAAAGACGAAAATGCCAAAATATCATTTTTTCTAACCAAAAATATCGGGTGAAATGCCAGTATAATACACGGCCCATGCCCCCTTCTTCCAGTGCCCAAGGATGGCTGAAATCAGTTGGTAACGAGCGGTGCTCTAAAAAGATGCTACCCTTATTATTTTGAAAGAATTGGTCAATTGTTTCTTTTCTTTTGATTGGATAATGTGACCCTGATAAAAGAATGGCGTAATCATAATCAAAGTCATTTTTGCGTACAAATTCCATGGCATTAAACTCTACTTGCACAATGCTAAAATCCCCCCAATAGACACGTATTCGCGGGAGAAATATCACATTTGCTTTAGTAGTAAAAGCATGTTTGTACTGAATAAATACATCTTTGGAGGTCTTTTTATCTACATGAATAAGAAAACGGCTTTCGGGAGAATCCAACTTATCGATCAATCTTACAAGTAAAGACGGATCGCCATGGGCAATTATAATGTAAATTAATTTCATTCTTTTTATTTAACCGGATGCGCCAATTTATTTTTATATTCTTGAAATGACGCCACTTCAGGACGGTACCGCATACTGCCATCGAATAATGCCGGGCTTGACGAATCAATATAGAACAAATTTCTTTCTCCAAAACGAACAAATCTCCCTGTTCCCCCAAAATCTCTTAACTTAAATCTTCCTTTACGCAATAAGGTTGGAATAAGTACTTCATGATGCCCCATCCATTTATCTTCATGCATCTTATCGATATACTCTAAAGCCCTATGAGAAATTCTATAAATAGGATTAAAAGACCGCAAATATTTCAACCGATTTATTTTCTTTTCAGGATGAAATAAGGTTGGCCAATAATACCAATATGGTTCTTGTCTAAATGAACGGATATGTGAGGTGATAAAATCATCTTTGGCATTAGCAAAATGAGAGAAAAAAAGCTTCCAATCCCCTATAAATTTCACATCATATTCAATATTCCAATAGTAATCGTAGGCTCTCTCTTTAGCAAAGCGAATAACCGGCCAATGATTACCACCTGGAGTTAAAGATTGGCCTTTTTTAATATAATAAACCAATTGTGACATGTCCTCTTCCGAGAAGATCCAGTGAGATTCACGCGAAATTGCCTGATCGATAACTTTCCCATCACGATTATCGTAAGAAACAAAACAATCTGCTATGCCAAGAGTAGATTCTTTGATCTTTTGAAATTCTTCTAATGCCTTATTTGAAGGATAATGCATGGCAAAGAGAATGGCTTGCCTTGTTTTCTTAGGTTCAAAAATTTTTTTTAATGAATTTAAAAACATATTTACGCTTTTCCCATTACTTTTTGCATTTATTTAAAAGGAAATTTTACTTTTAAACGGATATATTTAAGGAAAAAGCTAACGAAAAGAAAAAAATGACGCTTTTGATAAAACCAAATCAACTCACGACAAGAACATGGGTGAATGGAAATATAAAGGGACAATTTCCGTCTTGCAATGGATGATAAAAAATAAATATTAAAAAAAGTTATTTCTTTAAATGATTTATCTATCAAAAAACTAATTTTATTGGTTCTCATGATATCGCCGATAAGCTTGTCCTCATAAAATTCTTTATTGATAAATTTTGTATATTCTTTAACTGCGCATTGAACTGCTTTTTTGCTAAGAAAATACCCGGATCCTCCTCTCATCCAAGGGCCAATATAAGTCCCTGGGTAAGGTTGATTACGTAAATGAGGTTCTACATGTTTTACATGCCAACCAGCATCGACACGCATAACCTTGTCCTGATCCCCACAATAATCATAAGGCTCAGGCGTAAAACTCAACAGTGCAGGAAGATTTAGAAAGGTATCATCGTCACATTTATAGATATGAGTAAAACTTAATTTTTTTTCAACAAAATCCAAGAATGCAATTGTTTTTTGCGGCAAATCCAGGTAGTTATCACCACAGTTTAAATAAAGAACATCCCCTTGGATTTCTGATTCTTGCCCTGGCCTACCTACCAAAAAATAGGCCCTGACCCCCAATTTAATGCAATCCTTGAGCCATGTTTTTCGAACAGCATCCTGTCTCAATGTGTATTTTGTACAGCTTTCAATACCTATGATTAATTTAAAAGGGTTCATAGTTATTTGACGTGTAAAATTATTTTAATCGACGTTTCCATTTTCGTAGGAATTGAAAATAATTCTTCTCCCAGAGTTCCTTTCGGTTAGGTATATTCTTACAAGTAGCTTTACCTATATGCTCAACAAAGACTCTTTCGGTCACATATATATCATATCCAGCATCCCAAATCTTGCATTGCAAATCAAGATCCTCCCCGCTAACTAAAAAGAATTCCTCACTAAAACCTCCTATTTTAAGGAAAGTATCCCTCTTAAGAAAAAAAGCTACCCCTGAACAATTAGGCATGCTCCATCGCTTACACTTAAGTATTTTATTTCCTTTGGCATTTCTTTTATTGCCTTCAAAGAGAATATTGTTCGTACAGGGAAACAAAAGCCCGCAATTATTCAAGCTTTCAAATTCAGTTATTAACTCTTTGGTCCAATTTTCATTAGGCCAGACAGTGTCATTATTAGTCAAAAGAATATACTCACAACTTGACATCACAACAGCCTTGTTAAAACCTTTGCTAAATCCTTGATTGACATCAAATTTAAAATAATTTTCCGTCTGTTCTTTTAAATAAGAAGAGGTTTCTTCGGTGCTCCCATTATCAACAATATTTAACTCGTATAAAATCTCTTTGTTATTATTAAGAGATTGAATAAAATTCTTAGTAAAATCCAACCCATTCCAAACGAGCGTACATACGCTAATTTTCGAATTTAAATAATCTTTTACTTTAGGTTTTGATTTCCAAAACATAAAATTAGGCATCTCCATCATTGATCCTTCCTTGATTATCTAAACTTTGAAAAACCTATTACAATCACAACAAAGCCAATCCATAAACAGATATCTATTAACAATGGAAAATCCGTGATCAGGATATCCTCAGGCTCTCCTCCTAGCTTTCTAACATGGATCAAATATAAATATCTAAAAATTCCGTAAATCACAAAAGGAACAGAATAAAACATTTCATAGCCACCAATTCGTTGAACAACTTCTGCAGATATTGTGTAGAGGCCGTAAAAAACAATGGAAAGTGTTGATGAAATAATGATCAACTGATCTAAAAGATAAGCCGTATAATGCTCTAAGACGCCCCGATGGGCCGATGCATCAGTCTTCAAGGTTGAAATTTCATAACGGCGCTTGGTAAAGCCTAGAAATAAGGCCAACACAAAAACACACATCAAGAGCCAAAGTGAAGGCAATACATGGACAGCTGAAGCACCAGCTAGAATCCTCACTTGAAAGCCAAAAGCAAGCATCAAAACATCCATAATAACTATGTGTTTTGTCCGTAGGTTATAGAGGATATTTAATAAAATATAGGTGACTGCAAAAATAAGAAAATCTTGATTTAATTTCCAGGAGAGAATTAAGCCTAAGCTCAAAACAATCGTGGCAATGAAGATAGCCTTGGGAATACTAATCTGCCCTGCAGCCAATGGTCTTTTAGATTTTTGAGGATGATGCTGATCTTCCTTTAAGTCAATAATGTCATTAATAATGTACATCCCACTTGAAATGAAACAAAAAGCAATAACGCCTAATAAACATTCGACACAAAGCTGCCATTCCACAAAATGTCCAGAGAAAATCAGAGGAAAAATTAAGAAAATATTCTTAGCCCATTGTTTATACCTTAAAAGATTTAGCAATAATTTCATACAACCTCTCGTTTATAAAGAATGTACCGTCCATACTGTTTTAGAATGTACCAATGGCCGCTTGTCAAAAAACTAATAATTCTTGCTTGTGTAAGTTTATATTTATTTTCGGTGAATAGCCATGGATCATGGGTATCTATCAATGCGTACTCTACTTTAGAAGGCAATTTAAAAGGCCACTTCGTATTCTGATAATTAGAATCATAAATCTTATAAAAAGCATATAAATTCTTTCTTTGGGACAGTTGGGCTAAAAATGAAAAAGAAGCAACCACCGATGCATCCTGAGGAATCGTATGGACTAATTTCCAACGATCTCGAATCACCTCATTTGTTTGGTTTAATGTCTCTGACATCAAGAAACGAGCCTTAAAAACATGAAAATTCACATCAAGAACTATAATGCTTATCGTTAAAAGCAATATCAAGGTTAAATGATATTCCCTTTTTAATTTTTTATAAAACAGCATGAATGTTTCGATAATTGCTAAAAAAAGGAAAGGGGCCATTGTCATCACATAGGCATATCGAATATTATGCTCTGTTGGCGAAGCAGATAATAAGTGTTGTAAAAGTATTGGGGAAATCAGGAATAAAACACCAGGAGCCGCCAATGGCAAGTACATCAAAGGGTTGAAAATGGCATCTAAAAAGCTTAAATTTAAAGGATTCATTAAATAAAACCAGAATTTAATGGGATGAAATATAGGAAAGAATAAAAGAGCCTCGATAGTGCCTCCAAAATTCCTGTAATTATTTCCTATGTAATACGGATGCTCATCCCCTATCCCTCTTCCTGAAACAAGGGGCATATAAACGAAAACCAATAAGTAAAAAGAAATAATGGCTATGGTTCCTGGAATCAAAACCCATCGAATCTTATCTTTTTTGACAAATAATGCATGAATGCTGAAAGCTAAGATGATTAGTGGAAGATTTTCTTTAATCAAAATTAAAAATAGGGCACAAATCATAAACCCCACCCATCTGTCCTTAACGTAAAAATAAAGGATCAGCATCAATGGACCTGGTGCCAAACTTTCAAAATCAAATTCATAGAGCAAACCAAAAATATTAGGAGTATAGCTTAAATAAAGCCATAACAAGAGCATTGCAGACGAGCTGCCTAACTTTTCCTTTGCCAAAAGGTATAGAACAAAAGCGGCTATGATGTATGAAATTACTTTCAAATAAACTAAGGTTAACGGATGCGGGAATATTTTATACAGGGGCAGAATAATGTAGGCGATTAGGTTGGCATGATTAGTGAATATATTAATGCCAAATACGGAAGCATAACCAGAGCCATGGCATAAATTCCACATGCCTTGAGAAAAAAATGCCAGATCCCAATCATAATAACCAAAATGATAAAATTTATAATTTAAAAGAAAGATCCAAAATGAAAAAACTAACAGACATAAGGCTAAAGCCAGCACGTCAATGTAGTCTTTATGCTTAAAAATGAAATTATTCATTATTTAAAGTCTATATTACCTTTAGTCGTAAGACCATTAAAAAATGATTAAAAAAGATTGCCGCGTCCTAATAAAAACAGGGCTCGCAATGACACTTTCATCAAAGATTTATATTTCTTGTTTGTTCGTATTCCTGCGGGGTATTGATATTATCCAGCCAATGCGGGTTATTTTGTTTCAACAAATGGGTATTACTTCTAATTAAGACTTTCCGTGGGCAATGAATACCTTCATTGAACAACTTTAAAAAAGATTGATAGGCATGCTTTTCCCAAATAGCACATAAAGGTTCTGGTAAATTATCTTGAGTGCTGATAAAAGCCGTTGCTTGGGCCCGTGGATTGCGATGTTCCAAAAGCGTTTGAATAGTCTCCTCAGTGACAAAAGGAAGATCACAGGCAAGGATCAGCCAATCTGCGTCAGGATATTCTTTCATAGCTGATAAAACACCACCTAATGGGCCTTTGTCGGAAAATTCTTTACTGTCATTGATATAGAGAATATCTTTATACGCTTTTTGATCAAATCTTTTGGAAAGATAAACTTGCGAACAGAATTTTTGAAGCAGATCAAAAATGTATTCTATCTGTGGTAGTCCATGGAATTCAAGAAGGGCCTTATCCTTACCCATCCTCCGGCTATACCCGCCAGCTAAAATAAGGCCAAATATTTTGGTTTTTGTGACTTTCATACTCGATGAATCCGTCTGCATTGGCCAAAGAAGAAAAATCGCCTGAACCATTAATAGTAATTAATCGTCCCTGAGCAACAGGTAGAAAATGTGTTAAGTCAGATTGTATGTTGACACGTTCCGTTACAGGAATAAATTCTTGTTTGACATCTAGACCACTGGCCTTTTTCAAAAACGGGATAACATAACGGTAAGCACAAATTTGAGTTGAAACAGGATTACCTGGCAGTGCAAAAACAGCCTTATTCTTGGCTAAACCAAACCAAAAAGGTTTTCCTGGCTTTTGTGATACTTTATGAAAGCATTGTTTGATCCCTAATTTGTTGAGCACTTGGGGGACATAGTCAAAATCACCCATTGAAACTCCCCCGCTTAGAATCAAAACGTCAAATTTACTTAAAATATCCTTAATCCCTTTTAAGAGCAGCTCTTGATTATCGCGCAAATGAAAAATTTGAACATTACCCAATTGAGCTTGATTCAATAAGGCTTGTAAGGCATACGAATTAGATAATCGAGTTTGATATTGTTTAACAGGTTTTTGAATATCGACTAACTCATCGCCTGTCGAGATAACCGCAATTTTAGGCAAGGCACTTACCTTAATCTTAACCTTCCCAACACTAGCGGCAATACCAATATGAGGCGCCCAAAGCCGGCACCCTGATTTTAACAAGATCTCGCCTTTTTTACCATCAGCGCCCTGAAGACGGATGAATTGATTTTTTTTGATCATCGTCCAATCTTTGGACTGAGCAGTGTCTCCTTCTAAATGGATTTGCTCGATAGGGATGATGCAGTCACAACCCTTAGGAATGACGGCACCCGTCATAATACGCACACAGTTAGTTAAGCTTTTTAAAGGTTTAGGTGGTGTCCCTGCGGCAATGACCGCTTCAACCTGAAATGATCTCTGGCCTTTTTGCCATGAATCATAAGAAATACCGATCCCGTCCATTAGGGCTTTATTAAAAGGCGGCTGATCACGATCACTGATGATATTTTCACGTAAAACGCGGCCCACTGCTTTGGGCAAAGGAATGGTTTCTATAGGAAACGGCTTAGCGTTGTGTAAAATAACCCTGTGTGCTTCTGATGGGGAGATCATTTATCTATTATCCCACATATTGCACAGATAGCAAGCTTGTTGAACTCCCATTCAACTCTAAAAATTTACAACATCCGCAAGATTTTTAGCATTATTGATGCAGTCATTGAAGGATATGCCATCGAGATAATTGGCACATAAATATAAACCTGGCGTTTTGTTGCATTGTTCTGCCACGGATTGACGCCATTGAGGATAATTAAGCTCATACTGCGGGATGGCTTTAGGCCAGAGTTTAACAAATGTTACAATCGGATTAGAAACCAAGCCGTATACATCATCAATCTCCTTGATGGCTTTAGCTAAAAGCTGCTCTTGGTTATCATTAATGATGGCCGGATGATGCGCTCCACCCATCATCACACGCATCATCACTTGCTTTTCCTCTGCCCGGCCGGAGTAAACATTACTTTCGATTAAAACACCTAAAACATTTTTATTCTCTTTGGAAGCGACTAAATACCCAAATCCATTTGGTTTTCTTTTAAAAGAGTCTTCTTTAAAAAGCAATCCAGCAACCGCGATAGGCGCGTAAGGCATTTGATCAAGGCTACGCGCCAAAAGGGGATTTAAACTTTCAATGATTTTGGCTGCGGCATAAGCGGGTGTGGCGACGATCGTGATATCGGTATTTAATAAAGCCGAAGTTACCTCTAAATTTGTTTGAATATGATTCTTATAGCGTTTCTCAAGAGCTTCAATGATTTGCCCCATGCCTCCTTTAAATGAACGCATGCTAGATTTTTTCATTCCTTTACTTTTAAATTTAGGAAAAGCCGATGCCATCTGCAATCGTTTGATATTACCGGCATAAATCCCACTAATAAAAGGATCAACAATGGATTCAGCAATATTCACAGAAAATCGCTGACTGACATAATCATAAATTGAAAGGTCAGTGGAAACATTTTTCTTAAATAAACCTTTGATCAAAGCGCATTTATCTCTAAATGTCATCAATGAGCTGCTAATTAAATCCAAAGGATTGCCTGGTACGGCTATAAGCTCTCCCCTGATTTGAATATAACGTCGACGAGCACTTATTTGAGCCGCAATAAGCTCTTTGCTTAAACCCAATTCTTCGATTAATTCCAAGGTAGCTGGATGATTGTCCAAGAATCCATTAGGCCCCCATTCAAAGAGGCAGGAATCATTTTTAAAACTGCGGATAGTGCCACCAGCGGATGATTCGCGTTCAAAAAGCGTTATCTCAACACCTTCCCCCAATCGCTGTTTTAAATAATGCAAAACAGTTAAACCTGAAATTCCCCCACCAATAATGGCAATGCGTTTCATTTATTACCTTACCACTTAAATTTATGCACTTCTTCAACAATCATTTTTAACTTTAGCGGATCAACATCTGGCATGACACCATGGCTTAGATTGAAAATATATTTGCGGTGCTTGGCCTTGGCGTTTTTTAACAAGCTTCTTGTCTCTTCTATGATCGTTTTATCATCAGCATACAAAAGACTATTCAAAAGATTACCCTGAATACCCTTTTTAGTCTTAATATCTTTAATATTCACTGTCTCACAAACAGATAACATGTCTGCCCCGCTTTTTTCCATCAAATCCATCAAATGAGCACAATTCTTTAAATAATAAATTGATGGGAGTTTTATGGCCTTAAAGATTTTTTGCACATAGGGTAGGACAAACATCTCGTAATCTTCCCGACGTAAATTGCCAGCCCAAGTATCAAATAATTGGAACAACTTAATCCCTGCCTCATTTTGCTGCTTAAGATAGGCAATGGTATTGTCTGTCAGCAAATCCATGAATTGATGAAATGCTTTAGGATTTTCATACATCATGCGATTGTGCTTTGAACACAAGTAAGTAGCCACCGTATACGGAGAACCCGCAAAACCTATTAAAGGAATTGATGGTGGCAACACAGAATTGATCAATTTGATGGTGCGCGTCACATATTCTAAACCACTGAATTTGCCTAGGCGCTTTAAATCAGCAGGACTATAGATAGGGTTACTGATAACAGGCCCTTTACCATTAACAAATTCTATTTTAAATCCCATGCCAGAAGGCATGGTTAAAATATCCGCAAATAAGATGGCTGCATCAACACCCAGGATTTCCAAAGGTTGTAGAGTAATGGCTCCAGCCACTTCTGGATCTCGGAAAAGCTCGCTTAAGGGACGATTGGCTTTGAGTGCTTGATACTGTGGCAAATACCGCCCTGCTTGACGCATGAACCAAACTGGCACCTGCTTGTTTTTGCCTTGAAAGGCTAATAGAATATCAGACTGTTCTTGAGAAACGTTGGTGGCCATTTTTTTGCCTCAGGTAGTGGTCAAATCCCATACACACATTACGGATGAATATTTTTCCAAGATCAGTAACCTTGATTTGTTTGGAATTCTCATGGATTAATCCGTCTTCAACACAATCATGAAGATGCACAGCTTCCTCTAAAAAATAATCTTCAAACTCATACCCAAATTGATCAAAAAAGGCCTGTTTGTCCAACTGAAAATGGCACATCAAGCTATTGATTACCCATTGCCGTATCTGATCGTCTTGGCTTAATTGCATCCCCCGCTCAACCGGCAAATGACCTTGAGATACTGTTTCGTAATAGTCTGGCAATACTTTGACGTTTTGGATATAAGTTTTTTCCAAAAAACCAATCGCCGACGGGCCTAAACCAATAAATTCATCTGCAGGCTTTAAGGTATAACCCATAAAATTGCGGTGCAGCATCCCTTCATTAAAGGCTTTAGCCATAGCATCTGTGGTTAAGGCAAAATGATCCATAGCAATGGCTTGATAACCATGGGCCAATAAATTCTCACGAGACTGAAGAAAAATATCTAGTTTTTCATCATGCACGGCAATGGCATCCAGATTGAATTTATTCTGAGGTTTAGACAGCCACGGCACATAAGCAAAACTATAAAGGGCGATGCGTTCTGGCCGCAATCCAATAACCAGATCAACAGTCTTTTTAAAAGTATCTCTCGTTTGATAAGGCAGTCCATAGATAAGATCATAATTAACTGATTCAAAGCCAAGTTCCCGGCACCACTGATGCACCTGGGCCACCTGCTCAAAGGGCTGAATGCGATTGATATCATCCTGCACCTTATCATCGAAGTCCTGAACACCCATGGAAATTCGGTTAAATCCGAGCTGGCGCAGCACTTTTAATTTATTCTGGGTAACTGTGCGCGGATCAATCTCAATGGCTACTTCTTCTTTAAAGTCTATATCAAAAACAGATTGAATTTTGGCAAACAATCTCTGCATTTGATTCTCTGATAAATAAGTCGGCGTTCCGCCACCCCAGTGTAACTGGCGAATGAGTTTACGACGTTCGATATGACTTGCCACCAGATCTATTTCCTTGAAAAGATGTTCCAGGAATTCATCCCCCACCTTTTCTTCTTTGGCTCGGATCACCTTATTACAGGCACAGAAATAACAAAGCTGCTCACAAAAGGGAATATGAATGTAAAGGGACAATGTTTTGTCATTTTGACCAAAAGCTTTTAATGCCGAGGCATAAACATCCGCCTTGATATCTGTAGACCATTGAGGGGCTGTCGGATAACTGGTATAGCGAGGGCCTGCAACATCATATTTTTGTAGGGTATTTTTATCCATCAAATCCACATCTTATTAAAGTCAAAATAAGATCTTAGAAAAGGTATTGTAATTCCAAGGCAAGAAAAGTCCACAGCAATTAATTCAAACAGATTTTCTTAATTACTAACGCCAAGAAATTCTCCCAGATCTGTTAAGGGGCGCATACTTATAATTGTAGGAATAAATCCAGTTGATTTTTGTAATTGAGAAATCATGGCTGTATCTATTCGAAATTTTATAGCTAGGCCTGATGTCTTTGTCTGTACATGCAGGTTTGAAGCTGTCATGTCAATACCACCTTTTAAGGCATTATCTGGCGTAATATGAGCTACTAAGGCAGCATCCAGCTTTGTTTTTAACGCTTTGTATCTTTCCTGAAACATTAATACTTTACGCCAATCTTTTTCAAGGCAATCCACTGGTTTTGAAAGCGGGATTTTAGCTAATAATTCATCAATTTTTGTTTTTAACTCATTTAAAGCGATAGGGTCTGATATTTTAACAGCAGCTAATTTTTCAGGAATTATGGTAGACTCATCTAATCTTCTGCTTCCTTGTTTTCCTTCTGCAAATAAATCCCACAATAATATAGTAATATCTCTCTCCAAGTCCTTTGATCTTAATATTTGATGAACATCATAACTATTATTTACTATCGTTGAAGTCTGATTAACTGTGACTGCAATTTCATTTTGTTTTAGCAATAAGTCCTCCCAAGGGAAACTGCTTAAATCCACACTTGTTCCTATCATTTGTTGAACAACCCCTGTTATCTGGGTTTCATCGGTGGGTTCAATTTCATTATCATACGCTAAATCATCTTGATCAAGGCTTCGGGCTTCTTCCCTACTGACATCACGTTCTTTAACCAGGATAAGAACACTGATCTTCCCCAATTTAGTGGACGTTCTTAAGAGCATTAAGTACTTTGAATCGCCTTTTGAAGTTCTTGTGTCAAAATATTTAACTCTTTCATTTTTTCTT